>Ga0209635_10004245_pt1 | contig 11233 bp, 9 predicted proteins | sample DeeMarSWOR230_32_FD_187463 | JGI IMG/M metagenome (GOLD analysis project Ga0209635, IMG submission 187463) | Marine sediment microbial communities from White Oak River estuary, North Carolina - WOR-2-30_32 (SPAdes) (version 2) | ecosystem: Environmental > Aquatic > Marine > Intertidal zone >...
CTCAGCCCTTTTGTATGCTTGAGCCTGATGAGCCAGTACCATCCCTGTCATAAAGCGCCTCGAGAAATCAACAGAGGTTTATCCTCTGGAGAATACAGCTCAGTCAGAGATAAAGCGGAGGAGCTGGGTTTTGAAACCATGTTCCTCCAACCTGAGTCCTTTGCTCAGGAGGATCATCTCATCCCTGATTTTGACCTTGAATCACCCTTCAAATGGGAGTAAGAGGGATTGCATCTCAACATTCGACATTTATTTTGTAATTAATAATAAATGGAACTCAAGGATTGAGAAAGGGCCAGGCCTTGAAAGTCGAACCTTTAGCAAGTACAATCAGACATCATCATGAAAATCCTTTTCATCTGCAAGGAATTCCCCCATTCAAAAGTCATCGGCGGGCCGATCATCATCTACAACCGATTGAAGTATTTTTCTAGGAAACACACTGTCTCCCTGGCTGCATTCTCTAAAGAAGAAGAGAAAAAATACATTTCTTCTGTTGTGCCTTTTTGCCATGATTTGCAGCTCGTTCCCCTCCCGCCGAAACGCTCACCTTTAAAGGTCTCATGGGACTTTTTCACGTCATCTATCCCCCACTATTTCCTCAGAATCCATGGTTCCCGAAGAATGGCAGAAACCATTGCCGGAATGGTCCGGAAAGACAGGTATGACTTTGTTATTGCCGAGTACTCCGTCATGGGCCAGTTTCTCTACAAAAACACACTTCTGTCTCCTGTCCGTCGGGTCATATCCGTCCATGAATGTTACTACCTGGCCCGGCACAAAGCTTTTCGTCACAGCCAGCTCGGGTTAGAAAAACTCAAAGAAGCCATAAACCTCAAAGGACTGAAGAAATACGAATTCAACATGTACAGGAACGCAGATAAAGTCCTCACATTGACTCCTCAGGGTAAAAAGGAACTCCTGAAAATAGATCCTGAACTGGATATCGCTGTGGTCCCCCATGGAGTGGATACGGATAACTTCTCCTTTTCCGACCTCGTAGAGAAAGAAAAGAGCATTGTCTTTGTGGGAAACTACCTGCATTATCCCAACGTGGATGCTGTCCTTTTCTTCTTTAGCGAAATCTGGCCTCTGTTAAAATCCCGGCTTCCTGAGGTCAAATTCATCGTAGTGGGCCAAGCACCTCCTCCGGAAATCCAAAGTCTTTCCAAGGATAAAGCCATCACTGTCACGGGCAGAGTCGATGATGTCCGTCCTTTCCTGAAAAAAGGCCGGGCCTTTATCTGTCCGGTCAGGCTCGGAGGAGGATTCAGGGGAAAAATTCTGGAGGCCATGGCCATTGGCCGCCCGGTGGTCTCAACATCCCTGGGAGCAGAAGGTGTGCCCGCCCTTCAAAGAGAGAACATCATCCTGGCCGATAAACCTGAGGAATTCGCTCAAGGCATTCTGGATTTGATGACCGATGACACGCTTTTCGAGCGAATCAGGACAAACGCTCGAAAACTCGTCAAGGAAAAATATGCCTGGGAAAAAGGTGTGGAGATTATGGAAGGAGTTTTAGTAAATATGATGAAAAACTCGCCTTCAGCACAAAATCAAGGAGCTCAGAAATGAAAGTGACGATGGTGATTCCCAGTTATTGGGGAAGGAAAAAATCTGAAGACAGAAAAGACACAGACTCTGTCTATGACCATCCGACTCCGCTTGATGAAGAAGGAACATTGGGTCGTGCCCTGAAAAGTATATCTATCCTCAAGAATAAAGATTTTAATCTTGTCATCCTTGGCGTTTCCACGGCTCAGGACATCCAGGAAGAAGTCGAAGCGAGAATATCTTCTATCGTTAAACACTCCGCTCCAGAAGTAGAAACGCTCTTCTTCTCCTACTCCCACTTGGCCAAGATTCATCAACAACTCACTCAACACAACAAGGAGCAGTTTATCCCACTCTTACAGCTCGACGGCTATTCCAACATCCGAAACCTCTGCCTTTTCACAGCTCATCTTTTGGGTTCCGAAGTTGTGGTTCTGATCGATGATGACGAAATCTTCGAGGACCCCCTTTTCATGGAAAAGGCGCTGGAGTTTATCGGCAAAAAGCACAAAGGCATTGACGTGCTGGCCGTAGCGGGTTACTACATCAACCCTGATAACGACTTCCTCATCAACAAGGAGATTCCTCCCTGGATGACACACTGGAATAAAATCGATTGCATGAACAGAGCTTTCAAGGAGGTTATCGGACAAGAACCCCGGCTAAAGGAAACGCCTTTTGTCTTTGGAGGAAACGCCGTCATTCACCGTGATCTTTTTCTGAAAGTTCCTTTCGATCCTTCTATCACACGAGGAGAGGACATTGACTTCCTGATCAACGCCAGGATGTTCGGTTTTAAATTTTTCCTGGATAATCAACTCTCGATCAAACATGATGCGCCCCCCAAACCTCATCCGGAATGGAGAAAGGCGAGAGAGGATATCTTCCGATTCGTGTTTGAAAAGAGAAAGCTGGAAACACAAGAACCGATTCCGGGCATGGTGAAGATAACAGCAGAGGATCTCGATATTTATCCTGGAGAATTCTTGAGAGAAGACTTGGAAGACCGAATTTTCCTCTCGAACATTATGCTGGCCATGGATTACTTAGGAGAGGGAAACAAGAGAGGAGCCTTGGAATGCAAGAGAAACATCTCCTTCGCCATGACCACGCCTCCACCTGAAACCAATCCCTTCCAGAATCTCATCAAACTGCAAAAAGGATGGAAAAATCTAATGGAATACTTCTCATCAAAAAAGGTGCGCCAGGAAGTATGCGCTCAGCTCAATTACCCGGCTGAATAAAGCTCAAGAATTATATTTTTTTGGGGATGAGTTAAATAAGGATCAGGATTATCTTTCGACGGGGATATAAACTCGGGGCCGGGGAAGAAGATACTCTGGAATTTTCAGAGCTGTTCCAAGCTCGCGCAGCATACCCTGGATCTTCCGTATATTCTCGGGGCCCATACGGAGAAGATACTTCTGCGCTTCGCTCAAATTTTCTAATCCTGGATCAGCGATGGCATAGGATATCACCTTTCGCTCCAAAATCATATCTCCCTGAACGACCGGGACTTTAAGCAGCTCGATAATGGCTCCTGCCAACGTGTCATCAAAATCCTGATCTGGATAGCCTAATTCCGCGTAGGCCTCCTGGATGAGCGGCTTGGCCCGTTCGTAGAGTTCAATGGTCTTGTTCACATCCAGAGAAGCAAATACATCCGCGACAAGATTATACCGGCTGTAGCCTCTTGGATCCGCATAATACCGACCATTCCGTCTTGTGACTCTGAACTCTCCTTTGGGAGCAAAAAAATCAATCTGAGGCCGAGGACTCAAACCATTAGCAATGTTGTCGACTGCAGCCACAAACCTGCGAATCAAATCCTGACTCTTTAACCATGACTCAAGTGACAGATGAGGAGACAATCCTCCCGCCAATCCCCTGAGGACCTCATCGCTCTGATCGAGCTCAATCTCAAGCGGAGTCGCTGTTTCTGCATCAACGACCGACTCTTCAGATTGAACTGGGACAGGTTGTTCCTCAACGACTTCTTGGACAGGCAGGGCCTCTTTGGCTTTATCCCGAATAAAGAAATAATAAACAACTACGACAACCGCCACCAGGAGGATAACCACACTTCCGGTCAGCATGACTTTCTTTTGCTCTTCCATTCTTTTCCTCCCTTCCTTAGCCAGTCGAATTCATTCTTCCATAGTCTTTGTCCAATTGATCTTCCCGAATGAGCGCGACAGTATTATATCCTCAGGACAAAGAATCTACAACCTCTTATATCTGCACATTACTCCCTTGGATTTTCTTGATTGAGATATTCCCTTTTGAAGTTGAGAGAGAGATATAGGCTCCTTCATCACTGGTTCGAAAAGAAATTCTATTCGAGGAAGGCCCCTCATCAGGATTAAACTCATTAGTCACCTCTCCTTCCAGAGTGCTGGCCTCTATTTGTGCACGAACATCCTTTTGAAGATAAACAATGATATCCCCTTCTTCCGCGGATATTCTGATCTCATCCTCGTTCCGAAGATCCATAAGGCTTGCTTCCACAGAGCCCACGCCAAAGGACACATGAAGAGAGCCTGAAAAGTTGTCGACCTTAATTTCTCCTTGTTCAAGCTCAATAAACGCCTCTCCGTATAAATCAGAAATGATGATGTCTCCTCTTCTCGCGACGATATCTTTGAGGTGAATATGCTGGGGGACATTCAAAAAATAATCGACAGCGCTCGCATTATCATCCCGTTCGGCTGGCAGGGTTTTGATTTTTACAAAATCTTCGATTTGGTCAATATCAATCTTTGGAATAAAGCGTCCGATGGGCTGCCATATCGCTCTTCTGCCTGAGGAGAAAGGAATGCTTTTTTTCGCATAGACTTTTACTTTGCCCTTATCCCAACCCAAAATGTCTATATTCCCGTCGATATTCTCCAAGGAGAGGGTCCCTCCCATTTTCAAATCCAGGGACTCATAGTCTCCGACCGAGTACCAAGGAGTTGAATAGCCAGGAAAATCCCCAAAAGTCACCATGCATGAATTCATGAAGGGGAAAAAAATAAGGAGACTCAAAATAAAAAAGATGAGCTTTTTCATCCTTCTCTCATTTTTTGAATATTATCATACGGATTCGCGAAAGAGAAGTCTCTCAAAATATCTGATTTTCTTTAGAAAAAGATGAAATTTATCTTTTTATGACTTTCTTCTTGAATCGAAAGCAGAAATTTGTCATATTTACTTCTCAAGCGATAAATGTCCATACCAATTGCAATCCTTTTCTCGAAACAATAAACTCATCAGCGGACATTTTTCGCTATCCATTTTCTGTTCGAAAAGGATTATTGAGATTCAAACTCCTGACAAGATTCGAAAACACACCCTTTTTCAAAGGAGGATATGATGGGTGGGCTATTCGGAGTCGTATCTAAATCTGACTGCGTGAGCGACTTGTTTTTCGGGACGGACTATCATTCCCATCTCGGAACAAGACGGGGTGGTATGGCTGTGAACAATCCAGAAGGATTCTCAAGATACATTCACAGCATCGAAAGCGCTCCGTTCCGGACCAAGTTTGAGCTGGATATTCAGAATATGAAGGGGAACAAAGGAATCGGTGTCATCAGCGACTATGAGGATCAACCCCTGCTCATTCGGTCTCATTTGGGAAAATACGCCCTCATCACCGTTGGAGTCATAAAGAACTCAGACAATCTGGTGCATGAAGTGTTCGACAGGAAGATGATCCACTTCTCAGAAATAAGAGGAGGTGAAATCAATCCGACCGAGCTGACAGCCGCTTTGATCGACCAGGAATCGACTTTTGAAGAAGGTATACAAAGGGCTCAAGAAGCGATAGAAGGATCATGCTCGTTGCTTCTTCTGACTGATAAAGGAATCTATGCAGCCAGGGACAGGCTCGGCAGAACTCCGGTTATAATCGGAAAAAAGGAAGGAAGCTATGCAGCCACCCTTGAAACATGCGCTTTTCCAAACCTCGGTTTTGAGATCATAAAGTACCTCGGACCGGGAGAAATCGTCTTCATCACAGAAGAGGGAATCGAACAGAAAAAGAAGCCTGAAGAAAAAATGCAGATCTGCGGCTTTCTATGGGTGTATTACGGGTATCCGGCATCCAGTTATGAAGAGATCAATGTTGAATACGTGAGAAACAAATGCGGCGCCTCTCTAGCGAGAAACGATGATATTCAGATAGACATGGTCGCCGGAATACCGGATTCTGGCATTGGGCATGGCCTGGGGTACGCCAGCGAGGCGAACATACCTTTTAAAAGACCATTCGTCAAATACACACCCACCTGGCCGCGGAGTTTCATGCCTCAGGACCAAACCATTCGAGACCTGGTAGCAAAGATGAAACTCATCCCTATCAGGGAATTAATTGAGGGGAAAAGAGTGCTTTTCTGTGAGGACTCAATCGTCAGAGGAACCCAGCTCAAGGATACCATTCAGAGGCTTTTTGACTATGGCGCAACAGAAGTGCATATGCGACCTGCATGTCCACCTCTCACTCACGGATGCAAATTCTTGAATTTCTCGAGATCCAGGTCAGAGCTGGACCTTGCCGCCCGAACAGCCATTAAAGAGATTGAAGGCGATGACAGTAAAGACCTGGAGGAATATTCTCGAACCGGTTCCGAGAAATACGAAGCCATGGTCGATCAAATAAGAAAGAGGCTAAAGCTGACAACACTGAAATATCAAAGATTAGAAGACCTAGTCAAAGCCATCGGACTTCCTAAAGAAAAAATATGCACTTACTGCTGGGACGGATTCGATCTGAAATGAATGGCCCGAGTCTCTCCGTTTTCCTTTAAAAAACGAACCTCCATGCAAAAAAGAAAAGAACGATTAACCTGGATTATTCACGAGTCGAGGTTGCCGTAGATACGAGGCACAGCGCAAGATGCTGTGGTCGTCCACCGCTCTTGCGCTGTAACGAAGTAGATGCGGTGAGATCGGCTCGCCCGAAGGGTAAAAGATGCCGACATATGATGAATATTTTACCTTATTCAGATGTTGTGACTATGGTGTCGGCAGATTTTATGAATAATTCAGGTTAGTTGAGCTTGCGGATCCCTTTGGTCAACTGGTCTTTTTCCTTCTCTTCCTCTAATTTCCCCGTGTATTCAGTCACAAGTTTGACCTCGTTGTTCTCTCCAAAAAGTCTGAGTACTATCTCTGTCTCCGGAGTATCCCAGATGGCGCTGTATTCCAGATGCCCCAGGCTAACAGCCAGTCCCCAATTGGAATAATCCTCTTTATAGGTGGGATTCAGCCAGTTGATATTGGTTAACGGAGATTGCCCATGGACTTCAGTTAAAAAATCTTTAGCCTTTTTATAATCACCAAAGTACTGACTCTTATATTCGTGCCTCACCAGAAAAACGTATCTTGCCTTGACCAATTTATCGTCTTTGAAAATATAATCAATCCAACAGCTCATGTCTTTGATACTATCCCAGTACCTCATCACATAAAACTCACCTGGATTTTCCCGAGCCGCAGGATTTCCCTCCAATCGTATAACCTGTTCTTGTGTCATCCCCCATTGGGCTTTTCTGAAATGCTTTTTGATATCTTCTTGACTATCGATTGTCTCAATCCTGGTGACTACAAACAATCTTTCTACAAAGGAATCTTGAATATACCCTGATTTGCCGACTTTGGATTCTTTCGGAACATAAAAGACATGGTACCATATTCTTTTGGCCTTTCTGGGATTCCGAAGAGTCAGGACAGTCCCTTCTTTCACTGTGGCGACAACGGAGCTATGGGGATCTGGTTTGAGGTAGATAATGGCTGTCTCTGCTGTGACTCTGAGTTTCTTATCCTGGGAGAAAAGCGGCCCGGAAAGAACGGACAGCACGAAAATGATCATCACAAGACTGGGAACCACGGCTCTTCTCATTTGTTTAGCGAACATAGTCCCTGTTCTCCAATCCCTTTTTTCACTCCATACAGATTAAGGCTCAAAAAAATATATATTTATTCGAATCCTCACCTGTTTTTTTCCTGTTGAGCGCCTTTATGCTAACAAGGGGCTTCGAATCATACAATCCCCTTTAGAGATGATTTGAGTAATGATATTTATTCACCCGAAAAGGTGGTAAAAAGCGGACAGGCGACTTTTTCTTCGGAACTATCCCTTTCAATCCTTATGTTTAAGAAAGACAGTGACTGTCCTTCTTCTTTAAGAAAAAGTTGCTTTTTGTCCTCGCTCAACAATTTGGAAACATTTTAACTATGTAAAAAGTCCAACCAGCTTTGTAATTATACTATAAAGCCTCTCAAGGCCTTTCTGAACATCGGTCTCCAGGTTGATCCGGAGAACCCGTCGCTCCCTCTCCATGAGTGCCTGGTAATCTCCTAAAGATTGAGCCTTTATCAGAGCTTTGAAGTCATAATCGGTTTCAGGGACAGGCAAATCAATATTCGGCTCGTCCACTACCTGGAGGAAGAGACCGCTGTTCGGCCCGCCTTTGTGGAGCTGGCCTGTGGAATGGAGAAAACGAGGTCCATAGCCGAGTGTCGTAGCTAACCGAGCCCTTTTGAGAAGTTCTAACCTTATATCCTGAAGAGCTTCTGTTGTCTCCTCTAAGGGAGGAAGATAAGCCTGGAGCGCGATATAATCTCCTGGCATGGCTTGCCCCATCCAGTCTTTCAAGGCTTGGGCAAGAATTTCTGGTTCATCTACTGACCATGTCTCTTCGTCGCTCTCCTCTTTTTCTATGCCGATTTTTTCCATGGCCTTCTTGGCGAAATCTTTGGCCAGCTGAACATCTGGCTGATTGAAAGGATGTATTCCGAGCACAGAGCCCGCTGAAGCCACAGCCACCTCCCAGGAGAAAATCTCCCGTCCAAGGTCGAATTTATCGCTTAACTCAATCCGGACTAATGGATGGCCTGTCTGTTTCAGTGCATTCATCCGGTCTTCAAGTTCCTTGTCATTTTCTCCAGCAAGAGTCATGAACACAAAAAACCTGTCCTGACCGTATTCTTCTACAGAAACCAAAGGCTCACCAGCAACTGGCAGTATGCCTTTGCCATCCTTACCTGTGCTCTCAGCGATCAGTTGCTCCAGCCAGTCGGGAAAGCTTTTGATTGAATCAGAAGCGATAAACGTCAGTTTGTTTCGGTCTCGACAGATTTCTCCCAGAGACGCCCCGAGGATGAAACCAGCTGCTTTTTCCTCTGAGATACAGAAGGAGCAGTTTTCAGACGCAATCCGTGCCCTATCGAGAAGCTTGTGTATATCCATCCCGATCAGGGCTGCTGGAACCATTCCGAAATAAGTCAAGGCCGAGTAACGGCCTCCGACATCAGGATTGGCCTCGAAAACCCGTCTGAATCCCCTCTCTTGAGCCAGTTTCATCAGAGGTGTTCCAGAATCAGTGATGGCGATAAAATGTTTCCCGGGTGCATCTGTGTTGAGCCTGACTTTGTTCCAGAAATAGCGGAAAAGAGAAAGAGTCTCCAGCGTGGTTCCTGATTTACTCGAGACAATAAAAAGAGTCCGGTTCAAATCCAATTTATCCCCGACGGAAAGCACGGCAGAAGGGTGCGTGCTGTCCAGCACAAGCAATCCGGGATATCCGGGCGCATTCCCGAAAGTCTTCTGGAAAACATCCGGTGCCAGGCTCGATCCTCCCATCCCGAGAAGAACGACATGGGATATTCCTTCATCCTTTATTTGTTCGGCGAATGAAGAAAGTTCTTCCAGGTTGTCGCGCATAATTTCTGGAAGAACCAGCCAGCCGAGTCTATCCATGATTTCAGGTTGAGGCTTGGAGAACCACAGTGTGGGGTCTTTCGCCCACATTCTTCTGGAGAAGCCCTGCTTCTTCCAGAGTTTTAATCTCTCTTCAACCTGTGTTTTCCAATCTCCGAGTTCGAATGTCTGATAATCCTTTATGGAATTCATACCTCTCTTCCTTCAAATCGGATTCCTGGATATTTCATTTATTTATTTTTAAAACACGAGAATCTTTCTTATCGGAATTTCTCAACAGAGTAGGAGATTTCCTGTATCAATCTTTCCCATTCTGAAATCACGAAACGCAAAGGACTGAATAGGTCCCCTTATCGAATCGCAGGAGTTTAATCAAATCTATAAATGAAACCAGTAGACCGAGGCACTCTGAAAGACCTGATGACCTTGGTGATTATTTCAGTGAAAACGGCTTTGCTATTCTTCAAGTTTTCACTCAAGATTTCAACCGGAGTGGGCTCTTCTTTGACTCCATTGGCATAATCCACTCCGAACCCGATCAGGGCAAAGGGAATTTCGAGCTCTCCGGAGAGCACAATCTCGGGCCCTGCTGTCTGACTGACGAAGGAGGCGTATTCTCTCATCATGCGGATCTCTGACTGAGTATTGAAGCGCGGTCCAACGGCATGCGCATAAACAGCATCTGTAATTGGGTCTTCCGCAATCACGATGATCTGCTGTCTCAAATCCTCAGAAAAAGGCTTCTCAAATATATAATGTCCTTTAGCTTTGGCTTTCTCTTCATGATAGATCGTACACGCCTCTCCGTTCGGCAGACGATTCTCAGGGAAATAAAGATCACTAAACACGATCAGTTTTGCAAGGGGAATGTCAGGGACCAAGACTCCACACACAGTTGTCGCGATAATCGCTTTGGCGTCCAATTCTTTCAAGGCCATCAGGTTAGCGCGGTAATTGATCATGTTCGGTAAAAGACTGTGATTTTTTCCATGCCTTGCCAAAAAGGCTAGGTTCTTTCCGTCGATCATTCCAGTCCGGATTGACACGTCCCCAAATTGAGTCTTAATAATCCTGTCTTCTCCCTGATCAAGGCCAGGAAACTCATAAAATCCTGAACCGGATATGACTGCAAGGTCAATCACTCTTTTCCTCCATATCAAGGATGAGAATTAATTCTTTTTTCTGTGTTACTCGTCTTTTCTGATATTGTCTGTTTTCATTCTTGAAGTTGGCACAACTTTGTTCTACCTATAGCAAAGCTACTCTTTAAAGTCAACGGAATGAAAACTGGGTACGTTCCCTAAGTGAACGTCCCCATTAGATTAGAATCCTGGTGTTATCGTGAACTGGAGGTACCAGTTCTTGTTGGGCCTGTCAAGGGGACGAACATAATCCAAGCCTAGGATTAGGAAACCGAAAAGATTCGTGCGGAGACCGACTCCCGCACTCTTGATGAGCTTGCGGTTTCCACCCGGAAGGAACCAGGCCTTATCGTCGGCCACCTCACCATCTCCATCCGCATCTCCGTCGAACCATGCCACACCCGCATCAAAGAAAGCAATGAAATCAACAGGGTAAATCCCATAGTACCCTTTTCCGATTCCGAGAACCTGAAAAAGTGGAAAACGGAGTTCCGCATTGGCAACGAGTACTTTGCTTCCGAACAGCTGGTCGTAATCAAAAGCATCCGTCGGCGAATAGATTTCGCCTGAACTGAATGAACCGGAGTTATAACCACGCACGAGGGTTTCGTATCCAATAAAAAGAGGATAGAAGCGGGTGTCTTCAGCCCCCTTCCCATACCGGCCGTAATGCATTAAACGAAATGCTAAAGTGAACGGCCTGACAGGCATGAAATAACGACGATAATCGGCAAGCAGCGTATAATAATCAACCGTACCAGTCATAGGAGAGATTTCAAAGCGGTGACTCTGCCCAAGGATGGGACCTGTCGCTCCAAAAAAGGAACTGTCA
>Ga0209635_10004246_pt1 | contig 11232 bp, 10 predicted proteins | sample DeeMarSWOR230_32_FD_187463 | JGI IMG/M metagenome (GOLD analysis project Ga0209635, IMG submission 187463) | Marine sediment microbial communities from White Oak River estuary, North Carolina - WOR-2-30_32 (SPAdes) (version 2) | ecosystem: Environmental > Aquatic > Marine > Intertidal zone >...
AAAAGTCCTGGCAGAGCTTGGGATCTTGGTCTTTCAGTAATTCGGCCTCCACAGTTTTTCCCCATTGTGGCCATTCAATAGTGAACCATCTCCCCATCAGCCACCTCCCTTATCTGAATCACAGTACCACCAACTCGGCAGAGAGCTTGTCGGCCACGAACATACACCCAGGAAAATGCGTAATCATTAAAGAAGGCTTCGCACTTATTGCCACGGCCTGCGGGGTAACCCCGCACCCCCAGAAGAGCGCAATTTCGTCCGGTTCCTGAGGAGGAATGGCTTGGCCGTCAGGATCGCCGCGACCCATGTCAGGATTGTACAGATCCTTTATGCCGATTTGCTTAGGATCCCCGATGTGCACCGGAGCACCATGGGAAAACAGATGTCGTGAGCATATTTGGATGGTCCGAATAGCATCCTCGGCACCCTTGATCAGACGACACGTAACCACCATCGGCCCATGGAAAACTCCGGACGGCACACAAGGGATATTCGTGGCGTAAGCGCCTAAAAAACGGTATCTTACATTGGCGGCTCGTAAAGCCCATTCAAAACTAAGGCTGCACCCCAAGAGAAACGCCACGAGATCCTTCTGCCAGTATTTGGTGACGTCAGTAAGCTCATCAACTATTCTGCCTTCTTTGAAGACACGGTATCTCGGGACATCGGTCCGCAGGTCTGCCTCGGATGCCACGAGTCTAGGGTGTGGATTCCCCGGATCTGTTACATCCAACACAGGACAGGGACGGGAATTTCGAAAACAAAAGGTCAGAAATTCGAATGCCAATTCCTTCGGCACAACGGCCAAATTGGCCTGAACATACCCGTGACAGGCCATTTGTGTCTGGCCTGTCCATTTTTCCTCCCTGACAAGGCGACGAAATTTTTTGGGAGTGAGATCCACCACATCAGCTTCGGAGATTCTCTCTGCCATGGTCTTCCTCCGCTCGCTCGGTTCACCCTGACCATTACAACACGGAATAACAAAGTAGGTAAAGCCCCTGCTTCGCTGCGGCGCTGAGGAGGCCCGCTTCGAGCGAGAAGCATCGGCAGTTACAGAATGGCCTTTGCAATTTCCCTGTCGGCTGAGTATAATAACAACAGTTTCAAAGGATTGTCCAACCGTCTGGCCCTCTGACTAGATAGGACAAGAGATGAAGGTCAAGATCATAGATTTCTCGGAAGTGTTTGAACGTAAAAAAGAGGCGATGGAAAAGCGTCAGGCGGTGGAGGAATTGCTCAATCGAAAGCCGAACCGATGTGATAAATGTGGCGGTTTTGTCGATCTTGACTACTTCTGGGATGGTATGATCAAGCGGCTTGTCCGACAGTGGAGATGTCTCAATTGTGGCCGGCGCTTCTGAGAGATATTTTCGGGAAGATCTGATAGGATTCCAGCGTTTTCAAGGTGAAGTACTCTGAGAGTTTTTGTCCTCTCGCGAGTTCTGCTAGGCTAAGGTCCACGCGAATAGAGTATATCGGGGGTGATACTGCGATATCCCTCCCCTGGGGTGCTGAGGAGCAACCGAATTGAATGTTCCATCCCAGGCAAACAAAGACGCAGAGCGCCTGTCAGAGCTCTCCGATGGATTTCGGACCGGTCGGCTCTCGGTTCTTAGCTATCTGACCGGGCTTGAGAGCCGTTTTGCCGGACGTGAGTCTTTGGTCAAGGCCTTTGTTCCGGAGTCGCTGGATCGTTTTGAGCGTTTTCGGCGTGAGTTCGCCCGGCTGGAATCCAGATTTCCAGACCCCCGATTCCGCCCTCCTCTTTTTGGGATACCTGTTGGGGTAAAGGATATATTCCACGCGGAGGGGTTTCCAACCCGAGGGGGTAGTCGACTCCCTCCAGATGTTCTCCAAGGAGAGGAGGCAAAGAGCGTAGGCCTCCTGAAGTGTGCGGGAGCATTGGTATTGGGAAAGACAGTAACCGCGGAGTTTGCCTACTTGGCTCCTGGCCCAACCCGCAATCCTCATAACCTGGAACATACACCGGGCGGATCCAGTAGTGGCTCAGCCGCCGCTGTTGCTGCTGGGCTGTGCCCCATTGCAGTGGGAACACAGACAATCGGGTCTATTCTCCGACCGGCTTCTTACTGCGGTGTAGTCGGCTTCAAGCCGAGCTACGGGCGGATTCCTCTGGGGGGGGTTATTCCCCTCTCACCTTCAGTGGATCACGTGGGATTTTTTGCGGCAGATGTTGAGGGAACCACCCTAATTGCCTCGGTGCTTTGCGAGGGCAGAGCGGCGAGGCGTGAATTGAAGCCTTTGGTGTTTGGTGTGCCTGAGGGCCCATACTTGGAAAAAGCGAGCGAGGGAGGATTGCGTCACTTCCGGCAGACCTGTGATCGACTCTCGGATGCTGGATTTGAACTCCGGTCCGTTGAGATGCTCACGGACTTCGATACGGTCAGCCAGCGTCATTATACACTCGTTGCTGCCGAGGCGGCAATTGTTCATGGAGAGTGGTTTGATCGTTACTCCGGCAGGTATCACGAGAAGACAGCCGAGCTCATCCTTAACGGGCGAACTGTCAGCTCAAATTTTCTTGAAGCCTGTCGCGCAGGTCGTGAGCGACTTCGGGCCGAGATTGAAGATCAAATGAAATGCCACAGTTTCTCAGTCATTTTGGCTCCTGCGGCGGTCGGTCCTGCTCCGCGAGGAATCGATAGCACCGGGGACCCGGTAATGAATCTTCCATGGAGCCATGCTGGCCTCCCTGCAGTGAGCCTCCCCTCTGGTATGTCAGGGGAGGAGATGCCTATGGGTCTTCAGCTCATTGGATCCTGGATGGGGGACGAGGCACTTCTCGAAGTTGCCAGACAGGTCGAAGAAGTCTTTGATGGACACCATCATTGAAAGAGGATTAGGAGTGGTTCCATCTGACAGAGAGATGATACCATTCTGGTGAATCTCGACCATGAACCGGTAGAGGCAATGTATTATGAAGCGGGTTCTGAACCAGTTGATTCAGTTACAGGAGCTCTATTTCGCACAGTCAGAGCAGCAGTCCCTTGTCCCGGGAGCCCATCCTGAAGGACTTGAAAAGTCAATTGAGGATCTGATGAGTGGTCTTCCCTCAGAGATTGCTGATCTCTGCCAGCGCCTTAGGAGGAGGGATCTGGTTGTCATTGTGCCGATAGTCGATGGAGTGTGCTCTGCCTGCGGCATGGCCCTTCCCACCTCCCAAACATATCAGATTGAGGCCGCCGAAGAAGTCTATCAGTGTCCCAGTTGTTCGAGGATACTCTATAGCCGTCCTGGAGCTCCTCGACAGCTCAAAAGCGTTGGCCCTATTGGCAGGCCGAGATCCGGTGTAGCCCGCTTTTCCCATAAGTCGCTGATGTGTCCCCGCCTGAAGGCCGAAACTCGAGACGATGCCCTTTCCGAGCTCGTTCATCTGATGGCTAATGAGGGATTTGTCGAAAAGCCCGAGGGCCTCCTGCAGGACGCTCTCAAAAGGGAGGCCATCATGGCCACTGCTGTAAATCACGGCCTGGCTTTCCCTCACGTGCGAGGAGTAGAAGGCGGAGCCCTCACCTTCTCGGTGGGGTTAAAGAAGGAGGGGCTGGAATTTGGTGCCCCAGACGGAGGCCTTACACACATCATCTTTTTTATTGTAATCCCGTCAGCGGCCAGCGCCTTCTATCTCCAGCTCCTCTCCGGTCTGATTGAAGCATTTCAGGACGAAGGGGCTCGGAGTGTGCTCCTGGAGTGTGGGACTCCCGATGAGGTGTGGGAGACCCTGACGCTCATCAGCGAGAAGGCCATTCCTTAGCCTCCAAATCAGAGCCAACAGACTCACAGATTCACTTCTCCGGTTTCATCGACACGGGTCAGTCCACACCTAAGAAGATCGCCACTCGCTCCCTCAGGATGCAAACTAACCAGAGGGGTTCTGGAGCTTCCTCAGAAATTAGGCACCTAATTGCGGAACTAACCGAAACAAAACTCATTCTCGGATTAGGCTAGTGGCCAAGCCCCTTTTCGCTTTTCCCATAGGTTTTTTGATAAATTTAAGGCTCGCTCCAGGCGATTCCAAAACTCGCCCTTCGGGCTCAAACAGTTGGAGTCGCTACCCTTTCGCTTCGCCTAAGATTTATGAGCAAAAAACATTTCAAGGAACGCTCAAAGGGATTCGGCCAAAGCCTCAACGCAGGAGGAGAGAAATTGAGGAAACTCCAGGAGCGATTCAATTGACACGATAAACTTGAGATTGATAAAATATCTGATCAGACCATGCAAGCATCCTACGCCCGCCTCTGAAGCGATTCTTCCGTTCAATTCCGGCGTCTGAGAGAGCTACGTCAGACTCAAGAAGACGTGTCTTGTCTTGAAGGCCTAGTAGAAGGTCCAGAAAGGAGGTGACAGGGGGGCTAGGTGTGGCGTGTGGAAATGTTAGATGTGACACTCGAAGCGTCCTAGGTTATAGGGAAAAGCATGTGAAGGGAGTTCTAATTTCACTCTCTGTTTTCCTGGGCTGGTTCCTGGTGTCAAAGGGGTTTTTGGGTTATGGTTTTCGTTGACAAAAGGGGTATAATGGGTCGGGAGAAAAGGCCTAGATTTACCTTTCGTGGAGCCACCGAAATTGGTGGCAGGGAAATGTAAACATGTCGCAGGTGCTTCTTGAAGGTGTGACGAAGAGATTTGATCAGACAGTGGCGGTGTCTGATTTCAACCTGGAAGTTCAGGACAACGAGTTTGTTGTTCTAGTGGGACCTTCGGGGTGTGGGAAGTCGACCACTCTCAGAATGATTGCGGGTCTCGAAGAGATCACGGAAGGATATATTTATATCGGTGACCGCTTGGTGAATCATATTCCACCAAAGGACCGAAACATCGCCATGGTCTTCCAAAACTACGCCCTCTATCCCCACATGGATGTTTATACAAACATGGCCTTTGCCCTCAAGAGGCGTAGGTTTCCCAGGGATGAAATCGATCGTCGGGTCAAGGAGGCTGCTGCCATATTGGGGATAGAAGAACTTCTCACCAGAAAGCCCAAGCAATTGTCTGGTGGGCAGCGGCAGAGAGTAGCAGTGGGGAGGGCCATTGTGAGAAAGCCTGAGGTTTTCTTGTTTGATGAGCCCCTATCTAACCTGGATGCAAAACTCAGACTCCATATGAGAATGGAAATCACCAAACTGCATGATCGCCTCGGAGCGACCATGATCTATGTTACCCATGATCAGGTCGAGGCCATGACCATGGGGGATCGGATTGTGGTGATGAAGGACGGCGTGACCCAGCAGGTTGGAACGCCCATGGAGATCTATGAGGCGCCAAAGAACCTCTTTGTGGCGGGCTTCATTGGCAGCCCGAGCATGAATTTTCTGGAGGCAAAAATCGCCCAGGAAGATGGCGACCTTTTCATCGATGTCACAAGTTTTAGGGTGAAAATCCCTGAAGGCCGCTGCCCGATGTGTCATGATCTGGTCGGGAAGGAAGTGATTTTTGGAGTCCGTCCTGAGCACGTTCAGGATCGGATGTATTGTATCGATCCCATCTCCGACAATTGTTTTTCGGCCCAGGTGGACTTTGTCGAACCCATGGGGTCGGAGATGATTCTTTACCTGAGCATTGGCCAGGCATCCCTGGTAGCAAAGGTCAACCCGAAAACCTCGGCGAGAAAGGATTCGGTTATTGGGGTCCATGTCGATATGGATCGAATTCACATTTTTGACAGAGAAACAGGGAGGATTATCCAATGAAAAGCAGATGGAATCAACTGGTCTTCGGATGTGTTGTCGTGTCCTTGTTGGTTGTTTTTTCCGCAATGATCGGGTGCCAGAAAGAGGAAAAGATCGCAGAGAAGAAGACGATTCGGTTTACCACCTGGGGTTCTCCTGCCTCCAACAAGGTGTATCAGGATGTGGTGGATGAGTTTGAGAAGAAAAACCCGGACATCGATGTGGAACTCATGATGCTCCCCTGGAGCGACTACCACCGAAAGATTCTCACCATGTTCGCGGCGGGAAGCAAGCTGGATGCGATGCGCCTCGCCCACAGCTACTTCCCCCAATTCATGGAGAAGGGAGCCCTCCTTCCCCTGGATAAGTATATCAAGAAGGATAAGAAGGAAATCGACATGGACGATTTCTATCCCGAGGCTCTTATGGGCTGTCGGGCTGATGATGGCCGGATTTATGGGCTTCCCGTTGATATCGCGGGATGGGCGATCTTTTACAATCGAGGGTTGTTTGACAAGGCCGGACTTCCCTACCCGGACGAATCCTGGACCTGGGACACGCTCTTGGACGTGGCCAAGAAGTTGACCCAAGACCTGGATGGCGATGGCCGCATCGACCAGTATGGCGTGTATGTGAAGGTGAAGATGGGGGTGATCGAGGTCCTGACAGGTCAGAGTGGCGCCATGATCCTAAACGAAGACAACAGCAAGTGCGCTTTTAATACCCCTGAGGGGAGGGCCGTCATTCAGCTCCTCTACGACCTGATCGTCAAACACAAGGTGGTTCCGCCTCCTGAATTTCGGGCTGATCAGAATGTGTTTGTGGCTCAGAAGGTGGCCATGGTGATGCTCATGCGGGGAGATGTCACCGGATTGAGAGAGACTCTTGCCTTTGACTGGGACGTGGGCCCTGTGCCCAAGTGGCCGGGAAAAGAGCCGAGGGCCTTGATTGTGGGAGGATTCAATCCTTGGGTCGTAGCCAAGAATACGGAATATCCGGAGGAATCCTGGCGATTCCTGAAGTTCTTCACTGGAAAAGAGGCTTCCGCACAGATGGCCGATACCGGTCGATTCGTACCCGCCCGCAGGTCTGTGGCTGAAAGCCCTGCCTTTTTGGACACGAGTCCACCGGAGCATAATGTTTATTTCTTGGATCTGATTCGTACGCCCAACAAGGTGTTTGTTCCCCGTTTTCCCAGCTATAAAAATCTGGATAAGGTTTTCAGAAAGAATTTCCAGTACTTGACGGAGGGGAAGTTTGCGGTCGATGGGTGTGTGGCCCAGATTGAACAGGATGTTAACAATTTGATCGAGGAGATTAAGAAAGAGAAGGAGGAGACGGCCTCGTAGCAATGGTGGAGGTGGACCAGAAGAATCGAAACATCCATCGGAGGGGAAGGTTCAGGCAAGCACTGGAAGGATATGCCTTTCTGATGCCCAACTTCCTGGGGTTTGCTGCGTTTACTTTCCTTCCGGTGGTTGCCTCGTTTATCCTGGCCTTCTATTCCTGGGATATGATGCAGGACGCCCGTTTTATTGGGCTCAGGAATTTCATCAAACTCCTAACCAATCCTGAGTTCTGGTATTACTTTTACAACACCGTGTTCTTGATGATCGGGATCCCCATCGGAATGCTGCTCTCTCTCGGGATGGCCATGCTGGTGAATCAGAAGCTAAAGGGGATCGTGGCCTTCAGAACCATCTATTTTCTGCCCCATATCTCTGTCGGCGTGGCCCTCTATGTCCTCTGGGTTTGGATCTACAACCCTGACTACGGCCTTTTCAATCAATTGATCCGGTTTTTCACTGGTCTCGAGGGTCCAGCATGGCTAAGCGATCGATTCTGGGCGAAGCCGGCCCTCGTCATCATGGGGTTGTGGGCGGGAGCCGGAGGCAAAAGCATGATTCTCTATCTGGCAGGGCTTCAGGGCATCGATCCCAGCCTATATGAGGTGGCCGATATTGACGGTGTAGGGGCCTGGGGGAAGTTTCGCTACATCACGATTCCAATGCTGACACCCACCAGTTTCTTTATTTTCATCATGAGCGTCATTGAAGGATTTCAAGGGGGGTTTGATCAGGTCATTGTAATGACCGGGGGTGGCCCGCCTCCCGGAGCCACGACCACCATCAGCTATTATATTTTTACCCAGGCCTTTGAGGAACAACGAATGGGATACGCTGCGGCGGTCTCTTGGTTTCTTTTCTTGCTGGTTTTTGCGGTTACCCTGATCAACTGGCGCTACGGTGGCAGACGGGTCCACTACTAGGCAAGGCGCACGATAGAAGGAGAATCGGTAGACATTCCATGATCAGCGAAGTCGAACGCTCCAAGAGACGCAAACAGCGACGGGATCTCATACGGAGGGTGATCTCCTACCTGGTCTTGTGTGTTGTCGCCCTGACCATGGTGGGACCGTTCCTGTGGATGATTTCGACCTCCTTCAAAGAAAAAGACGATGTGATGACCAAGAAGACCCATATCATCCCCTGGCGGGTTTTCTCGTACCTAAGAACAGCCGAAGGTCCTCAGCGGGTTAAACTACTCAGCGACAACGGACAGGTGGCCAGGGTAAGGGAGATTCTGCCAGATGGGACGGTCGGAAGTCTTCGAACTGTTCCATCACAGGAGGTCGTCAGTAAGGGACGGCATTACCTCAAATCTCGGAACTACCCGGAGGCATGGCAGGAGGGAAACCTTGGTAGGGCCTACCTCAATACGTTGATCATTGCGATCTTCATTACCTTTGGGAAGGTCCTGACGAGCAGTCTGGCAGCCTTTGCCTTTGCTCGCCTCAACTTTCCGGGGAGAGATAAGCTATTCCTCGCCTACCTCGGAACAATGATGATTCCTGAAACCGTCACCCTTATCCCGTTGTTTGTTCTCTTCAGAAAGGTCCCTGAGATTCTCAATGGGTTGTTTAATACAGGCTACTTCACGGCATCCCTCTATATTGGTGACTGGTTCGTGGGCACAGCAATGGGGGTGGACTCCTATTTCTCGCTTATCGCTCCAGGACTCTTTACCGCCTATGGTACTTTCATGCTGCGGCAGTTTTTCATGTCGATTCCCCGCGACCTGGAGGATGCGGCTCGCATTGATGGCTGCAGTTCCCTGGCGATTTGGTGGAGGATTATCCTTCCCCTTTCAAAACCTGCCATGGTCACGTTGGTGATTTTCACCTTCATGGGATCGTGGCGGATGTTCGTTTGGCCTTTGGTCATTGTCGACAATCCAAAGATGATGCCCCTGTCGGTGGCCTTAAAGCTTTTTCAGGACCAGTACAGCGTGGAGATGACCCTTCTCATGGCTGCCACGGTCATCGCCCTTATCCCTATCTTGACCGTATATATTTCCGGGCAGAAGTACTTTACCGAGGGTATTCTGTTGGGAGCGGTCAAGGGCTAGTGATGTGAGAGTTCTCGGCCCCTTAACATGATTGACTTAGAGATTCTTCCCGAAAAGAATGTGATCGATGATGGGTTTCTCGATCTGATTGGAGGGGAATTTGCCACCCATGAGCAGGGACTGGCAGAATGGCTCAAAAACTCGTCAGATGCCATGCTGGTTGCCGATCCTACACCTCGATTTGGGACGATCCTCCTTCGTTTCACGGATGGACAGGCTGCGACGTCTCCCGTTTTTGAATGCATCGACTTTGTTGGAATGACTCTGCAAGACATCGAGACGGGTTTCAAGATCTGGGGGAGATTGTCCGGCCATGATGAGCGGCTAGGAATCTCAGGGGGATATGGCATCGGAGGGAAGTTTTACATGCGCCAGATGTTTAAGTCTTCCACCCTGATTGCCTATTCTGGAGGCCACTTGAACATCTTTGGGTTCGATCGCAATCATGCCTACGGGTACGGTCATGGATACCGGAACCGAATCATGGGGTTTCAACAGGCTCTCCGCCTTGCCGATATTGACTCATTGGATCGAATCGATACTGTGGGAGATGCAGGCACCTCGGGGAGGCGAGGATTTTCGGTCTTTCGAGGAATTGGGCCAAAGGGCATAGGGAAGAAGATCGACGTGATTACTATCTGTCAGCGATTGAGGAGTCATCCCCAGGCCCAACGTCCCCTCAAGCTATATCGAGTCTGTGTCATTCATAATGGTTTGGTGGTGATTGAGAGACTCAAGCCCCGTAGGATACCGAGGAAGCCCGGTTTTGAAAGACCCTGGGTCCGGAGAATTCCCATGACCCTCGTTCGGAAGAATGGGACAACGGGTGATGTTGCTCATCTTGGCAGATATTCGGGTATTTCTGGAACCCTACGCCTTTTTGTGTCGAGCGAATCTCTAGTCCAGAGAGGGAAAATGACAAGCCTTAATCGTATTGATTTCATGGGCAGAGACGGGGTGATCGCATCCTATCGTATCGACGAACTTGGCGTGGATGTACCCTACGGCGGGTCCATCTTTGGAGAATGCAACCTCCCAGAATGGGATGCTTCTGAAGGTTACCTTGCCCTGAAGACTCGGGACAGACTGGTGGACAGCCCCGAGTCCAGTGCCCTCCTTCAGTGGGTAGGGGCTCAGGTAAAGCTTTTTTCCAAAATGATTCTTCGGCGGGTTCCAGAACCACGAGGAGAGGTCGACCCCGCAGGGGGAGAGCTTGTTAGAAGCGGCGAATGAAGATACTTGCGATTGGTGCTCATCCAGACGATGTTGAAATGGGCTGTGGCGGTCTTCTTGCCATGGATGGGATATCGAAGCATATTCTCCATCTTTCGAATGGCGAAACCTCAAAGTATGCCGATGGAAAGACGAGAAAGAAGGAAGCTGAGGCGGCGGCTCGAGTTCTGACCGCCCATGTTCACTTCTTCGATATTCCGGGAAGGGGAATCACGGCCGACGAGAAGACCTGTCTTCGACTGGTTGCTTTGATCAGAGAAATCAGAGCCGACTTCTTGGTCACTCATTGGGAGATGGATGGTCATCCTGATCACAGAGGGGCTCATGACCTTGTGCGTAAAGCCTTTTTCTTGTCCGGAGCCAATGTTGATATGGATGCGTCTCCTTGGAAATGTCGTAATCTTCTATACTTCCACCCCTTCTCCTCGGGATATGGTTTCACCCCGGAGTTCGTTCTAGATATCACGGCGGTGTATGTGAAAAAACTGGAAGCTCTCCGGTCCCATCGGTCTCAGGAATCGTTCGCGCTGCCACAGGTGGATGCGGTTTCCCGGTATTTCGGTCAGAATTCCGGCGTCGAGAGAGCCGAACCATTCAGGGCAGAGTTTCCTCTCGTGGTCAATCCTGGTAGCCTGTTCATCACAGGAGGACAATGAACATGGCCATGGGACGGCTTCGCGTGTGTATGACCACACCCGAGTATCCCCCCATGTATTGGGGAGGGCTGGCTCAGGCGGTCCAGCGGGTGGCGAGGTTCCTTTCGGAAATGGGGTTGGAAGTTCACGTTGTCAATCTCTACACAGAGCCGTCTCCCCCAGGTCTTTTAGATGAGATTGTAGAATCGACCGCCGAAAATGGCGTGATGGTGCATCGAATCCCCGTCGGAAGGGAACAAAACCTTTCA
>Ga0209635_10004248_pt1 | contig 11230 bp, 10 predicted proteins | sample DeeMarSWOR230_32_FD_187463 | JGI IMG/M metagenome (GOLD analysis project Ga0209635, IMG submission 187463) | Marine sediment microbial communities from White Oak River estuary, North Carolina - WOR-2-30_32 (SPAdes) (version 2) | ecosystem: Environmental > Aquatic > Marine > Intertidal zone >...
AAGACCTACACGACCGTTGGTGCCACGGCGCCTCAGTGGCTGATCAACCGCACGGCAGAGCGCATCGCCCGCGGCGAGGCTCGTCTGGCCCTGGTGGCAGGAGCTGAAGCGATGCGATCGATGGCCGAGTTGGGGGCTAGCGGGCGGCAGCAGCGTTGGCGGCGGTGGGCAGCTCCCAAGGCGATGGCCGGAGATGCCCGAGCCGGGCTCAACGACATCGAAATGCGCCACGATATCAACATGCCGGTGCGCGTCTATCCGCTGTTCGAGAACGCGATTCGGGCACACAAGGGGTGCTCCATTGGCGAGCACCAGGAGCGGCTCGCTCTGTTGTGCGCCCGCCTGGCCCAGGTGGCCAAGGACAATCCGTTTGCTTGCTTCCGCGATGGCAAGACAGCGGACGAGATCAGGACGGTTGGCCCCGACAACCGCATGATATGCTTGCCTTATCCCAAGTACATGAACGCCATCATAAGGGTGGATCAGGCAGCGGCAGTGATCATGACCAACGTGGGCACAGCCCAGAAGCTGGGCATCCCCAAGGAGAAGTGGGTGTACATCTGGGGATGTGCCGACGGCGTCGACCTCTGGTATTTCAGCGAGCGGCTCAACTACCACAGCTCGCCGGCGCTGGCCTTGGTCGGGCGAAGGGCTCTGGAGATGGCCGACCTGAGCATCGACCAGATCGACTGGTTCGACCTTTACAGTTGCTTTCCGAGCGCGGTTCAGATCGCCTGCGACATGCTGGGCATCGACGAGGACGATCGCCGCCCCATTACCCTGGCGGGCGGCCTCCCCTACTTCGGCGGACCCGGCAACAACTACAGCCTGCATGCCGTATGCTCCGCGGTAAAGCGGCTGTGCAGGGAGCGTCAGCGCAAGGCCCTGGTGTCCGCTATGGGCTGGTACGTCACCAAGCATGCGGTGGGCATCTACAGCGGGATGCCGCCGGAGCGCGAGTGGAAGAGAGTCGACTCGCCGGAGGACCAGGCGGAACTGGACGCGATGCCTCACCCCAATCTGGTGGAGGCGGCGCAGGGATCAGGGACTGTAGAGACGTACACGGTCGTCTTCGATCGCGCTGGCGAGCCGGAATTTGGCATAGTGATCGGCCGTCTGGAAGACGAAAGCAGGTTCATCGCCAATACGGAGCCGGATCCGGGGCTTCTCCGCTGGATGACCCAGGAGGAGATGGTGGGCCGGAGGGCGAAGGTGAGGCACGATACCGAGACAGGCCGCAACATCGTAGCCATAGAGTGAGAGTCTGGCCTTTAGGGTCAGCCAAAGGGGGAGGCCATGAGCTTTGAGACTATCCTCTGCGAGAAGAAGGGCCGAGTTGTGACCATTACCCTCAACCGGCCGGAGGTGCTCAATGCTTTCACGTCCACTATGGGCAACGAGTTGCTCCAGGCCTTCCATCAGGCCGAGGACGATGAGGGTGTCGGCTGCGTTGTCCTGACCGGCGCCGGGCGCGGCTTCTGCTCGGGCGCCGACGTGCGCGGGTTCCAGGCCGACATCGAAAGCGGTAAGCCGAGCGTCGGTGTATCTGCCTCGGAGAGCCTCTGTCAGCTCATGTTCAACCTCAAGAAGCCGATCATAGCCGCCATCAACGGTCCGGCGGTGGGACTGGGCTTCACTGTGACCCTCCCCTGCGATATCCGCATCGCCTCCGACAAGGCTCGCCTGGGGGCGATATTCGCGCGGGTAGGGCTGGTCCCCGAATTCGGGAGCACCTTTCTCCTACCTCACATAGTGGGCTTGGCCAAGGCCAAAGAGCTGACACTTCTCGCCAAGATCATCGACGCCCAGGAGGCCCTGGACATAGGGCTGGTGAGTAAGGTGGTGCCCCACGAGGAACTGATGCCGGAGGCGATGTCTCTGGCGACGAGCCTGGCCGATGGGCCGACCTTCACCCTGGGGCTGGTGAAGGAGTCCTTGCACCAGGGGCTGCTCTCCGACCTGGCTGGCGCCGAGGCCTCGGAGGCGCAAATCCTCGATGTCTGCCGGCGCTCGCCGGAACACGCCGAGGGGGTCAGGTCCTTCCTGGAGAAGCGGCAGCCGCGGTTCCACTAAGGGCTGTCCGCGCGCCCCTGCTTTTTCGCCTTAGCGCTCGTAGCGTTTGCTGCCCTCGTGCTTCTATACATGTAGAGGAGCAAAGTGCTCGAAGTCAGTTTTTCCTGGGCAAATTGAAAGTTCTGCTGCCCATGCTATACTAGCTATGTCAGGGAAGGAGGAGTTCTGGGCGTTGCGCGGCCGGGATCTTGTGTCTATTGCTGATCTGTCTCCGCAGGAGATCCGGCGGGTGGTCGATACTGCCCTGGCGATGAAGAACGGCCGCTCCTCACCTCTACTGGCTGGTCGGACCCTGGCCCTTCTGTTCGAGAAGCCATCGCTGCGCACGCGGGTGAGCTTCGACGTGGCGATGCGGCAGCTAGGCGGCCATGCTCTCTACCTGTCGCCGGCGGAGGTGGGCCTGGGCCAGCGAGAACCTGTGGCGGACGTGGCGCGCGTTCTCAGTCGCTATGTGGACGCCGTTGCTGCCCGCACCTTCAAGCACGAGACGGTGGAGGAACTGGCGCGCTGGGCCGATGTGCCGGTGATCAATGCCCTCTCCGACGGTGAACATCCCTGTCAGGCTCTGGCTGACCTTTTGACCATCTACGAGGAGAAAGGCCGCTGGCAGGGCCTCATCCTCTCCTTCGTGGGCGATGGCAACAACGTTGCCCGCTCGCTGATGTTCGCGTCGGCCTTGGTGGGAATGAACTTTCGCCTCGCCTCGCCTGAGGGCTATGGCGTATCTGGCGCGGTGGTGGACAAGGCGGAGCGTTTCGCCGCTGGCTCGGGGGCGGCGATTGTCTGTGGCCAGTCGCCTGAGGAGGCGGTCCGCGGTGCCGATGTCGTGTACACTGATGTTTGGACGAGCATGGGGCAGGAGAAGGAGGTGGCGGAGCGGGGGCGTGCCTTCGACGGCTATCAGGTGAACGCCGAGCTGCTGGCGCTGGCCTCGCCGGACGCCATTGTGATGCATGATCTGCCCGCCCATCGCGGCGAGGAGATAGCGGACGAGGTAATCGAGGGGCCGCAGTCGGTGGTGTTTGACCAGGCGGAGAACAGGCTGCATGCCCAGAAAGCCGTTCTGGCCCTTATCCTGGGCGGAGAGGGGGATTAGGGGACATGGGCGGATTGGTCAACAGGATCGAGGATGCTCTCCGTGAGTTCGGCCCTGCCAGCATTGTCGATATCCTGATCATCGCTGCCATTATCTATTTCGTCCTCTTGCTCATGCGGGGAACGACCGCCGTCTACTTGGCAAGGGGCATTGTCATCCTCCTGGCCGTGGCCTTCTTTCTGGTGAGGCTTTTCGAGCTTACGGTTCTCGACTGGTTGGTACGTAACTCCTTCCCGGCCCTGTTGATCGCCATCCCTATCATCTTCCAGCCGGAGATCCGTCGCTTTCTGGCGCGAGTGGGGCGCACCGGCCGCCTGGGACGAGCTTTCTTTCCCGCCTACGACAGGGTTCTGGAGGCGGTGGTCGAGTCTGCGGAGAACCTATCGGAGCGTCGCCACGGCGCCCTGATCGTGCTGGAGCAGGAGACGGGGTTGGAGGACTACGCCGATACAGGCGTGCGGCTGGATGCCAGTCCCTCTGTGGAACTCCTGGAAGGCATCTTCTATCCCAACTCTCCCCTCCATGACGGAGCGCTGATCATCCGCGGCGATCGAGTGGTGGCCGCCGGCTGTACTCTGCCCCTCTCGGATAGAGTGGGCCACGGCCACATGGGCACCCGTCATCGGGCGGCCTTGGGCATCAGCGAGCGAACGGATGCGGTAGCTGTCGTGGTCTCGGAGGAAAGGGGCGACATCTCGGTAGCGGCCAACGGGCGGATGATCTCCCAGCTGGAAAAGCCACGCCTGCGTGCTATCCTCCGAAGCCTGTTCAGCGCCGCCTGGGAGCGAGAGCGCGCTGCCTCTCGTGGCCTGGCGCGCTTCTGGCGATGAGCGGCAGAGCGATCTTTGGTCTTATATTCTGACGGCACTGTGAGGTAGCTGCCTTGGCGCGCCTACTGCGAGAGTTCCTCAGGTTAAGTCAAACGGTCTTTGCGACGACCGTCGGCTCATTACGGCACAACCTCGGTCTTGCTGTCCTGTCGGTGGGATTGGCCTTCGGCGTCTGGCTGATCATCACCGATACCGAGCATCCTACGCGCACGGGGGTGTTCCCGGTGGATATCGCTTTGGAGCCCGTCAACATGCCCGAGGGCCTTACCCTTGGCGCTACCCTTGGCGACGTGGCCCTGCGCATCGAGGCGGACGAAAAGCTGTGGGATGAGCTCACAGCCAGCGACTTCAGAGCGACTGTGAACCTGCTGGGGGCACAGATAGGCACCCAGGACGTGGAGGTAAGGGCTGAAGTACTGCTTGAGCGCAGCGACGTGCGCATCATCGAGATCATACCCACGTTGCACGCCGCCGGCGCGCCGTCAGGCACTGTGCGCGTCGAGCTGAAACCGCTGGTCAGTCAGGTCGTGCCTGTGTCGCTGGACGTGGTGGGGATGCCTCCCATGGGGTATGAGCCCTCCGAACCAAGCGTGGATCCTGACCAGGTAGTGGTGTCCGGCCCCGAGGAGCTGGTGGGCCGCGTGTCATTGGCTGTGGCCGAGGTTGACCTGTCGGGGGCGACCACTGACGTCCGGCAGACGTATTCCCTGGTGCCCCGTGACGAAAGCGGCTTCATCGTGGAGGGGGTTACTCTCGATCCTAGCAGTGTCGACGTGGAAATAACGGTGGAGCAGAAGCGGTTCAGCCGCGTGGTGGTGGTCAGTCCTTCACTGGAGGGCAGCCCGGCCGCCGGCTACAACGTGACGGCGGTGGAGGTGGATCCGGCCAGCGTAACCCTTCTGGGGCCGCTGGAGCTTCTCACTGTTGTTAGCTTCGTCGTGACTGAAGACATCGATATTACGGGTGCCACCAGCGACATGACTCGTATCGTTTACCTGACGGGCTTGCCCCCTGGCGTTACCGTGAGCGGAGCGGGCACCGTTACCGTGCGTGTACGCATCGCTCCCGGCCAGGGGGAGGCTACCTTCGGGGTGGCGCCCCAGTGGGAGGGCCTGGCCACCGATCTGAGGGTGGTGAGTATCACCTCTCTGGTGCAGGTGACGCTCCAGGGTGAACTGCCGACGCTGCGAAACGTGTCGCCCGATCAGGTGACGGTCAGCGTTGACCTGACGGGCCTGGGTGCGGGCACTCACCGGTTGGAGCCGCAGGTGAACGCACCCACCGGACTACAGGTGGCCGACATATCGCCCACTTCGGTGGAGGCGGTGGTGGAGTCAGCGCCATGAGGGAGTCTAGCCCTCTCACCGAGGAGCCTGTCCAGGGTAAGAGGCCAGCGGCAACCGAGAAACCTCTTGTAGCCATCGTTGGCCGTCCTAATGTCGGCAAGTCGGCCCTATTCAACAGGCTGATCGGCTCGCGCAAGGCTTTGGTGGAGGATATCCCCGGCACCACCCGCGACCGCCTCTATGCCGACGTCGAGTGGGGGGAGCAAGCGTTCACCGTGGTCGATACCGGTGGCCTGGACCCCAGCGGCGATGAGGGCTACACCCCCTTGGTCAAACGGCAGGTGGAGGTGGCCTTGGCCGAGGCCGATGTCATCGTCCTGGTGGTGGACAGCCGCGATGGTCTCACCGCCACCGACCTAGATATCGCCGATCTCCTGCGGCGGGCGGCCAAGCCGCTGGTTCTGGTAGCCAACAAGGCCGACAATGAGGCCCGGCGAGAGGCGGCGTTACAGTTCTACGAGCTGGCCCTGGGCGATCCTATCCCTGTGAGCGCCTACCACGGCCTGGGCCTGGCCGATCTGATGGATCGGCTGGTTCCGCTTCTTCCTGCCGGAGGGGTGGCAGCCGCTCCTGCTGGCCTGCGGCTGGCCATCGTCGGCCGGCCGAACGTTGGCAAGTCGCTGCTTCTCAACGCCATTCTGGGCCAGGAGCGAGTGATCGTCAGCGAGGAGCCAGGAACCACCCGCGACGCCATAGACATAACCTTTCGCTATGGCCAGCAGGACCTGGTGCTCGTAGATACAGCTGGCATCCGTAGGCGTGGGCGCATTCAAGTTGGTGTTGAGAAGCACAGCGTTCTGCGCGCTCAGCAGGCCATCGATAGGGGCGATGTGGCTCTTCTGGTGACCGATGCGAGCGAGGGGATCACCGCTCAGGATGCTCACATCGCCGGCTATGTAACCGAGGCGGTCAAGGGCCTGGTGGTGGCCGTCAACAAGTGGGACCTCATGCCCAGCGACGGCGAGACGCGGACAGCCTTCGCCAAGACCGTGCGGGCTCGTCTGCGCTTCCTCTCCTGGGCTGCTTTGTGCTTCGTTTCGGCTAAGGAGAGCACTGGCATCGGCGAACTGCTCGATGCCGCGCTGGCGGCAGGGACGGCTCGCGATCAGCGGGTGGCTACCGCTGAACTGAATGTCGCCATGCGCAAGGCCGTGGCTGCCCATAGCCCTCCGTCCGTTCGGGGACAGCGGCTGAAGGTGCTCTACGTGACCCAGGCCCAAACGCGGCCGCCAACCTTCGTGTTCTTTGTCAACGAGCCTTCTCTCCTCCACTACTCCTATCGACGTTATCTGGAGAACTCCATTCGCAAGGCATTCGGCTTCCAGGGAACGGCTGTCAAGCTGGTTTTCCGCGGTCGGAGTGAGGCGTAGGGCGTGATCTGGCAGTACGTCGTTGTCGGCGTGGTGGGCTACTTGATAGGGGCCATCCCCAACGGCTGGCTGGTGGGTAAGCTCATCCGAGGCATCGATATTCGCGAATACGGCAGTGGGGCGACAGGTACCGCCAATGTCCTGCGCACCATGGGGGTCCTGCCGGCCTTCGTGGTTCTTCTGGCCGACGTCATTAAGGTGTATGTGCTCGTCTTGGTCATCTGGTACATCTTCGAGCCCTATGAAGGGGAGAACACGGCTCACAACCTGCAGGTGGTGGCGGCGGTGGCGGCTATCATCGGCCATGACTGGCCAGTGTACCTGGGCTTCAAGGGCGGCAAAGGAGTGGCTGCAGCCTATGGGGGTTTCGCTGCCATGCTCTTCTTCCCCCTGACCGTCCCCGGCCTGCTGGCCGTGGCGCTGGCTATTGTCCTTATGTTCCGCTACATGTCGCTCATGTCGATAACGACCGTTTCTATGGGAGCAGCTTGTTTCCTGGGGCTGGCCCTGGCGGGCATCGTTCCTTACGCCTTCGCCATATTCGGGGGCATTGCGTTAGCCCTGGTGCTGTATCAGCATCGGGAGAATTTCCAGCGGCTGCTCGCTGGTACGGAGCCGAAGATAGGCAAGGGAGGGGAGAGCCGCGTCCAGAGGCCTCCACAAAGGGTGCGGCCATTTCATAAAATGTAAGTAGGGAGATGGCTACCTTTCGGGAGTATCTGGCCGACCTGAAAGACGAGAGCCAGCCGCTGAAAGCGATGAGGCTGGTGCACCTCTCTCATTTGGCTGGCGAGCAGGAGAAGGCCTTCCTGGGCGTGTGGCCTCAGATTCGGGTTCGGCGTCGTCGGCAGGTGGTGCGTCGGCTAGTGGAACTGGCCGACGACAACGTAGAGCTCAACTTCGATGCCGTCTTTCTGGCCTGCCTTTCTGATGCCGATGCCGAGGTGAGGGCGGTTGCCGTCCGTGGCTTGTGGGAGTACGAGCAGCACGACCTCATCGACCCGCTCATCAGGCTCCTCCAATCGGATGACAATGTGACGGTAAGAGCGGAGGCGGCTCTGTCTCTGGGCCATTTCGTTCTCCAGTGGGAGCTCGGCTCCCTGCCCGAGCGCTACTTCCGGCGGGTGGAGGAGGCCCTGCAGCGGGCCATTGACGGTGCCGATCAAGACCTGGAGGTGCAGGGCAGGGCACTGGAGGCCATCGGCGCCTGTAATCAGCCCTGGGTCCGGGAGGCTATTGACAGGGCCTACAGGAGCAAGACCCATCGCCTTAGGGTAAGCGGTATCCACGCCATGGGTCGTAGCTGCGACCCTTCTTGGCTGCCCACCCTCTTGCAGGAGCTGGAGAGCGACGATCCGGAGATGCGCTATGAGGCGGCTCTGGCCTGCGGCTCAATGGCCGACGAGGCGGCTGTCCCCCGTCTGGCTCCCCTTCTGGAAGACGAAGACGCTGAGGTGAAGGAGATCACCATCGCTGCCCTGGGGGAGATCGGCGGCCCGGAGGCCAGATCCGTCCTCCAGCGCTATCTGAATCACCCTTCAAGCAGCATGCGAGAGGCGGTGGAGGAAGCCCTCTCGATGGTCGACATGGCTGAGGATCCTCTTCGTTTTGGCTTCTGATCCTAGATGGCCAAGGGCGCATCACCCAAGAAGTTGCCGGTGGAGCGGGTTGTCTCAGCCGGAGGCGTAGTCTACCGGCGGGGGCAAGGGGGCATCGAGGTAGTGCTCTGCGGCCGCACGAGCGAGGGCATATGGGGCCTTCCCAAGGGAACGCCCGACGCCAATGAGAGCCTGGAGGAAACGGCTGTGCGAGAGGTGAGTGAGGAGACGGGCCTGCGAGTAGCCATCGAGGCCAAGATCGGCACCATCGAGTACTGGTTCGCCCGCGAGGGTGTGCGCTACCACAAGTTCGTTCATCACTATCTGATGATCCCCACTGACGGCAGCTTTGAGAACCACGACTGGGAGTACGATAGGGTTGACTGGTTCCCGCTGGAGGAGGCCTGTAAGACCCTGAGCTATGCCAACGAAGTGAATGTTGTGCGCAAGGCGGCGGCTCTCATCGAGAGTCAGGGAGAGCAATCGTGAACACGCTCGTCGACGACGTGGCTGCTCGCGGCCGCAAGGTTGTCCTTCGCTGCAAGCGCCTGTCGGACGCTAAGGACGATTATGCCTGGCGCAGCAGCGAGGAGCTGGCTGGCTATGATGCTGTGCCGCCCCTACGGCTCTCCTTCTCCGACTTCCGGGTCTCTTTGCTGGCTCAACTCCGCTATCCCGATCCCGCCCGCCGCGCCTACGCCATCGAGGACGAAAGCGGTCGTCACATCGGCAATGTCATGTACTACAACCTGAGGGAAGTGATGGGCGAGGCCGAGCTGGGCATCACCATCGGCGACCGCCGCTACTGGGGCCAGGGCTACGGGAGCGATGCCGTGCAGGCTCTGGTGAAGCTGGTGTTCAGGGAGAAGGGCCTGCGGCGGATGTTCCTTCACACCCTCGACTGGAACGTGCGCGCTCAGCGTTGCTTCCAGAAGGCGGGTTTCGTCCCTCGCGGCCTGGTGCGGCGCGACGGACGCAACTTCCTGCTGATGGAAACACTCCAGCAGCCAGAGCGGGTGGCAGGTCGGTAGGAAGAACACAGGCGGACAGCGGGACGGGATTATCGTCCGCCTCTGCGTTCTCGGTATGTGCTAACCCTGCTCCTTGGGTTTGACCGGACGGCCGGGAAGGTCCAGATCATCTGGCGGCGCGGCGGGGTTGGCGATGTCGTACACCAACTGCGTTGGTACGACTTGGGCAAGCTCCTCCAGTGTCCACTTACCGTCCTTGATGATGCTGTGGACCGGCGTTTCGGTGGCGGCCAGTGCTATTTTGCCGCCGCTCACGTGGAAGATCTGGCCGTTGATGTTCCAGGCGTGGTCGGTGCACAGATAGACGACCATAGGGGCTATGTGCTCGGGCGCCATCGCCTCCACGACGCCTGCCGATCGAAGGTCGGTTTGAGCGACGCCGCTCTGAGCGCGAACGGCTACCGCTGCATCGGGCACGGTGGCCGTCATGCGAGTGATAGCCGTTGGAGCGATGCAGTTGCAGGTCACACCATAGCGGCCGAGGTCGCGGGCCACCACGCGGGTGAACCCGGCGATGCCTGCTTTGGCTGCGCCATAGTTGGCCTGGCCGGTGTTGCCTCTCAGGCCGGAGATAGAGGAGAAGTTGACAATGCGGCCGTAGCGCTGCTGGCGCATGAGCACCGAGGCCGGCTTGATGGTGCAGTAATGGCCCTTAAGGTGGACAGAGATGACGGCGTCCCACTCCTCCTCGGTCATGTTGAAGACCATGCGATCGCGGAGGATGCCGGCGACGTTGATCAGGCAGTCGAGGCGACCGAAGTTGTCCACACAGGACTTGATCATGTTCTCGCCGCCCTCGACGGTGGCTACCGTGTCATAGTTGGGGATGGCGGTGCCTCCCTGGCTGCAGATAGCCTCTACTACCTCGTCAGCGGGCCCTTTGTCGGAGCCGGTGCCGTCTGTGGCCACTCCGGGGTCGTTGACCACCACCTTGGCGCCTTCAGTCGCCAGGGCAATGGCTATGCTCCGACCGATGCCTCGACCGGCGCCGGTCACCACAGCATTTCTGTTCTTGAGCAAGTCTGCCATGCTAAATCGGCTCTCTTTCCCTAGGAGGCTGGCTGGGCCTCTCCCGCTGGCCGGCCGGGTACCTCAATATCTTCGGGGGGTGGCGCGGGATTGGTGATGCCCTCCATCATCTGGGGCACCATCTCTATCAGCTCGTCCGTGGTCCACATCTCCTGCTTGAAGATGGTCCGCTGTGGTAGGGGATGGGCGAGGATCGCCACTGTGCCCCCGTAGACGAGGAAGATCTGGCCGTTGATGTTCCAGGCTTGGTCAGTGGCCAGATAGCAGGTCATAGGGGCGATGTGGTCGGGCGGCCATGCTTCTATCCCGCGGCCGACAACGCGATCTTGCGAGGGCCCTTTCGGTAGATCGCCTGTCATCCTGGTCAGGGCGCGGGGGGCGATGCAGTTGCAGGTTACGCCATAGCGGCCGAGGTCACGGGCCACCACGCGGGTGAACCCGGCAGTGCCTGACTTGGCGGCGCCGTAGTTGGCCTGACCGGCGTTGCCCCACAGGCCGGAGATAGAGGAGAAGTTGATAATGCGGCCGTAGCGCTGTTTACGCATAAGGGCGGCTGCCGGCTTGGTGCAGGCGAAGTGGCCCTTGAGATGCACGGCGATGACGGTGTCCCACTCCTCCTCGGTCATGTTGAAGATCATGCGGTCGCGGAGGACGCCGGCGACGTTGATCAGGCAGTCGAGGCGGCCGAAGTTGTCCAGGGCGGTCTGGATGATATTCTCGCCGCCCTGCATGGAGGCCACGCTCTCGTAATTGGCGACGGCAGTGCCGCCGTGGCCTCGGATGGCTTCCACCACCTCGTCGGCGGGGGCCTTATCGCTGCCGCTGCCGTCGACGGCCACGCCGGCGTCGTTCACAAC
>Ga0209635_10004249_pt1 | contig 11229 bp, 6 predicted proteins | sample DeeMarSWOR230_32_FD_187463 | JGI IMG/M metagenome (GOLD analysis project Ga0209635, IMG submission 187463) | Marine sediment microbial communities from White Oak River estuary, North Carolina - WOR-2-30_32 (SPAdes) (version 2) | ecosystem: Environmental > Aquatic > Marine > Intertidal zone >...
TGTTTAGATCGTTTAAACCGTTTAGACCGTTAATGACGCTGGTCTTCAGCATTACTATGTCTACAAAGAACTTAGTATCTAGTACTTAGTATCTAGTACTTAGTACCTAGTATTTAGTATCTAGTGTCCAGTATCTAGTATTTAGTTCCTAGTACGTAGTGTTCTCGCTCGACGCCTTACGCTCTGGTCTTATCGCAACAGAATTGCTTTTTTCGTTATCTTCTGTCCTTCTGTTTCCAACTGCACAAAGTATATGCCTGCAGGAAGCGGCCGATTGAGTTGGTCTTTCCCGTCCCAGCAGATTTGGTCTGATAGTTTCATAGTCTGATGGTCCCATTGTTGTACTAACCTTCCAGTTACATCAAAAATTCGTATCTGTGATCTGTTGTCTGCTATCTGAAATCTTATTTCTATTATCTTTTTGAACGGGTTTGGGTAGATCTCGAGTGTTGTTAGTCTCATTCTGCTCTGTGTGAATTCCTCAATCGGAGTTACATGTTCAACAATAACATCGTCTATGTAAAATCCTTCGCCTACATCTGAATCGCCATCGCTTATAAAGGCAATGCGCAGCTGTAAAGTGTCACCGGCTCCATAATCTGAGAGCGAATACGACTCCTCGAACCAGTTGCTTTGGATGGGATCGGTTTTTAAAGCGCCACCAGTTCCAACAAAGTCAAGCGTATCATTACCGCTATTTTTGACAATAATAACATATATACCATCTGTTCCGTAAATAGGTACCTCAAACCAGCGATAGAATCTCAATATTGAATTCATCTCTACCATGAATGGAATAGTCTGGATATAGCAATTCATATTGTTTGAGTATTGACCCGTTCCTTCGTTACCGCAGTACCAAGCATGGGTAGGGGAGTATGCCTTGCGGGTTGAGATATGCCATTGATTGTTCGAACCACCCGTAGTCCATAGACCACTGCCTGATTCCATGTCGTCTACAAAGCCTGTTTGACCCACGAGCAGCGTTATTCCTTCGCTCGTACTGTAATCATCTGCGTAGATGTGGAGTGTAAGCGGCGGGTGATGTCCTGGTGGTATGCTGGAGCTGATAATGACCTCAAAAGAACCGGCAACATAGGTTGCTTCTGGTGATATTTCACCGAAAAAGACACTGTCTGCCAAAATCGTAACATAGGGATCAGATTCCGAAAGCATGGCATATGTTGCGTGGCCATAGCCATATCCTGTGTTTGCGATTCTGATGCTGATTGACTCAGTATCACCTGGCATGGTTGGTGGTTGGGCAACGATCACTTCATCAATACTCATGACCGGTGTACCAACAAGCAGCATCGGACCAGAGTTTATCGTTCTTGCATCATCCGTTATTTCAAGATCAAAATGTATTCCGTGTGCATTAGAAGCAGCCCCGACCGATATGCTGAATGCATTATTTATCATGACTGAGTCATTCACATTCAAGGAGCCTAACGATTCAGAGCTGTCCTGTATAGAGACGAATGCATCCTGCGAGCGTAATTTCAATTGAATATTAGTTGCATTTGCATTGCCAGTATTCTTCAGCATAACATCCAATGAGATATTTTCATTCGGATTTGCCACACCATCATTATTGCCAGACGCGTCGTCTATAATCCAGCCAAGGAAATCTACATATGAACCGCTTACCACTGGAATTGTTGTCTCAACAGGTAAATAGTTATGTGCGGTAACAGTGAGATCGAGATTGCCTGCGGTTGAAGGCGTTGTCTCTAAGAAGATCGAACCACTTGCATCAGTATATCCTGAAGCATACGATTCAGTGCCTTTCATAAGGCAGACCAGAGCGTCTTTAATGGGTGTGTTGCTGCCTTTATCCTTGACTGTAACGAGGATGCGACTGTTGCCAAGAGGGATTGATTGTGGATATGCTATAGATAATGTCTCAGGTATTTCTGTCCAAACAGGCATTTCCGGATCGCCCAAGAGATTAAGCTGGTATTGATGCCACCGATATACATTTTCTTCTCTGGAAAACGGTATAAAATGTGCCTTTGACAGAGCAACTGCTGCCCCGATATGGAAATTATTCTCTTTTAACAAAGAATAGAAATATCTGCTGTCAAATCTATCTGAATAACCAAATCCTGGATTTCCAGGTGAACCCCAGCCATAGCTTGAATTGCCGATAAATGCTACGCCACCACCATTGGGACTGTTAACATATGATTCTGCTATTGCATTGTAATCAAACGCGGTTGTCCAGCACCCTATCGAAATCCAGACACCATATCTGGGTGCATTAGTGAGGGTATCAAAATCTGCTCTACGCAGGTACCCAGTACCAGCACTCATGACATCAATCCAACCGTGCCCATCGTGGTTGCTCAATCCTTGTCCTTGTCTGAGCGCATTCTTTACTGCGGTGGGAGTGAGATTGTTTAAGTCACGGTACAATTTTGTGATCGAAAACCAAGGTGGGAATGATTCTGCTTCTATCTTATTCTTGTGAATACCTTGATCTGTATACGGACTCCACCACAAGACATCAGCGGCAAATAGGGCATTGTCCAAATAGTCAAGTTCAGGAGTTTTCTCGTATATTAGTACTTTCTCAACAAATTTCTGTGCTTCGGCAATAGTATTCACTGGCGCACGACCTATGAATAGATCAGGATTAAGATCAATACTATCAGCTATTTCGCCATAAACGTTATTGTTGTTACGATCCCATGTGCCCTGCAAATCAACGAAGTAGAGATCGCACGGTAGAGAATCTTCACGAGAATGGCCGCCATATTCGCAACACATAGCGAATGCGCGTCTATGTGGAATAACATCTGTGTCCCCTGCCAAAAGCACATATGCGGTGCTTGAATCAGGCAGGGTTTTTATATAATTTCTTATGCGTGCTGCATTATCTTCACCTGGATAGTTTGCCAGTATCCAATCAACCGTCCTCAGTACAGTTTTTATTCCTTTTTTTGTTTTCCAATCTGCTAGTCTTTGAAACACGGTATCCATTGGTGGATTTGTGATGATGAGATATTCGAAGTATTCTCTGTCACGGTTATCACAATCTATGACAATATCCTCAGGATTGATGATAATGTTCTTCAAAATGTTGCCACGAGCTCGTTTTTTCATGCCACCTTCGTATTTTACCGCAAATCTTATCGAACTATGGAACAACACTTTTCCGGATAGAGGAAAATACTGAATCGGATATAAGAGTAGCTCGCAGATTTGATAGTTATCATAGACACTTGTACCTGCGAGTTCTATGATGTTTCTCGGATAAGGTTCCTCAGACGAGTATATTTCTTCATTGGGTTCGGCGAATTTTGTGATCTCTTTTTGTGATAGAATGACTGGATATTGAACATACGAAAGCAAAAATGTGTCGTCCAATTCCCTGCTATATTTTGATATGATTTCTATACCGGTTATTTTTGCACCGTATGGCAGTGCGACTCTGATGGCCTTAACCGGGATCTCTGGAGCACCAACCTCATCGGACAATTCATAGCCTGGGAGTTTGATCTTGCTATACTCCGCATGCTTCTCAATGATGAGGTTATTCACATTGCTCTCAATATCCACAAACACATTACTCATAGCAATGGCCAATATTATGATAGTTGTCATTTTTTCTCCTTTTTTCTAGCTGTTGCAAAATTAGTACAATTTCCTCCAAGCTGTTTTGCTTCGTAACATGCTTGATCAGCTGTTTCGACCAATGCATCTTTGTCGTTACTATCTTGAGGAAATGTAGCAATTCCAATACTTAACGTAACACGCGGTTTGATTTCTTGGGCGGCAATCTTCTTTCTCATTCGTTCAGCAACTTCAAAGGCAAAGGTGCTGTCTGTTTCGGGTAAGACAGCAATAAATTCGTCTCCACCATATCGACCCAAGAAATCTACATCCCTTATTGTTTCTTTCATCATTTTGCTGAATTTCTGCAAAATTTTGTCGCCTTGCGGATGTCCGAAGGCGTCATTATAACTCTTGAAGTCATCAAGATCTATCATAAGAATCGAGAATGAACGATGGTACCGCATTGCCCTTTTTATCTCAGCATTGATAGAAATATCGAAACTGCGTCGATTAGGTAACATTGTGAGAGGATCAGTGAGGGACAGTTCTTTCGCTTCTTCATACAATCGCGCATTGTCTAATGCGATTGCTATTTGAGCGCTTAAACCTGAAAGCATATTGATGTCATCCCGTGTGAAACCATCTATTTCTGGACTTTCAACATCCAAAACACCGATTAGGCGCTGGCCAATCATTAGCGGAAAGCACAATTCACTTCTTGCCTCTTCGGCACCAAATCGATAATGAGGATCTTTGCGTATGTCAGGGCAATAGTACATTTTTTTTGTACCTGCAACATAGCCGGTGATTCCATCTTTGCCAATTTTGAATCTGAGGGTCTTGATGTAATCAGGGTAGTTGATATAAGAACGGGGGTATAATTCTTGTCTTTCTTCATCAACCAGCATAATTGCCAAATTAAGGTAGCCAAATGTTCCCTTGAGAATTTGAAGCACATTTTTAAGCAGTTGATCAAAATCGAGAGTCGAGATAAGACTTCTACTGACCTCATATAGCAATGACATCTCCTTTGCTTCCCAGGTGATTTTCTTATAAAGCAATGTATTATCAAGTGCGACAGCTGCCTGGCTGCAAAGTGTAGTAAGATAATCCAAATCACTCCTGCCAAACTCTTTTGGTGTGAATGAATCAACATATAGTATACCGATCATCTTTTCTCTTGCAATGAGTGGAATACCAGCAGTTGTGGCCTTTTTGTCTTTGACGCTTGTGTTTGTGTTATTATAGCTGCTTGCGTTTGACGTTACCGCAGGTTTTTTGGTCTTTAGAATCTCTTTCGAAATTTTTTCACTTAACCGTTTGCTTGATTCCTCGCGTCGCGGCAAATTTCTTCCTTTGATATACTCATAGGCACCGAGGGCTTCTCCGGATGATTCGTTAAGAAGAACCAAACCACCAGCATCACTGTCAGTGATTAAGACCGCTGTAGGTAGAAACACTGCCATGATTTCATTAATGTCAAATGAAGCTGTGAGAACTAATCCCACCTCTTCAAGGACTGTAAGCTTCTTGGTTTTTTCTTCACTTTGATGGATCAATTTCGAGTGCTCTATTGATAGAGCAGCCATTCTTGTGAAAAAGTCCAGCGCAGTTTTGTTTTCGAATGTATCTTTCATACTGCGGTAATAGATGTTCAAACAACCAATCGGCTCATCTTTCAGAAGGAGCGGTGCGCAAATCAGAGATGTGAGCCCTTCTTTAGTTGCCCACTGGATTGTAAAATCATCACCGAGATTTTTGAATAATTCGATTACATTGCTTATAAAACGAGGTTTCTTTTCTTGACAAACTTTTCCCGCAACTTCCTGGTTTTTATGAACCTTTACAACCTTGAGGTACTCTGAAGAAAGATTATAAGATCGAGCAATTGTAAGATATTCTTTGTTTTTGTCAAAAAGCATTATCGACGATGCCGATGCGTCGAAAAAAGAACAGGCGGCCCTTGTTATCGCATCAAAAACACTGTTGAGCCCCTTTTTTTCTAACAGCGATTCTGTAATTGCTGCCAGATTCTTGTACAGCTCGTCTTCCAACATATAAATATTATAATAGAATTAAGTATATTGTCAATATTCCAAACGATTCAGAGTATTTATCTGTGCACAGTAGATTTGAAAATTAGTGCTAAAACAGTGAATATTAATGATACAATTGGCAATAAATCACCAAATATTTGATATAGTGTTGTAGTATGTTCAGTTGATACCGGTGATGTGATAAAGTCTTCTTTAAATAATTTTGTTTCTTTCAGAATGTTCCCGTACTTATCTACAATCATTGATATGCCAGTATTGGAACATCTTGTGAGGGGAACTCCATTCTCCACAGATCGCAGGATTGCCATATCATTATGTTGTTGTGGACCGGATATTTTTCCAAACCAGCCGTCATTTGTGATGTTGATGAGAAACTCTGCTCCGTTTATTACTGATTCTCTTGATATTTCCGGGAAGATTGATTCAAAACAGATTAGGCACGAGAATTTCATTTTTTCTGTCTCAAATACGGTATATTCTTTTCCTGGTGCATAATGTCCTCCGCCAACATCTATTTTTCTCAAGAATGAGCAATACTGGTCAAACGGAATATGCTCACCAAACGGGACAAGATGCATTTTCCGATATTCCTGTGTTATACCCTTATCAGGTTCAATAAGGACTGCACCATTATAGACCTCACGGTCTCTGTTGTCATATATGGGAGTCCCTGTAAGAATGCAGGTTTTTATTCTGTTTGACAAATCGAGCACGCGGGTTTGTGATCCACTTGGGGATTTAAGGAAGATGGGTATTGCTGTTTCAGGCCAGATAATCAAATCGTACGCGTTACCCTCATCATTTATGCCTGTTTCGGTACATTTCTGAGATAGATTGATGAGGCGTCTCAATGTTTCTTCTCGCATTGCTCTTGTGAATTTCAGATTCGGATCTATACTGGGTTGTACTATGCCGATAGAGATGAACTCATTGTTTGGTGCTTTTATTCTTAATGCACCATACAATAAAGGGAGACAAAATATGATGAGGAACAATGTTGCGTATTTCGCATTTCTGATCTTTAATAGTTTAAAAAGAGACACATTCACAAAAATGAGCCATAAAGATATGCCGTAGACACCGTAGAGTGATGCCTGTTGTATTACCAACGGGTAACGTGCCTGTGAATAGCCAAGTGATAACCACGGAAATCCTATTTCACCAAGGCCTCTTACAAACTCCAATCCGCTCAGCACAAAGGGAAGAATCCAGATGCTGATCTTACTTGTAATAAGCAGACCTGTTCCATAGTATAAACCATAGTAGAGGAAGAGTAAGATTAACCCGAACAGAAGCAGAATTTTTATATTTGTCTCTATTTGAAGAAAAACAAGCCAGAAAAGAGAAAATAAAGAAAACAAGAAGCCAAACAGAATTCCTGTTTTGAAGGCGGTTGATGGTTTTACGTCTTGAACAGCGAATAATAATGGTACAAGACCACACCAGGCGAGAAAGTGTAATCCTATAGGATGAAACGACAGAGACATTAGTACTGAAGAGAGTATGATCAGGTATATTCTGATCATTGATTAGAGATCATCAGGGTAACAGGATATCAGGCAGTGGATATTAGGGTACCAGGAAACCAGCATAAGATTAGAACCTGATTTCCTGATGTTCTGGTATCTTTCTTCCTGATAGTCTGGTAATCTGATTTCTTTCATTCTATATTTTCACTAATTTCTGCTCATGCACCGATTCATAGAATGCTTGGGTAATCCGGGCAATCATGAGTCCATCATCGCAAGTGATCGGTGATTCGGTATTTCTATGCAGCAGATCCAAGAAACACTGTGCTTGCATTTGATATGAAGCCTTGTAAATATTCTTGTGCGCAAGCGTAGGTGTAACATTAAATAGATCGTTGTGAAGTTCCTTTTGTATCTTCAGGGGATTGAGTAGCGCTGCGCCTTTTTTACCAAAGACATTGCAATACAAAAAATCTTTTTTGAACAAAAGAGACCAACTGACTTCAATGGTTAGCAATGTACTATCAGAGAATTTTATGATACACAATGCTGTATCCTCAACCTCCGCGTCAGACGCTTTTTTGTGAAGAGAACCAAATATTGTAAAGGGTTTCTTGTTTTTCAAGAAAAATAGTGCGATGTCCAAAAGAGTTGTTCCTAAACTAAGAAAGACGCCACCGCCGCTTTTTATTTGTTCCAAACGCCATGGACTCAACACCCATTCACTCATGCCAATGAGCCATCCGGCCTTGATATAATAGATATCACCCAATTCACCTTCTTTGACAAATCTCTTGATTGTTTGAACGTCTGTTCTTAGTCGGTTGTTCATGGCCGGAACTAATTTTTTTTCATTTTTTCTTGCGGTTTTTATCATCTCTGACACTTCTTTTAGATTAATCCCCATCGGATTTTCACAAAGAACATGCTTTCCGTATTTCAGTGCCGAGATGCTCATTGGAGCATGTAGATAATTCGGCGTCGCCACCACTAATGCATCAATTTTCTCATTCTCGACGATTTCCTGAAAATCTTGATATTTATGCGGTATGTTATATTTCGCACTCAAATAGTCAATTTTTCTAACGTCTGAATCACAAAGAGCGATTAAATTACATCGAGAGTTCTTTTTAAAAAAGGGAATGTGGGCGATCTGTGCGTGTGCACCGCAACCAACAATACCGACATTGATTTTGTTCTTCATCTAAACCATCATCTTTTTCCCATATCATGCTCCGAAATATAGTGTGAACTCGTAAGGATGCGGTCTTAAGTGGATTTCTTCGAACTGTTTTGTTTTGACATCAATCCAGCTTTCAATAAGATCCATAGTAAATACATCGCCTTGTAGGAGAAAACTGTAATCCTGTTTTAAGGCGCTAATTGCTTCATAAACATTGGTTGGAAGTTTTCCTCTTTTATCTATTTTGTACTTATTTTTTATTCCATCGATGCCAGCTAAGAGGATTGCAGCAATTGCTAGATAAGGATTTGCAGTTGCATCAGGTATGCGATATTCAATCTCCATCATTCTTTTATTTTTCAGATACTTGGGGAGACGGATTGCAGTTTTTCTGCTACCAACGCCAAAATCAGCGTATGTCGGTGCTTCAAAACCTGGGATGAGTCTCTTATATGAGTTCGTACTGGGATTTGTAAAGGCGCAGAGCGCACGCGAGTGATGAAGAATGCCTGCAATATAGTTGAGACCGAGTTGACTGAGATAGTTTTCTTTTTTGGAACTATAGAATAGGGAGAGCTTTTGACTTCCTAGGTATTGGTGGAGATGTAATCCACTGCCCGGTTCATCAAGAAGAGGTTTTGGCATGAATGTTATGTACTTTTTATACTTTTTGCAAAGGCATTTGAATAAATATTTCGCCAGCAGAATGTTGTCCGCACACTTTACAAGCGGTGTAAAGAGCAGTTCAAGTTCCATCTGTCCTTTTGAACCCACCTCATGGTGGTGGTATTTACTTTTGATATTGCACAGTGAGAGAATTTCCGCAAGTGCGTTACGCATATTGCAGTATTTATCGGCGGGTGGACTGATGTGGTATCCACGCTTTCGTCTTATCGGATATGAAGGTTCTCCTTGAGTTTCTTCTTCGGTAGTGATTTGGTAATAGCTGTAGCCAGGACCTTCGCTAAAATCACAGTCTTCAAAAATGTAGAACTCAAGCTCGGCTTGGTAAAAGGATTCTGTATTCAACTTTTTCTTAAGATACTGAGCCGCCCTTTTAGCGATAAAACGCGTGTCTCTCTGAAATGGTGTTAACGTTTCAGGTGAATATATGCTACATAAAAAAGAAGCAGTTTTCGGTTCAAAAAATGGATCAAAGAAAAGGGTCGATAAATCGGGGAGAAGAAGCATATCTCCTTTTTCAACGGCTTTATATCCAGGTAAACTTGACCCATCGGCACCGACACCTTCATCGACTATTTTTTCAAAACGCTCAAACGGAACCGTAACATGATGTAAGTCACCACTGAGTGATGCGTACTTTAAATCGATGAATTTTGTTGCTGCGCGTCTTAGTTTCGTTTTCAGTGATCGAACAGCTTGATTCTTCACAAATAAGATTATAGACAAAAAAAATTTATTGTCAATCAAAATAGACTTTCTTATGGACTTGACTTTCGATATTTTTTCATTATTATTAATTAAGGAGGCTGGCTATGGCAATGGCAAAAACAAAATATATTTGGATGGATGGTAAGTTTGTAGATTGGGACGATGCAAAAATTCATATACTATCACATGTCATTCATTACGGTACAGGAGTTTTTGAAGGTCTGAGATGTTATAAGAGTCCGAATGGTCCAGTTGTTTTTAGACTCAAAGAGCATACTGAAAGACTTTTTAATTCAGCAAAAATTTATCGTATGGAGATTCCATATACCCACGAAGAATTGAATAATGTCGCTGTTGAACTTATAAGAAAAAATGGTTTGGAAGATGCATACATAAGGCCTATTGCCTATAGGGGATATAATAGCTTAGGTGTTGATCCATTCAATTGTCCTGTTTGTGTTTGTATTGCGACCCTGCAATGGGGAAAGTATCTTGGCAAAGAAGCACTTGAACAGGGCGTTGATGTGATGATATCAAGCTGGAATCGGATGGCTCCGAATACATTCCCCGCAATGGCAAAATGTTGCGCAAATTACATGAATTCGCAGTTAATCAAAATGGAAGCGATAACCTATGGTTTTGTTGAGGGGATCGCATTGGATACAACCGGTTATGTGAGTGAAGGTTCTGGCGAGAATATCTTTGCAGTGAAGGATGGTATAATACATACGCCGCCGTTGCATGCCACCATTCTGCCAGGCATAACGCGAAACACCGTGATGACCATTGCAAAAGATCTTGGTATTGAAGTTATTGAAGAAATGTTGGCGAGAGAATACCTCTATATCGCGGATGAGGTATTCTTTACTGGATCTGCAGCTGAAGTAACACCCATACGGTCAATCGACAAAATAACCGTTGGCGCAGGTAAGGCAGGACCGATTACGAAGAAACTGCAACAGACATTCTTCGATATTATTGAGGGCAAGATAGAAGACAAACATGGGTGGCTTACACCCGTTTTGGCAGATGCAAGAGAAAAAAGAAGTACAGTAGGATCACCAAAGTAAGCTAAATGAAAAAAATATTTATATTTTCAGTTATCGATATGTATCGGGTAATTTTCAGTACAATTCACTCATGATATCTGGGTAGTCTGTGTAATGAAGATAGGTATTGGCGCTGACCATAGAGGGTATTGTTTGAAGTCTTCGATTATAGATTTTCTTTCGCGAAACGGACATGAAATCGTAGATTATGGGACTCATTCAGAGGAATCGGTTGATTATCCAGAGATAGCATTTCAATGTGCACATGATCTTCAAAATAGGTATATCGAGTTCGGTATTCTTTCATGCTATACTGGTCAAGGAATGGCAATGACCGCCAATAAGGTGAAAGGTATTAGGGCAGCAATTTGCACACAACCTGAAACTGCAAAGCTCACGCGCGCGCATAACAATGCCAACATTCTTGTCATACCAGGATATTTGAAGTTCAATAGAACAACGGAAGAAATTATCCAGGCCTTTTTAGGTACAGAATTTGAAGGTGGAAGACACCTCAG
>Ga0209635_10004250_pt1 | contig 11229 bp, 6 predicted proteins | sample DeeMarSWOR230_32_FD_187463 | JGI IMG/M metagenome (GOLD analysis project Ga0209635, IMG submission 187463) | Marine sediment microbial communities from White Oak River estuary, North Carolina - WOR-2-30_32 (SPAdes) (version 2) | ecosystem: Environmental > Aquatic > Marine > Intertidal zone >...
ATCAGAGAGGGGATCTATATCGGCGTGCACGGACCAAGCTACGAGACAAGGGCTGAGATCTCCTTCTTCCGTCGAATCGGTGCCGATGCGGTCGGCATGTCTACGGTACCCGAGGTCATCGTCTGTGCCCAGGAAGGTATTCGCGTGATCGGAGTGTCTGCAGTGACCAATATGGCAACGGGAAGTCGGACGACCCCCCTGACCCATCAGGAGGTACTGGAGAACACTGAGAAGATGAGTAATCGCCTCATCCTTTTGATCAAGGAACTGTTCAACCATGTCCTCCCCTGAAGCGAACCCTGTGGCGGATCTGCATCGCTATTTCCACGACCACGTCATCGACCAGATGAGACAGGAGCTCAGCGATGTACAGGGAAATGAGATTCTTTTCTTCGGATGGGCAGACGAAGGTGGCAAGGTACACCGCGTTGAGGTCATCGCCCGGGGTAACGAGGAAAGCGTGGGACTCCCCCTGGAGCGGAGCTATCTGCCCGATGTGATCGTCCACAACCACCCTGGTGACGATGTGAGACCTTCCGATCAGGATGTCCGGATCTCTTCGCATCTTGCCAACAGGGGTGTGGGCTTTATCATTGTGAGCAGTGATCTCTCTCGGATGTATGTGGTCGTCGAACCTGTTGAGCGCCGAAAGGTCGAGCTCCTCGATGCCGGGGAGCTGACAGCATGGGTCTCCCGTGGCGGCCCGTTGGCGGAATTACTCCCGCACTTCGAGGAACGGGAGGACCAGAAGGCGATGATCGAGCATATATGCGATGCCTTCAATCGGGGTGGAACCGCTCTCATCGAGGCTGGAACGGGCATCGGGAAATCTCTCGCCTACCTCATACCCTCCCTGCGTTGGGCGCTGGAGAACAGAGAAAAGGTGGTTATATCCACAAACACCATCAACCTGCAGGAACAGCTTCTCTACAAGGACATACCCGATCTGCAGAGGGCGCTTAACGCTGATTTCTCCCATGTACTGATGAAGGGAAGGGGCAACTACATCTGTTTTAACAGGCTGCATGAAGCACAACAGGACTTGTTCTCACTCATCGATGAGGAGGAGCTCGAGCAGTTCAGTGCTATTGTAGAATGGCTCGGGACTGCCGGTGAGGAGACTCTCTCCCATCTCCCCTTCGTTCCCAAGGCCTCACTCTGGGACAAGATCAACTCACAGACCGGCACCTGCCTGGGCGGACGGTGTCACTATTTCAGTACCTGCCCGGTCAACCGGGTTCGGCGTGCTGCCGCAGGAGCCCACCTGATCGTGACCAACCACCACTATCTGCTTGCCGATGCGCAGCTTGGTGATAACACTGCGGCACTACTTCCCCCGTACCGGCGGGTCATCTTCGATGAGGCCCACAATCTCGAAGATTCCGCCACCTCATTCTTCACACGTACGGTCAAGATTTCGGCAACCCTGAAGCTGCTGGGGAGGATCTATTCAGGACCGAAAAAGGGCAGAGGATATCTGGTCTATCTAAAACGAAAGGGGGATTTCAAGGGAGGGAAAAAGCTCGAAGGGCTCATGGCAGCAACCTCTGAGGTACGTGCACTGCTTTTCGAAATGTTTGAAAAGCTCGAGGGGTTCTTTTCGATCCATGTCCGCACGGAGGATGGTGAACGGGGTCCGGTGATCGAGCTCAGCCAGGAGGTGCGTGAGACCATGTTCTGGATCGAGGAGGTCCTACCCGGGGTCGACCGCTTCTACCGGGGGTGCTCGCAGCTTGCCTATGACCTGTTCGACCTGCGGCAGACCATGGATGCCGAGAGCGAGGAGATGAACCGCAGACAGATCGATGGATTCGTCGCTGGTCTCATGGAAATCGTGGAGACCATCGATCTATTCCTGGGTGAAGACGAGGATCGTTACGTTCGGTGGATCGAGAAAAAGGGAGAGCTGGGACTTTTTGTGGCCTTGATCGAGGTTGGCGAACTTCTGCAAGAGCTCGTGTTCAGCAGAATGGAAACCTGTATACTGACCTCGGCGACACTCGCCGTGGGCGGCAGTTTTGAGTTTCTCAAGAACAGGCTTTCGTTACGCAGCACGGCTCAGGAAATCAGCCTTCCCTCACCCTTTGATTATGACCGCCAGATGCTGGTGCTGATTCCCCGTGATGTTTCTTTACCCGGACATCCCCGGTACATCGACGATCTCAGTAGCGCGGTACTCCGTATTCTCGAAAAGACCCAGGGGAAGGCATTCGTGTTGTTTACCTCCTACCAGACACTTGAGGTTGTTCATGAGCGAATCGGCACAGACCTTCGCGGACAAGGCTATACAGTGTTCAAGCAGGGGTCGGATTCGAGGAGGAACCTGCTCGACAACTTCAAGGCCGACGTACACTCCGTGCTCTTCGGGACCGTGAGCTTCTGGGAGGGTGTGGATGCTCCTGGGAGGACGCTAGAATGCGTCATCATTACCAAGATTCCCTTCAAGGTTCCGACCGAACCGATCGTGAAGGCACGATCGGAGAAGATACTCAGAGAAGGTGGAAACCCTTTCCTTGAATATCAGGTGCCCCTGGCTGTCATCAAACTCAGGCAGGGGATAGGCCGTCTCATCAGGAACCAGAATGACCGGGGAATCATTGCCATTCTTGACCCTCGCATCCTGTTCAAGAATTACGGTTCACTGTTCATCGATTCCATGCCCTCAGAAAATCTGTACCGGGGGACCCTTACAGAAGCACTTGAGCACATAGAGGGGTTTCTCGGGATTACTCCTTGACAAATCAGGAATTAATCATACTATATAGAGCTAAGCTAAATTTTGTATATACAGGGAATAAGAGGTCGTTCAGGTGGGCAAGTTCTACATAACAACGCCGATCTATTACGTGAACGATGAGCCTCATATCGGCCATGCCTACTCGACCATACTTGCCGATGTGCTCTCCCGCTATCACCGTCTCTTTGGTGACGAGGTTTTCTTCTCCACCGGAACCGATGAGCACGGTCAGAAGGTGAGGGAAGCCGCTGCACGGCGGCATATAAGCCCAAAGGAACACGCCGATGAGATGGTTGTTCGCTTTTTGAAGCTGTGGAGAAAGCTCGACATACGCTACTCCCGCTTCATACGGACCACGGAAAAGCGGCACCGTTTCGTGGTGCAAAACATCCTCACATATCTCTATGAACGGGGAGACATCTACTTCGACACCTACGTGGGCAAGTATTGCGTATCGGAAGAGAGATTTTTCACGGAGAAGGATCTAAAAGCCGGGAAATGCCCTTCCTGCGGGGGCGATGTCATCACGATAGAAGAGAAGAACTACTTCTTCAAGCTCTCCAAGTATCGAGACTGGCTCGTCGACTACATCAAGGCGCACACCGATTTTATTTTGCCACGTACGAGGAGGAACGAGATTCTCGGGTTTCTCAAGCACGAGCTTTCTGACCTCTGTATATCTCGCCCCAAGGCGCGGATGGACTGGGGTATCGAAATTCCATTTGATAAGAAGTTCGTTACCTACGTCTGGTTCGATGCACTCATCAACTACATCAGCAATATCGGCGTATACCGGGACAATATCTCGTTTCAGAAGTGGTGGCCCTGTGACATACATCTGGTTGGAAAGGATATTGTAACTACTCACGCGGTCTACTGGCCGATCATGCTTAAATCCGGGGGATTCGAGCTGCCGCTAACCATATTTGCGCATGGGTGGTGGCTCATGCAGGATGAGAAGATGAGCAAATCCAAGGGCAATGTGATAAGACCTGTCGAGCTCATCGATCGTTACGGGCATGAATCATTTCGCTATGTGCTCATGAAGAACATGAGTCTCGGTTCCGATTCGAGTTTCTCGGAAGCGATCATGCTGAGCACCATCAACACGGATCTTGCCAATGATTACGGAAACCTTCTCTCGCGCATTCTGACCATGATACATAAATATTTCGACGGCGTCATACCCCAACCGGCGAAGCGAGAGGAACGCATTGCGAAGCGGGCCGAAGCGCTTCGTGAAAGCGTGAAGGGCTACATCGAAGGGATGGAGCTGAACAGGGCGCTTCACGCCATACTGAATTTCGTCAAGCACATAAACAAATATATCGAGGACAAGGCCCCGTGGGACCTCCATAAAAACGGGAAGATAGAGAGTTTGAGGACGGTGATCTACACTGCAGCCGAGGCCTTCAGGATTGCTTCACTGTACCTTGCGCCCATAATCGTTGGTAAGGCCGATGAAGCTCTGGCTGTTTTCGGAGAAAGAGCAGTCCCCTACACCGAGAACACAAACAGGTATCAAGAGATACTGCGTTGGGGGAAGCTCGAGCCTGGCAGGGAGGTTGGAGAGACAAAGGGACTTTTTCCCAGAATTCAAGCAGAGCCTGTCCAGAAGGAGGCTAAAAAGGTGGCTAAGGGTGACGGAAAAATCGATCTCGAGTACCTGAGACATATCGATCTCAGGGTCGGTACGGTGGTCGAAGCAGAGAAGGTGGCGAAATCTAAGAAACTGTTGAAGCTGAAGGTTGACATGGGCAAGGAGAAGAGAACCATTGTGGCCGGTGTCGCCGAGCATTACAAGCCGGAAGACCTGAAGGGGAAACAGATCGTTCTGGTTGCCAATCTGGAGCCTGCGACGATTATGGGCATTGAGTCCAACGGTATGCTCCTTGCAGCATCCAAGGGTAGAAAATTGGCGTTGTTGAGTGTGGAGCACGAAATCGAACCGGGAAGCAAGGTAAGCTGAAGTACAATCTCCTTTTTAAGAAGTATCGATATCACCCTGGCTTTCAAGGTGACACCTCCGGAGTAAAAGCAGTACCGTATATACGGTTGAATAGACAGACCCTGTCCTCAAAGGCAGGGTCTATATTTTATTAAAAGGGCAACTTCTTTGATCTTCGATATATCTTCGTTATAATGAGCCGATACTGTACTAGAGACGATATCCTTACACGGGAGCGGGCAGCATGAGAAGGGTTCTTATTTACGGAGCAGGTGAAGCCGGCGAAATGGTTCTCCAAGAAATCAGACAACGCCCGGAGGAAAACATAGTGGTGCTCGGGTTCATGGATGACGACAATGCCAAACAGGGCAGATCGGTGGCGCATGTCCCTGTAAGGGGAGGGAAGGATCACCTGAGCGCGGTCATCCGTGAACTGGACATCAACGAGGTGATCATAGCTATGCCCTCCATCAGAAAGCCGGTCATACGGGAGGTCGCCCGGATCTGTAAGAGGGAAAGGGTTAAGCTCCTCATCGTACCCTCAACGAGGGCCATCATCGAGGGCAGGGTAAGCTACGAACAGATCAAGATCATTCATCCCGCAGACCTGCTTGAGCGTGAAGAGGCGCACATAGAGTCCCGCAGGATTCGGGAGTACCTGCAGGGGCGAAGCATTCTGGTAACCGGTGCGGCGGGCTCTATCGGCAACGAGCTGGTGCGCACTGTGATCTCCTATATGCCCCGCCAGCTCATCCTTGTGGATATCAACGAAAACGGTCTGTTCTATCTCCTCCAGGCTCTCGGGGACGGTGACCATGGACGAATGACTGATTTCAAGCCGCATGTAGCAGATATTAAGTGTAAGCCCATGCTGGAAACACTATTCACGCTTTACAGACCTGATGTGGTGTTCCACACCGCAGCCTACAAGCACGTTCCGATCATGGAGAACAACGTGCGGATGATATTTCTTAACAATGTAATTGGAACGAGAAACCTTCTTGAGCTTGCCTCCTGTTTCGAGGTAGAGCGCTTCATCGGTATTTCCACCGACAAAGCGGTGTATCCGGTATCCGTAATGGGGAAGACCAAACGCATCGGCGAGCTCCTCCTGAAAAGCTACGCCATCAGGGGTCTGAGGGCGAGCAGCGTCAGGTTCGGCAACGTACTCGGATCCAACGGCAGTGTGATGACGGTTTTCGAGCGTCAGATAGGGCGGGGCGGTCCAGTCACCATCACCTCTCCGGACATGGAGCGCTACTTCATGACGGTCCAGGAAGCGGTCAGCCTCGTGCTGCAGGCCGGCTCGATGGATGGACAGGGCGACATCTATGTGCTGGAGATGGGAAATCCCATCCGCATCCGCGATCTTGCCGAAAACATGATCATACTCTCGGGGTATTCTCCAGGGGTCGACATGGAGATCAGTTACACGGGCGTACGGGCCGGAGAGAAGCTCAGGGAACAGCTCTTTTATCGGGAGGTGGATGTTTTACAAAGTTCCTTCAAGGGAATTTCCATTGAGCGTTGCCCGGTGCAGGATGATCGGCTGATCGAAATCCTCGAAAATATCGAAGAAAGGGTGTACCTCATAGAAGAGGAGGACCTCCTGCATGACATGGACTGCATCATCCGCGGAGGTGTTGCTGTTGCCCCCTCACACGCACTCTCCCCATGATATCCTCAAAAAGGAAGTCATAAAGGTATATATCATCACCGCGGCTGAAAAAGTATTGACAAACAGACATCTTTGATTAGTCTTAAAGTATAGAGCAACTCGGAGCTTGCAATGGACTTTCCTGAGGAGTATGACGAGCCGGAGATCTTCAGTGAGGCCGACGATCAGGAAGATCTCGAGGTTGAGAACTCCATCAACAAGACTTTCGTGTGCGAGGACTGTGATTTTCGCTGGCAGGAAAAGATCTATCCCGAACGTAACGATTACCCCGATTATGAGGATGAGCTAGGTGGTGTCCATGCATGTCCCATGTGCGGCTCGGTGAATGTTTCGTTTTACTAGTACCCTTCGCACGAGTGAAAGCCTTATCAGATCAAATCCCCCTCCACTTCCATTGCAGTGCCGATGCCTCTCCATCACCTTCTCATGCACAGACCCAATTTTCGTTCTGCCGATAGGGTAAAAGGATATCAGGGCCAATATTGAATTTCACGCATCGGTATAAAGATGTAGCGTAATCTGAGATATTGCACGGTAATCTTTGAGGGCTTCGGTTAAAAAGCATGGTATGTTTCAGTATTTCAAAGAAAATAGGTACTTTTCCCGATTAAAATAGAAATTCGAAGTTCGACCTATTATTTTAGTAGAAAGTCCCGCACCGGGAATTATCGGCGTTCTGTGTATAATATAATGAAACCGAAGAGATACTACATAGAGACCTATGGCTGTGAGATGAACAAGTCCGATTCCGTGGATATCGCGCTCACCTTTCAAGCAAGAGGGTATGAGGAGTCGGCAAGCGGGGACGATGCAGATGTTGTCGTGCTTAACACCTGCTCGGTTCGTGAGCACGCGGCCGAAAGAATCATCGGGCGGCTGGGCTACTATCGCTCTACGAACAGGAAACGGGAAGGTGAGCTTCTCGTCGTTCTGGCCGGATGCATGGCTCAGGAGCAGGGGAGGCGTGTAATGGAGCTCTTCCCTGAGATAAAGGTGGTGACCGGAACGTATCATGGTCTGCGTATCGCTGAAGCTGTGCAGCAGTATGGCGAGACCGGAAATCCCGTCGTGCTGCTCGACAGGGAGCATTACGATTTCTCATCCTTCAGGGGCCAGAGAGCACAGGGCCACAGTGCATGGGTAAATATCATAGTGGGATGCAGCAATTTCTGCTCCTACTGCATTGTGCCTCACCTGCGCGGACCTGAGAGAAGCAAACCCTCTCACGAGGTCATCGAAGAGGTGCGTCAGCTTGCGGAACGGGGAGTCGTCCAGGTAACGCTGCTCGGTCAGAACGTGAATGCTTACGGGAAGGACAGCGGTGACATGGGTTTCGTAGAGCTCCTAACACAGATCAATGAGATTGAGGGGATTAAATGGATTCGGTTCCTGACCTCCCATCCGAGAGATTTCGACGAAGAAATCGTGCGGCTTCTTGCTGGACTGGAAAAGGTTTGCAGGCACATACACCTGCCCCTGCAGAGCGGCTCTGACAGAATTCTGAAGCTGATGAACCGGCAGTACGACACGCATCACTTCTGTTCCATGGTTGATGCGATCCGGACCCACATGCCCGACGCGTCGATAACCACCGATCTCATCGTGGGATTTCCCACGGAAAAAGAAGAGGATTTCAGGATGACCCTCGATCTGGTGAGGCGCGTGTGGTTCGATGATGCATTTACTTATCGTTACTCTGCTAGGCCCTTCACCGAGGCGCTCCGTCTGGAAGATACCGTCGATCGTGAGACGGCGGGGCACCGGCTCGACGAGCTGATCGAGGTACAGAGAGGCCTTTCGCTTCAAAAAAACCGTCAGGAAATCGGCAAAACTGTCGTGGCGCTTGTGGAAGGTCAGAGCAAGAAAAACGTCCGGGAAATGCTGTGCAGGACCGGGCAAAACAGAATGGTGGTGGTGTGCACGGATGAACCGGCCGGAGGATTTCTAAATATCCAGATCGAAGAGGTTTCCGGCAATACACTGCGGGGAGTCGAGCTCGGAAAAGCCGGACATTCATACATAACCGATGCCGCCTGCTTTGCTGGCTCGGGAATGGCTTCAGAGGAATCTGGAAGAACCTGATGAGGCGATCAAGCGGAGTAGTCAAGTGCCTGCTGGCGCTCCTGTATATACTGCCCATGGCAGTGCAAACGGCCCTTGCCGATGACAGGGAATACCGCCTCACCATTATACCAGCCGACATTGCGCGTTCCTACTTTCCAACCGGTGAGAATTATCTGATACCGGTGGATAGTAAGACCGAGTCGCTCGTCGAACGGGCACGGTACTACGAGTCCGGAGGAAGCCTTCAACAGGCCCTGAAGGTGTATACCATGGCCTCTCGAAGAGCAGCCGGCACACCGGCTGCTCCCTACATTATATTCAAGCAGTGTTCACTCGAGGCAGATCCCGAACGGGCGGTGAGTTGTCTCTCCGGGCTTATCGAGGGATATCCAGATTTTCCTCTCATCGATGCGGTCCGTTTTGAGCTCGCTTTCCGTTTCTACATTGGGGAGGAGCACGACCGCGCCCTCGAAATCCTGAGGGAGATCGAGGAAAACGAGCGTGGGGGAAGCATCGTGCTCACCCCTTCGGCTATTTTCTTTTCAGGTATCATTCGCGCCGAACAGGAGTATTTTGAAGAGGCGTTATCTGATTATGGACGTGCTCTCGAGGCAATGCACCTGGCAGGAGGTGCAGAACTCGAAGGACTGTATGCAGCGCTCTATCTGGAGACTGCCAAAGCTCATTTTGCCCTCGGCCATTTCGAACGGGCTGAGCATCTGCTCGTGAGGATTTATGGGACTGCTCCCTCGTCCACGGCACGATCGGAAGCGCTGTGGTATCTCGCACTGCTGTACGTGGAGCGAGAGGATTGGGGTGGTGCTTACTCAGCGTATTCCCTGCTGGTCGAGCAGTGTCCCGACTCACTCTTCGCGGTACAGGCGAAAAGAGAGCTTGGATCAATGGAGGCATTCGAGATCAGGAACATCGAGGGAGTGTACGATACCTCAATTCTGACCGGACTTCATAGCTTCGATACCCCGGACAGGGAAACAGCAGGGCAGGGGGCCGCATCGGAGAGCGGGATCGGATTCGCCGTTCAGATAGGGTCCTTCTCCCGGCAGGAAAATGCCAAGGCACTGGTGCAGCAGTTGAAGGAACTGGGATTTCCGGCTTTCCTGGTGCAGGCCCAGGTGAACGGCGAGTACTACTTCAGGGTACGTGTCGGTACATTTGACCGTGAGGAGGATGCCCGGACAGCCCTGTCCGGTTTGCAGGATAAAGGCTACAGCGGATTCATCCTAAGAGAAGAGTGACATGCCAACCCCGATGATGGAGCAGTACTACCGGATTAAAAGGGAGAACAGCGATTCCATTCTCCTCTTCAGGCTCGGTGACTTCTACGAGATGTTCGAGAAGGATGCAATCTACGCGTCCCGTACGCTCAACATCACACTCACCAAACGCAACACTGTCCCCATGTGTGGCTTCCCCTTCCATGCGGCAGATACCTATATCGCGAGGTTGCTCGAGCAGGGAAATAAAATCGCGATCTGTGAACAGACCGAGGATCCGAACCAGGCGAAAGGCATCGTCAAGCGGGAAGTCGTCGAGGTCATCTCGCCCGGTATCATAACCGACCCCAGCCTCCTCAAAGGCAAGAATTCAAACTGCATCGCATCTGTGCTAGGCCGTGAGAAGCGGGGTGAGATCCTCCTCGTCTGTGCATCACTGGATGTGTCCACCGGTGCGTTCTATTCCAGCATCATCAGGGATGGTGATGTTGCCGATCATCTGCTCAATGAGATCGAAAACAACGGGATCAGAGAGATTATATACCCAGATTCCATGGATCAGGTTGGAAGGCTGCGCACTGTTCTCGATACCGTAAAAAGGCTGAGAACCGACGTGGTCTATCGTCCACGGGAGGAGTATCTTTTCAGCCTCCCCGATGCCGAAGAGGTTCTGAAACGTCATTTCTCAGTGCAGAGCACCGATGTTTTCGAGCTGCGCGATGATCTGGAGGCAACTGCCTGCGGATCGCTTCTCGCCTACGTCAAGGAAAATGTCAGGCAGGAACTTTCACATATCCAGTGGGTTAAGGGTACGCGGATGGAGAGCACCCTTTTCATCGACAACGCGACGAAGAAACACCTCGAGCTCACACAGAATCAGGCTGACGGTACGGTTTCAGGCACACTCCTAGCCATTCTCGACCACACGGAGACACCCATGGGAGGGAGGGTGCTCCGGAAAATTCTGAACAGTCCCTTCGGCGACACCGAACGCATCGGAAAGAGACAGAATCAGGTGGCCACTCTCCATGCGCAGGGGGAATTGAGGCAGTCACTTCAGGGGGCTCTCTCACGGATTCTGGACATCGAGCGCATCGTGTCGAAGCTCGCTGTAGCCAAGGGAAACGCACGGGACCTCATAGGGTTTAAGAACTCCCTTCGCGCGGCAGCTGAACTGCAGAGATTGCTGGAGAGTACGGTTCGTGATAGGTTCGGGGAGGAGATCGCGGACCTGGCAGATTTCAGCGGTATCGTGGAACTCATCGAACGAGCAGTGGAGGAGGACCCCCCGCCGAGCATACATGAGGGGCATATCATTCGAGACGGCTATAACGAGAAGCTCGACGAGTTTCGCAGAGCGGGCCGGGAGAACAGGGAGTGGATAAACCGTTATCAGCACGAGGAGCAGAGACGGCATGGTATCGGCTCGCTCAAGGTGCGCTACAATAGAATTCTCGGTTACTATATCGAGGTGACAAAACCCAATCTTCACCTTGTTCCTCCTTCTTATGTTAAAAAGCAGACCCTCGTCAATTCTGAGCGGTTCACCACTGAGGAGCTGGAGCGG
>Ga0209635_10004253_pt1 | contig 11226 bp, 11 predicted proteins | sample DeeMarSWOR230_32_FD_187463 | JGI IMG/M metagenome (GOLD analysis project Ga0209635, IMG submission 187463) | Marine sediment microbial communities from White Oak River estuary, North Carolina - WOR-2-30_32 (SPAdes) (version 2) | ecosystem: Environmental > Aquatic > Marine > Intertidal zone >...
CCCCTCTTTACCTGCTAGCTGTGCTATATCCTCAATTCCCGATAGACTGAAAGTTTGGAGTTCTGAATTGATTCGCCTGATTAAACCGCTTAGTACTCTCCCGGGACCTATCTCGCAAAACATGGTGACCCCATTGTGTATCATATATTCCACTGATCGTTGCCATTGGATACAAGTACGAAGCTGCTTCACCAGTTCTTCTTCTATCTGATCAATGTCGATTAGCGGCCGAGCAGTCACATTGGATATTATGGGGACGACTGGGGGATGGAACTCAAAGCCTGAGATGATTTTACTGAATTCAGCTATGATTGGCTCCATCAAAGCAGAATGGAAAGCCCCGCTAACCTTTAGCGGGATAAGGACGCGCGCACCTCTTGCCTTGGCTAGTTCATTGGCTTTGGTTAAAGCTTCAATAGCCCCGCTGACTACGATCTGTCCGGGACAATTCAAGTTAGAGATTTCGGTTCCACTATCGCGGCTTATACCTTTAACTGTCTCTTCATCAAGTCCTATTACCGCGAGCATGCTCCCGGGATTTTTTAGCCCGGCTTCATACATTAATCTCCCTCTTTCTCTGACAAGCAAAACAGCATCAGCCAAGCTAAGCACACCAGCAGTGACCAGAGCAGTATATTCCCCCAAACTATGTCCGGCAGCAAAAGTAGGAGAAGGGAAATTAGCTATGGTTGCCTCCTCAAGCGCCTTAAGGCAGGCAATGCTGACAACTAGTATCGCTGGCTGGACGTTATGAGTCTTTGTCAATTCCTCATCCGGACCTTCAAAGCATAAATGTGAGAGGGGAAAACCTAAAGAAGCGTCAGCTTCATCAAAGACTTCCTTTGCTGAAGGATAGCTGTTATACAGGTCCCATCCCATACCGGTGCTTTGTGAGCCCTGACCTGGGAAAACATAAGCTACCTTGGATGATTCAACCATGCTAGTTTATTTTTTAGCGGGCTTGACTTCAATTGACTCTCTATCATTGTACCAGCCACAGTTAGGGCAAACGCGGTGAGATAATTTAGGACTGTGGCAATGTGGGCACACATCCATGGCAGGCAGAGTTAGTTTAAGGTGGCTGCGCCTTTTCCCCTGGCGCGCTTTCGGGCATTTTTTCTTAGGTAGTGCCATGTGAATTCGCCTCCTTCATTCCTGAGCAGTCAGGTCGACACAGGGGTTTCATGGGCAAATTTAGCAAGGTATATTGCCGTATTAACTCGCTCAGGTCAAGTATATTCCTATTATCAATAGTGAACTCTTCCGATTGTTCCGGCGAAGTGAGTGCTAAATCGTCAGATACATTTGATATCTGTAAAAATTCTTCTTCAGCCGTGTAGTTTATAGGGCATAGGAACGTATCAAGGCAGCGGCTACACGTGAGTCTTACCTCGGCAGTTAACGTGCACTGAACTAAAACTCCCCGATTGATATGAGTCATCTTTGCCATTCCTTCTACAAAACCTTGAACATCTTCACCAATCATTCCGCGTATATCATGGCTTTGGCTGGAGCCAATGGGCTCTTTCAGTAACTGAGTAACGTTTATCAAAGCTTTCAAAGGTTCTCTTTCCATCTGTCACGGCCTAGAAATTTAAATTAAACACAAAGTATAATAATTATTTGTAAGAGGTTCAACTTTTATAAATAGAAAACGATTATTCTGTCGCAATCAGCGGAAATAGATTCTTCGCTTAGAATGACAGAAGGGAGTGCTAAATAACCTTGAAGATAGAAAAACTAAAGCTAAGGATAAAAGATAGCGTCGAATTACAAAGGGAGCAGCTCATTCAATTAAGCCTGAATATTCATGATAACCCTGAGTTGGGATTCAAGGAAGAGAAGGCGTCAGCTTGGCTTACTAGTTATCTTGAAGACAATGAATTTTATGTAAAACGAGGCATTGCTGGCTTGGCTACAGCTTTTCGAGCAACATACGGCCAGGGGAGTCCGAGAATTGCCTTCCTTGCCGAATATGATGCTTTACCCAAAATAGGGCATGGCTGTGGACATAATATAATAGCTGCTTCGGCAGTCGGGGCTGGTGTTGCTAGTAAGTCTATTATTGACCAGTTAGGGGGCAGCATTGTGGTTCTAGGCACCCCTGCGGAGGAAGGCTTCGGGGGCAAGATAGATATGGTGAAAGCAGGTACCTTCAAAAAAATAGACGTGGCTATGATGGTACATCCTAATGTCCTGAACATGGTAACCATGCAGGCGCTTGCCTGTAGTCAATTGGAGGTGGAATTTTTTGGCCAGGCAGCCCACGCTGCTGCCCAACCTCACAGGGGTATAAACGCACTTGACGCTATGATTTTAGCTTTCACCTCGATAAATTCGCTGCGTCAGCACATAAAGGCAGAGGCGCGCATCCATGGCATAATCACCGATGGAGGTGAAGCCCCCAACATAGTTCCTGCCCATAGCGCAGCAACTTTGTTTATACGTGCTCTGAATAATGACTATCTTGATGAATTAAAGGATAAGGTTTCGAACTGTTTTACAGGGGCATCTATAGCGAGTGGGGCAAGGTTAGAATATCGCTGGGGAGAGAAGACATATTCTCCAATGAAAAACAATATGACTTTAGCCGGGCTATTTAAACAAAATCTAGAATCGCTAGGACGACATGTCGAAGCCTTTGACCCTCGTTTTGGACTGGGCAGCACAGATATGGGAAATGTCAGTCAAGTGGTGCCAAGCATACATCCTACAATAGCTATTGCTCCCTTTACGGTATTGATACATACACCTGAGTTTGCCGCAGCAGCCGCCTCGCAAGCGGGACAGCAAGGCATAATGGATGCAGCTAAGGCAATGGCTATGACTATGGTTGATATCCTCCAGCCAGGAATGCTTGATAGGATTAAGCAGGAATTCAACAATGGTTAGGGCAGGTATTCCCAACCGAAAGATAAAAGTCGATGGTATAATTAATTAGTATAAAGACTGTCCCAAGTTGTGCGAGATTGCTCAAATCTCTATGGAGGGCAAGGTTCTGGCTAGGTGGATGGCGCTGTGATTTGTGGGATGAGTTGCTATAGGTTAGAGTCATGTCATTGCGAGTGAAACGAAGCGATCCCAAAGAAAATTATCAAGTAGTCATCATTGGTAGTGGACCGGCAGGACTTGCTGCCGGGCTATATTGTGCCCGTTCGAGGCTTAGTACTTTGCTTGTTGAAAAGGGGGTAATTGGTGGGCAGATAACCAACGCTGAGCGAGTGGAGAATTACCCTGGTTTTCCCAAGGGTATTTCTGGTATTGAGTTAGGACAACTTATCTATGCACAGGCCACCAGCTATGGGTTAAAAACCTTGCTTGCCGAGGTTACCAAAGCAATGCCCAGCGCGAGGCATAATCTGGTCAATACTAGTGAAGGCAATTTTATGGCTGAGGCGATTATTATTGCCTCTGGCTCGCAATTCCGCAAACTAGGCGTGCCTGGGGAAGATAAATTTGTGGGTAAGGGAGTTTCATATTGTGCTACCTGTGATGGGCCTTTATTCAAAGGTAAAATGGTGGCTGTAATAGGTGGTGGCGATGCAGCCATCACTGAGGCTCTTTACTTGAGCAAGTTTGCTTCCTCGGTTAAGGTTATTCACCGTCGCAGCCAGCTTCGAGCTGGTAAGATATTTCAGGAAAGAGCTATGAGAGAACCAAAAATAGAATTTATTTGGGATACTGTAGTAACTCAAATTGAAGGTGATGGCATAGTTAAGCAACTCGTGATAAAAAGCACTAAAAATGCTAAAATATCAACATTAGAGCTGGCTGGTGTTTTTGTGGCTATAGGCTCGGAACCCAATAGTACTCAGTGGAGGGCATTGTTATCTTTAGACGAAGGGGGCTACATAATCACCAATGAACTCATGGAAACAAAGATCCCGGGAATATTTGCTGCTGGAGATATCCGTCATAATTCAGCCAGGCAGGCGATAACTGCTGCTGGAGATGGCGCTACTGCTGCCATATCAGCAGAGAGATTTCTGTCATTATAACTCAACACTCAGAGCACTGTGTACTGGGGAGGAATTATATGAAGGTTGTTTTGCTAGAAGACTTACCCGGAAAGGGAAAGGCTGGGGAGATAAAGGAGGTAAACAAAGGTTATGCCAGGAATTTCCTTTTGCCTCGAGGTTTAGCTTTGGTAGCCACCCCCACGATCATTAGGGAGGTAGAGTCTAGGCTAGAGAAGGAGGAGCTTGAGGAAGGTATTGACCGTGATAAATTAGTTGAACTGGCTCAGCAAATTGAGGGAAGGGAAATTCGTTTTAAAGCTCGCATGGGTACCGGAGAACGCTTGTTTGGCTCTATTACCGCTGCTAACGTAGCTGAAGAATTAAGTCGGGTCATAAGTTTTGTCATTGATAAAAAGAAGATAGATATGGCGAAATCTTTACGCAAAACAGGCAGCTATGAAGTAGCCGTCAACTTAGCCAGCGACCTTAATCCGCAAATTATAGTGGTTATCCAGGAAGAGAAAGAAGAAGGGAAAGAGGCAGAGAAAAAGGCAGCGAAGAAAACAGAGAGAAAAGCAGAGAAAAAGGTAGAGAGAAAAGCAGAGAAGAAGGCAGAGAAAAAGGCAGGGAAGAAGTTAGAAAAGAGGTCAGAGAAGAAGAAAGAAAAAGACAAAGAGAAAGAAGAGGGGAAAGATTAGGCATGGCGGAAGAAAGACTACCACCCCATGATATTGAAGCCGAGGAGGCAGTAATCGGGTCGCTGCTTATTGACCCTGAGGCCATATTGAAAATTGCCACTTCTCTCAAGCCCGAGGATTTTTTCTCAGAAACAAATCGGGTAATCTACCAAGCTTGTTTCGCTCTTTATCAACGCAATGAAGTCATGAACCAGATTACAGTGGCCCATGAGCTAATGCGTCAAGACAAGCTAGAGCAAATTGGTGGTGCTGCCTTCTTAAGCCATTTAATAGGCAATGTGCCCACATCGCTCCATGTTGAATACTATGCTCAAATAGTATCCAATACAGCAATAATGCGGCGACTGATTACCGCCGCTGGGCAAATCGAAGCCCTTGGCTATGAAGCCAGCCCAGATGTTGAAGCTAGCCTTAATAAAGCTGAAGATATTCTATTTCAGGTGCGGATGAGGCGGGAACCCCGGGATTTTGTCCCCATTCGGGATGCCTTAGGTCAATACTTTGAGGGAGCTGGGCCACCTACTGCAACTCGTGAAGGCGAAATACCTTATATTCTGACTGGTTTTACTGCCCTAGATGATTTTTTGGGAGGATTACAGAAATCTGACTTAGTTGTTTTAGCTGCCAGGCCTAGCTTGGGTAAAACGAGCCTGGCCTTGAATATTGCTAGAAATGCCGCTATTAACCAAAAAGCTTGCGTTGCTTTATGCAGCTTAGAAATGGCCCGAGAAGCAGTAGTACAAAGGCTTCTAGCTAGCGAATCTGGCGTGAATTCTACAAAGGTTCGTCGTGGACACTTCAGTGAGCAGGATGAGGTAAGAATTATGGAAGCTAGTGGTGTCTTAGCCGAGGCGCCTATTTATATTGATGATTCGCCTCAACTTCGCGCTTTGGATATAAGAAGTAAGGTACGGCGCCTTCACTTCGAACGCAACATTGACCTGATTATTATCGATTATCTGCAACTGATACAAGGCGATGGCAAGAATGAAACCCGAGTCCAGGAAATTAGCAAGATAACACGTGCCTTAAAAACCCTGGCTAGGGAGCTAAATGTGCCTATACTAACAGTATCCCAGCTCAGCCGGGCCGTAGAATGGCGAGCCTCCCATGTACCTCAGCTTGCTGACCTGCGCGAAAGTGGCAGTATTGAGCAAGATGCTGATGTCGTTCTTTTCATTTATCGAGATGAAATGTATTTTTCTGCCGAAGACTGGAGCAAGATGCATGATATCGAAAAGGAACCTTATCCTCGCGGCATCGCCGAGATTCACATAGCCAAACACCGCAACGGTCCTTTAGGACAAATTAAGCTGCGCTTCCTGAGTAGGATTGCCAAATTCGATAATTTAGAGGCTGAGTTGATTTCTGCCTCTTAAGGGTGAAAAGATGCCTGACCGGCAATTATCAAGTTCTCAAAGTAAAACAGATTTTATCTCTTTGCCTGACTCTTTCTTTACCCAGGTGGTGCCCAAAATTCAAGACCTCGCTGAACTTAAGGTAGTGTTATATGTCTCTTATCTTACGCTGCGAAAACAAGAGCGTCCCTATTTTGTCACTTATAAGGAATTGCTATCCCATGAACTAATGGCCACGATGGGCGAGGAGACACTTCGCCAGGCTTTAAACTCGGCTGTAGAGCATGGTACTTTATTACACTCGACCTTAAATATAAATGGAGTGCTCGAGGATACCTACTCTCTGACCGAAGATAGAAGTCAGCCATCGGCTATCAACATCTTTGCCCTCTACGAGCAGAATATCGGCATAATACAGCCCCTGATTGCTGAAGAACTTAAGGAAGCTGAGAAGCTTTATCCACCCCGGTGGATTGAAGAAGCCTTTAAGGAAGCAGTTGCGCTGAATAAACGCAGTTGGAGATATATCGCCCGCATCCTGGAAAGATGGGCTAGCGAAGGTAAGGACAGTGGAGAGTATAAGAGAGACATTAAAAAGGATGACCCAGATAAATACATCAAGGGCAAATACGGACACATGGTCAGAAGGTAATGCTCCCTTGCCCTCGATAGAAGAAGGCGCAGGTGAAACCTGCCCTGTCTGCAAAGGGGCTGGCTTTGTTCATCCTGCTCTGGATTCGGGGCAAGTTGATTTCAGCCGGGCGGTACCCTGCCAGTGCAGTAAAGGGGAGCTGAGAAAGAAAAAAACAGAATACCTCGAGAAATATAGCAATTTGGGTTCTCTGTCGCAGCTTACCTTCGACAATTTATCTCCTAAAGGAAGGAATACCCGTCATTCTGAGCGAAGCGAAGAATCTCAGGAGCACTTTGTTCAGGTTTACCAGGCTGCCAAAGCCTTTGCCGATAATCCCGAGGGTTGGCTGGTATTTTTAGGTCCCAGCGGCTCTGGTAAAACACACCTGGCTTGTGCTATTGCCAATCACCGTCTCAGCTTAGGGGAGCCTGTATTTTATATCGGTGCTGCTGACCTCCTTGACCACCTCCGCTCCGCTTTCAGCCCCACAAGTGACACCACTTGTGACGAACTGTTTGAGCAAGTAAAGAATGTGTCTCTATTAGTGCTTGATGACCTTACTCTGGGAAGCGCTACTGCCTGGGCCAAAGAGAAGCTGGAGCAACTCCTTCATCATCGCTTCAATGCCAGGCTGGCCACGGTAATCATCACCGATATACCGCTGGAAAAAATGGATGAACGCTTACGCGGGCATCTTGCCGATAATGAATTCTGCCAGGTATGGACGATTGAACAATCATCGATCTTGGAATCCCGAGGTGGCTTAAAATTAGAGCTATTGCGGAATATGACCTTTGATAATTTTGACCACAAGAGGATGGAACTTCCCCTGGAACAGCGGCAAAACTTGCGCGAGGCTTTCAGGTTGGCGGTGGAATTCGCTCGCTCCCCAGAAGGCTGGTTGATATTCCACGGTATCAATGGCTGTGGTAAGACTCATCTGGCAGCAGCTATCGCTAATTATCAACTGGCGCAAGGAAAACCAGTCTTCCTTGTGGTTGTTCCCGACCTTCTGGATCATTTACGCTCTACATTCAGCCCGGATAGCAAAATATCATATGACGAATTCTCTGAGAAACTTAAAGAAACTCCGTTGTTGATACTCGATGACTTCGGGGAGCAATCGACCACACCTTGGGCTCAGGAGAAGCTATATCAATTGATAAATTACAGGTATAATGCCCGATTGCCCATGGTGGTCACTACATGTCTCTCTTTAGACGAGATTGAAACACGGATAAGTTCACGAATGGTGGACCCTAGGATAAGCTTGGTATTCAACATCACCGCTCCCGATTATCGGGGCAATGTAAAGTCTACACGGCAAGCTAAACGCTACTGATTTCGACATTTCATAATTACCATCTGCTGTTGGCTCGGTAGAGAACAAAGCTTTCCAGCTTCCTCAATCAGCTTCCATCTTTGAGAAGAAGTAAGACCCTAATGTTGCTAAAGCTACACATAATATAATAAGGACTGCGAAATCGAGCCAGAGAGGAAAGGTGGCAACGCCAACAAGGGTACCCCTCAAGCCATCTATACCATAAGTGAGAGGGTTAATATACATTACGTATCTCAGCCAAGACGGCATAGACTGTATGGGAAATAAGGCACCTGAGAGGAAAAATATGGGAAATACTAGTAAGTTCATTAGAGCCATGAAACCTTCCAGATTGCTTAACTTGGTGGCAATAATTAAGCCTAATCCTGTGAACGCAGCGCAGGTAAGAATCATAATTACTATGGTTAGAAAGAATCCTGATACACTGGATAATTTGACTCCCATGGCTACGGCTATTCCCACTATAATGAGGGCTTGAATTATGGCTGTGGTCATGCCGCCGAGGCTTCTACCCAATATGACGGAGAAGCGATTAACCGGAGCCACCAAGACTTCTTTCAGAAAGCCGAATTCTTTGTCCCAGATAACCGACGCCCCGGACATGATGCCAGCAAACAATAGTGTCATGCCCACTATTCCAGGAGCAAGAAAGTTAAGGTAACCTATTTCTTCCAGTCCCGGTATTTGCCTGGCAGGCATTAGGCTCATGGGCAATCCTAAAAAAGCAAGAAAAAAGAGAGGCATCAATAGTGAACCAACAACCCTTGCCTTTACTCTTAAAAATCTTTTCATCTCCCGCAGCCACATGGTATAAATCGGTAACGGGTCTATGATTCGGTGGACCTCAGTTGCGCGCATGTTATCTCTTACCTTCACTCCTTCTTATCCATGCTTTCCATAGCTCCTTCAGACTTCCTTCTTCCTCCCTTATAGTCTTCCCAGTATAATGTAAAAAGGTATCCTCCAGGCTTGGCTTATACAACTTGATAGAAGATATAATGAATCCGCGATTATCGGCAAAATCAATAAGCTCAGGTATTTTTTCTTCACCACCATCGATACTTATCTCAAATGAGCCATCACGCGCCTCAATCTTCTTTATCCAGCCAAGCTGCTTTAGTGAATCAACCAAGGTACCACTGCTATCTTGAGCCATTTGCAGTGAAATCAAATTTAAACCCACCGCCCGTTTGAGCTTTTCCGGTGTATCCATGGCTACTATGTGGCCTTGGTCTATAATAGCCACTCGGTGGCAGAGATAATCCGCTTCTTCCATATAGTGAGTAGTTAAGATTACGGTTATACCCTCTCTATCATTTAGCAGATTGATGTAATCCCAGAGGTTCCTTCTTGCTTGGACATCCAAACCCAAAGTCGGCTCGTCTAAAAACAAGACTTTGGGGTGGTTCAGAAATCCTCGGGCAACCTCAAACCTGCGCTGGGTACCACCTGAGCAATCACTAATCCTCATGTTCTCTTTCCCTGTCAAGTCCATCAGGTCCAGCACCTCCACAATCCTCTTCTGCCTAGTTTTCCTGTCCAAATGATACATTCGGGCATGAAAGTCTAGGTTCTCCTTACCTGTTAGGAATGTGTCAATAGCTCGATCTTGAAACACAATTCCTATGCACTCTCTAACCTTATCTCTTTGCCGCACGATATCATATCCACAAACCTTAGCCGAGCCTGCGGTGGGGTTCAGTATGGTGCAGAGCATCTTCACGGCTGTTGTCTTCCCAGCTCCATTAGGACCAAGGAAGCCAAATATTTCTCTACCCCCAACATTTAAGGTAATATGATTTACAGCTACCAAGCCATCGAATTCCTTGGTCAGGTTTTCAATTTCTATTACGCTATTCATGCTCCTCGTCTGGCAACTTTTTCCCAACGTAGTGTAAGAATACGTCCTCCAGGCTTGGTTTGTGTTCGTCGATCGAGGAAATAACAAATCCATGTTTCCGTGCCAATCTCACTACCTCGGGTATCTTCACCCCCTCGTTTCCTACGCTTAACTCCAGTTGAGCATCATGCTGGTGAATCTTTTTGACCCAGGTCATTCCATTCAGCAAACCTGCAAACTCATTAGCCAAAGCTCCTTGGGCAAACTTGATAGAAAGCACGCTGCTGCCCAATAAATCCTTTAATGCTTTGGGGGTATTCACGGTTATAATTTTCCCATAATTTAAGATAGCTACTCTATTGCAGAGATAGTCTGCTTCCTCAACATAATGTGTGTTTATTAATATAGTGGTACCTGATTCCTTATTCAGTCTTCTAACATAATCCCACAATAGCCTTCGCGTCTGTACGTCCAAACCTAAACTTGGCTCGTCTAAGAATAAGACTTTGGGAAAGCTTAACATTCCTCTAGCTATCTCCAGTCTGCGTTGCATGCCGCCGGAGTAGTATTTTACCAATATATTTTGCTTATCCCTTAACCCTACCACGCCTAGGGCTTGAGATACCCGCTCCTCCCTTACTTTTTGGGGAAGGTGATACAATCTGGCATGGAAGTCTAGATTTTCTCTCGCCGTGAGATCGATATCCAAGCTCAGATCTTCAAAGACTATACCTATTGATTCTCTGACTTTGTCCCGCTCTCTGGTGATATCGTAGCCGCATACAGTAGCCGTCCCAAAGCTGGGATTTAGTGCTGTAGCCAACATCATGATGGTGCTTGTCTTGCCGGCTCCGTTAGCTCCAAGAAAACCAAAAATCTCCCCCTCTTCCACTTCAAATGAGATATGGTCTACGGCAATAAGATGACCAAACATCTTGGTTAGGTTATCAGCTCTTATTGCCTTCATTCTCAGTCTTCACTTCCCACGGACAAGCTCTTGGCCAAGGCGAAATGCATCTTGTAGAGCTTCAGGATGCTCCTCAATTTGGGCTTTGTTATCAATCCCCCTGATTAATAAATCACCAAAATACTCCACACTTATAGCATCAAAGAAGTACTTCATCGTGAGCACTGCGCCGTCAAAGAGCTTCTTACCTCGAGTAGCACCTACCGAGACAAAAACCCCTCTCCGTACTCGCGTATCTTCCTTGCCCATACCCAACACGTGTCTTCTTACCCAAAGCGCCTGACACCTGTCTATTATTGCCTTTGCCTGGCTGGTAATACTATAGAAGAATATCGGTGAAGCAAAAATAATATGGTCTGCTTCCAGAAGCTTCTTGTACAGTAATTGCATATCGTCCTTAATAGCACAGTTGCCATCCTTGAGACAGG
>Ga0209635_10004255_pt1 | contig 11220 bp, 5 predicted proteins | sample DeeMarSWOR230_32_FD_187463 | JGI IMG/M metagenome (GOLD analysis project Ga0209635, IMG submission 187463) | Marine sediment microbial communities from White Oak River estuary, North Carolina - WOR-2-30_32 (SPAdes) (version 2) | ecosystem: Environmental > Aquatic > Marine > Intertidal zone >...
CTCAAGCGAGCTATGAACACCGCGATGACCGCTGAGGAGATGACCATACCTACCTTCACAAAATAGCCGGAGAACGCATCTCCACCCCAAACGATAGCCACTCCAACAGCAATTCCCACCAATCCCCATAAGGGAATGTTCTTGTCCCGCGTGCCTGTCTTCAGGCTTCCTCCGAATATCACTTAAATATCGCCCACAGCAACCGAGCCAGGCCTTTGGATTCATTTTCAACCAGTTTCAGGTTATTGTGTGCCTTCTTGAACTTAGGATTTATCGAAAGCGCCTGATTGAGGTGGTCCGAAGCTTTCTGAAAGAGCGTCCGAGCCCAAACTAAGAAGGCCCCAGCAATGTAATTGTGAAGGTCTGCGTAGCCGGGTCTCTTAGAGAGAAGATTTTGAAGCTTGAGAATATACTCCTTTACTTCCTGTTCATTCATCCCCTTATCCTGATAGAGAAATCTGAGGTAAAACTCGTAGCATATCTCCCTCTGCTTTGCCTTCACTTTGTTCACCTCTAGGAGAGAACGTGAGAAATCTTCAATCGCCTTGCCTATCATGTTGTTCTTCAAATGAGCCAGTCCAGACTGAAAGTACTTGTCCTTGAAGTGTGGAGTCAGATCTATTGCTCTTTCGAAGTTCTCGAGAGATCGGTGAATAAGGACCGATGCCGGCGGGAAGTCGGCTGCAGAAACCGGATCCTGGACTATCTTGAGATGAGCGAGCCCCAAATTGAAATAGGCCTCTCCGTATTTTCCTCCTAGCCGCACAGCCTTCTCCAATTCTTCTATACCTTCCCTGTAGCGGCCCATCTTGCAGAGGAGCACGCCCAGGTTGTTATGAAAATCTCCGTAGTTCGGCTGATTCTCTATTGCTTTCTGATAGAAGTCGAGCGCCTCCCCGTCCCTTCCTGCGAGATCCAATGCCAGACCGAGACTGTTTTGGGCCTCAGCATGATTAGAGTCTATCTCCAGAGCTTTTCTGAACTGGCGAATAGCCTCTTCATACATCCTCTTGCCAAGAAACACGTTGCCAAGTCTGTTGAGTGCTTCAACATGCTTCTCCTTCGCGAGCGTTTCAGCAATCTTGAAGAGCGACTTCATCTCGGCGAGCTTCTTGTTGTGTACTGACCTGACCAAGCGAGTGAGCGCAGCTTCCGACAGATCAGGTCCATACACAAAAATACTGGAATCGAGGACCTGTCCATCTGTGAAGAGAATAGAGACTATCTTTCTTGACTCACCAGAACTATTCGTTTGGATATGGTATTTTTTGCCGCCCAGGTAGAGGTTGTCGTCTATACTGAAGTCCTTCATCTGTTGTTCCTCCCTGACTCGAGATACAAAATCAACCATATGCCCTCCATATTATTTCTAATTAATTCTCTTTTGCATACTCCATTCTCTTCCGTTTTGAATTGAATCCGAGCTTTCTCAACATCCTCCAGGCTCTCCACCACCCAAGTTTCACCCATCCGTATTTGGCACTGTTGAGCTCTCGCCTGATCTGACGTGAACCCCAAAGTGGTTCCCCTTTCACTATCTCCTTTATCTTCTCCTCTACACTCAACTCCCGGTCGGCTTTAGCATCTTGAGGACCAGAGGGCGTTTTATATCCCTCCCATCGAGACGCCTCAACACGTTCCTTCTTCATCTTCTTGTTCTTTTTCTTCTTCAAAGAATCCTGTGGAAAAGAATCCTGCGGAAGAGCATCCTGTGGGAAGGACCTCTGGGGAGAGGAAATGGATACTCCCTCAGGGACTGCTCCAAAATCCTTCTCCGCTTCCTCCACTTTGTCATACGCCCTCAATATTCTATCAAACTCCAACAACTCGAATACCTCATATACTCCAGGACTCATCCTGACTAACTTCAGGTCTCCTCCATGCTTTCGTATCTCTTTTATCCTGCTTATGAATATTCCCCAGCCAGCACTCGATATGTAGTCAACACCCGCAAGATCCATTATTAAATTGTACTTCCCCTGATCTACCATTGTACCAAGTGTCCGCTCAAGCTCAGGCGCCGTAAGCGTATCTATGAAACCATCCACCCTCACCACATACACATCCTGCTCGTAACCCCTCCTACTGACCGATATCTTTATCTCTTCCACGAGAGTCTCCCGTTCTTTCCAATATTTCCTCAGTGAGAGAAAAATAGTCCTCAGAACCAGCGGATGAAGGTGCGTACTCAAATATGGTCTTGTGAAAACTCGGCGATTCCTTGAGCTGAGTGTTCACTCTTATATATGTCTCGAACACCTTATCTCCAAAATGCTCCTTCAGAATCGAGAGCACCTCTTTTGATATCTTCGTGCGAGAATCGAAGAATGTGGGGAGTATGCCGAGTAATTCTGGCTTGTGTTGGTAGTCCCTGCCGATGTCGTCCAACGTCTCCAACGTCAACTTGACCCCGACGAGGGCAAGAAAATCTGTGCTCACCGGCAGAAGCACGTGATCGGCAGAGAGCAGTACATTCACGCTCACAAGATTAAGTGCAGGAGCACAATCAAAAAGCACGTAGTCGCACTCCCTCAGGTAAGTGAGTATCTTCTTGAGACGCAGTTCATTGCCGTTCCCTTTGGCAAGCAAATGCTGAGCCTCGACCAATCTCTCACCCCCAGAGTCTATCCCATACAGATTTCTCCTGAGTCTGATGATCTGAGCCTTTCGGAAGAGAAGAAGATCTGAGAGCGTCGCCTCTGCACGGAAGTTGAAAGAGACTGTGAGACTACCCTGGGGATCACAGTCTATCACGAGTACGCGTTTGCCGCACAGCGCAAGCCCATGGCCAAGATTCATTGTGGTAGTAGTCTTGCCAGTTCCGCCCTTGAAGGTAGTTATCGCGATCTTCTTCATTCCTCACCAATCTTCTTCTTCAGCTTTCGTGCGAGCCGATCCCAATCGAAGGCCTCTTCTTCTTCCTCTTCATATTCGAGAAATTCCAGAGATGGCTCCGGTTCTGCCCTCAGTTCGATGAGTTCTTCCTGAGCCCAGTCCATTTCTCCGGCTGGCTGAGCCCGCACCTCACTTTTCAGGTCCAGAGCAGTCTCTTCTTCGGGTGGAGCGGCCGGTTTTGTCGGAATTCTCTTGGTGACCCATCTATGCGGAAGCTTAGTCTCCTCACTCTCTGCAAACTCCTCACGCGGCGCAATTCTGCTCAAACCGAGGTGTTTTAACTCTTCATATATCCGGTATGGAGCGATTTTTGTATACCCGTATCTCTCCGTGTCCAGTTCTCTGCTTATCTTGACAGGTCCGTACTTGGGATGTTCCTTAATGATCCGAAGAATCTTGTTCCTTTCCTCTATGCTTATTTGTCTCGGCTCCCGTCCGGCAGTGGTCCCTATCTTTGCCAATACTTCATCGCCATATCTCTCCCTTATCTTCTTGTATCGATAGTATGTGGAAGGAGCAATTCCTACCTCTTCACACGCTTGGCGAACACTCATTCCTTTCTCTTCAACGAGTTCAAACAGCTTCGTCCTCACTTTGTAGAGAACCTCTTCGGCAGACAATTTTTCCTTGATTACGACCAAGGTGATATCATCGTTCTGGGCAATTCCACCAGTGAAGTCTGCTATTCTTTCGTCAAGCTGCTCGACGAACTCCTTGGGCCTCAAATGACTGTGTGTTTTTATGAACTCCAAGAGTTTCTCTTCCCCAAATTGTGCTCTCTCTCTGTCCATGGCTTCTGTAATTCCATCTGTGTATATTACGAGCATATCGTCCTTCTTCAATCGAATTCTTTCACTGAGAAGCGTCTCCGCAAAGAACTCTCTCTCAGGCAGATCAATTCCGACCGGAATGCCAGAGGGATTCAGAAAATAGGTCTTATCGGTTTCGCTTCTGTACAAAATCATCGGATTGTGTCCGGCGCTTGAGTAGCTGATGAACCTCCTTTTGGAGTCGAGTACGACATAGAATATGGTCACGAACATTCCTCTCTTCATATCTTCTGACACAAAGGAGTTGACTCGACGAACTACGTCCGAAGGTGATTTGCTGGTCCTTGCCTCCAATCTGAGAGCAGTTCGGATCATCGTCATGACAAGTGAGCCAGGTACGCCCTTTCCGGAGACGTCGGCAACGACTATCCCAAGAGTGTCCTTGTCGATCCAGACGAAGTCATAGTAATCTCCACCGACTTCTTTTGCTGCTCTGTAGAGTGTGGCGATGTCATATCCCTCAATCTCTGGAAATCTCTTCGGTAGAAGAGTATGTTGGATTTCTTGAGCCACCTGCATCTCCTTCTGAATACGTTCCTGCTCCACTAATCTCTTCTGAGTCACCTTGAACTTCTTTGTCATATCGTTGAACGCAGCAGCAACCCTTCCAACTTCATCGTCCGTCTCCACGAAGATGTGATGGTCTAGGTCACCTTCCCCCACAGCGGTGACACCTTCGATCAACCTCTGTATTGGCCGCACCAGGGAAGAAGAGACGAAGACGATGATTACGAATCCAGCAAGGAATATTCCAAGCAGAACAATCAATACACCCTTACGCGCCTGGGCTATCCGTTCCGCGATAACCTCATCTTTCAAGCCTACGCGTGCAGTTCCTATCCTTGTGTCTTTTACAATAATCGGTACCGCAATATCCCAGAAAAACCTTCCTCCCACTCTGTATTTCTGTGGTTCATACATGAGCGTGCCATCTACCCCCTCAGGCGGAGTGTACTGCTTCATTATCCTTACAGTCGTATTGTGGGCCCAGATCAGGTTCCCATCATCCACTACCATAGCGTAGGCGAGATCCTCACTATCCCGCACTAAATCACTTACCAGTGCATTCAGGAGAAGCTCGTTCGGCTTGATTAGGTAATCAATACTTCCGAATGCAAGCCCTTCGCACACTGTCCGGCCTTTCGTAAGCATTTCGTCAAGCAGAGCGTTTTCAGTTCGATGGCTGAAATATGCGTACAAACCTATGATGATTCCTCCCATCAGCAAAGAAGCGAGCAGTATGAATTTCAGTCGCAGAGTTGCCTGAAAGACTGTCCTCTGCAGAAACCTCAGTTTTTGGCTTCTTCGGGAACTGTATTTTGTTAACCTTAATTCGTTTCCCTCTCTTGTCACACGGTAATCAACATCATCCATCAGATTTCGAATGAGAAATATGCCCAATCCCCCTCTCCTGCCCGTCTCCATATAACGTGTCAAGTCGGGAGCCTGAACCGAATCCCAGTCAAAACCACGCCCATGGTCTATCAGTGAAAGAACCACTCTTCCAGGGGTGACGCCAGCGTTAAGGTAGATCTCTCCGCTACTGTAAAGGTAGGCGTGTCGGATGATGTTAGTCATCCCCTCATCGGCAGCGATTTTCAGATTGTTTATGTCGTCAGATGAGAGCTTCGATCTCTTACATACCCTATCGATGAATTCCCTTACTTCAACCAGCTTTCTCTCTTCAGCAGGCACTGTCAGCGTATATTCTTTGGGCGATTTTCTGGCCATGTCTACCTCTCTGAAGGGTTCTTCGAACGGGATTCCTCAGTACCTTTCCTGAGTCTGAGTCTGGCCTCTTCTATGTTGCGGACAGCATTTTCGTTCTGGGGATCCAATCTTAGTACTTCTTCCCAGACCTCAATGGCTTCTTCATATTCACCATTGGTGAAATGTTCTATCCCTTTCAGATAGAGCCGCCACACTTCCCTGTCACCAGCAATTTCGATCAGACTCCTTCTTCCCACGCTTCTGCGAAGATACTCAACTGCGGTCGTATTCTCTGGATTGAGGGCAAGGGCTGCTTTGAACTCAGAGGCTGCTCTGTCGAAGTCCCCGCTGGTGAAGTATTCGAACCCAAGGTTGATGCGGTGTGCTTCCTCTATCTTCACGGTAACTCGCTCGACACCACTTCTTGCTTGCGAATGTTCCGGGTCGAGCTGGAGTACCTCTCGCCACTTGGAGAGTGCATCTCCGTACTTCTTTTCGCTCTCAAGACGAGTAGCTTCTGCCACACGTGTAGAGATCTCTTCAGCAAGAAGAGTCTGAGTCTTTGCCAAATACTCTTTCGCGGTTGGATTTGCCGGATCAAATTCGAGTACCTTGTTCCATTCAGATATGGCTCTTTCGTAATGACCCTTCGTCAGGAACTCCACACCTAAATCCATATGTTCGTTGATGAGTGCTAACAATTCCTTGTCTTTTATGGCATCCTCCTGAACACTCTGGATCTTTGCCGCAATTTGATCCACCCATCTCAGCGCTTCGGGATTCTCCGGATCGAAGCCCAAGACTTTCTGCCACTCTCCCAGCGCTCCGAAGTAGTCTCCATCTTCATAGAGCTTCACCGCAATGCCTGTGTGTCTCTCAATTACAGCCCTTCTCTCCGCCTCAGCTCTCCTCATCTCTTCCTCAGCCTGGAGTTTCCTCACTGCTATCCAGTCCTCTTCGATAGTCCTGCCAAGACGGAGATTCACTGAAAAACAGTGGAGTGCTCCGAGCTCGCGACTCATGTATGCGTAATCGAATCCGAGTCTCCAGTAATTCACACCAAAACCAAGTGCGAAATCTCCATCCCATCCGGCCCTCAATGCTATAAGCTCTTTCATATTCAGCTCTCCACCTGCACGATATTCTATCCCTCTCGAGGTGGCTTTGTCTAGGTCGAATGCAACCAGCCATGTGCCGGTCGAGCCGAATCGAGAGGAAAAACTCGCTCCCCCTCTCATCACAAAGGGAAGCCTATCTGAGGTCTGCTGCAGTTTCAGCGTCGGTGAAAGAATGTTCTGAAGAGAGAGACCGAATCTGAGCCCAGGCAATCTTCTCGGAATGTAAAGAAAACCAACATCGGCTCCTGCACCTATCGCACCCAATTCTGCGAGGCTCTGGTGGATCAGTTTCATCGTCATGCCTGCATAGAGAGGAGTGAATACCCTCGACACCAGAGGAAGTCTGGGAAGCCTCCCTCCGTAGGAGAAGAGGTATTCGGTCTCAGAGTAATTCACTTGGCCAAGCAGCACGTTACGTGAGCTTCGATGTTCGATCTCTCCGCTCCTCGCATTTATCCCTCCTATGCCGAAACCGCCCAGTGTTCTTGTGGGCATGGCAAATCCAAAGAAATCATATGCAGAACTGAGATAAAGAGGGACGTGAAGAGAGGCGAATTCCTTCTGAGGAAGAAGCGGAAGAGAAGCAGGATTCCAGTAGACACCCGTTGCGTCATCCCCGAGGGAAGTGAAGGCCCTGCCAAGAGCAAGTGCCCGCGCTCCTGCGCCAAAGGCGAAGATGCCTTCTACGCCACCGTCCTGCCCCGCGGTTGTAGATATGAGTATTAGCGGTAAGAACAGTATCAGAATTCTCATTTGGCCACCGCTATCTTCGTCATTGCGGTATAATCACCGGCTTCTATTTTGCACACATAGATGCCATTTCTCACGATTTCTCCATCTTGATTGCGTCCGTCCCACGTCACTCTCTGGAGAATGCCGGCTTCGGTTTCCGATGAACCGAGTGGGAATTCCTCGGTCCACACCAGTTTCCCAATGAGAGTGTAGATTTTTATGGTCACAGGGGAGTCGCTTGGAAGATTGTATGTAATGTAGGTCACCTCGTCACCGGCGGCAAAGGGATTTGGATAGTTGGAGAAAGAAGTTTCAAGATCGCGAGGTACAATGACAGTGTAGTCGGACCTCATATTCACCAACGGTGCTCCTCTCATGTCGCGTATTCCAACAGAACAGAAGGAGTCTACCTCTGCACACGTGGAATCGCCTGCGGTGATGCTCATAGTATCTGCCAGATTCACTCGGAAAGCAGTTGCTTGTGCATTTGCCGCTATATCAGCGAAAATCCCCAACGAATCAGTCTCTCCAGGTCGTACATAGAGCGGGAGCGCATCAGAGACTGTAAGCACTATGTGGTTGCCCGCGCCCGGTGCTGAAGCCGTAGCAATAACCGTATCACGAGAATAATCAAGAATCGAAAGTCTCGATAGGGCACTGGAAGGGACTATACCGGTGGTAGCCTCATCCTCAATCCTTATTATGAAACCCGTTACCTTCACAGGATTCACCAGAGGATCTCCCACATTTGTGAGGTCGAAATCGAGCATCAAGATGTCCCTCTCTCCCATTACACAGGATGTTGGAGCCCGATTCTCGGAATCCACACGGATCTCATCTGCACTGAGCAGTTCAATCAACACATCCGGCGAGGTAGACAGGACGGAACGGACAGTATCGAGCGAGGTTTCGTCCACTCCTACAGCTCTTCCTGAGAAATTCACCCAGCCGGTAGCGGTGCCGGCACGGTATTCCCACGTGAATGACCGTGTACTCCCAACAGGGAGATCGAAGAAAAGCGGACTCGGGCCAGAAAGGTAGGTTGCCTGGGCATTCCCCTGGATGTCCAGCCTTTCTGGAGAAGGGACAACTCCAAGAGCTCCAGCTCCGCCGTTGTTGGTCACCTCCATAGTCACCTGGAAGATCTCGTTGATTCTCACAGTTGGAGGCAGGTCGAAATTGACGAGCAGTCTGGCGGCACCTGATACCTCAAGAGAGTCTGTATACAGAATCGAATGGTACGTCTTGCCGTTATAATCTACCCCATCGATTTCTACCTCAGGACGATACGCGCCGGCAATAAACTGGCTGTCGAGGCGGGTGAGCAGGAAATTGAGGGTAACCGTACCTTTCGGAGAAGGGGTCATGGGAAAAGCTTCAATGTTGGCAACAGGAGAAGCTGCGGTCTTTCGGGTTTCACCGGATATCATCACCGTATCAGCAAGATAGGCAGCAAATCGGTTTCCGCCGGTATCCTGGAATCTGATTGTGGTCTGATTCCTTGGAAGAATCACTCCAGCTTGACCGATGTTTTCGAGGTCAATCTGGAAACTCACCTCCTGTCCCTGAATGAGGTCGAGAGGGTCCAGACTTCCCAGGACGTAGACTAAGTCGGGCGGAGTCTGTACCTGGATGGCGTTTGTCACATCCGATTGGAAAGATATGTTGTACTGTTTGCCGTTAGAATCGGTGCCGCGGAAATCGAAGGTCGGGCGATAGAGGCCTGGAGCAATCTCCTCATGAACCATGGCGAAGCGATATCTGAGGTCGACCTCCCCATGCGATGGTACCGCTGTGGATGCCGAGAGGAAAGCCTCGTAGTCTGCCGTCCCATCACTGAAGCGGATACTCGAACTTGTATTGAGAGTGATGTTGACACCTCCTGAATTCTCAACCCTCACCACAATCTGGGTCGAATCCTGCCCCTGAGTGACATATTCTGGGAGAAGGGTATTCGCAACATCTCGAATCTCTGCGCTATCCTGCACTGTTACCCAGTCTATGGGTATAGATGGCTGAGTGTAACGGTACCCGCCTGTGGCTCTGCCCACGGGATCAAGCCTGGCCCTCCAATCTCCTGCTTCCATGGAAGGAGGGATTCTCATCGGGTCGAAGACGAGCGGTGTATTGCCAGACAATCCGTCTATGAAGACCATTGAAACGAGAGATGTGAACGCAGTATCTCCATCTGTATCACTAAATCTCAGAATTGTAGAGTCAGGAATGAGTTCTACCCAAGCTTCTCCCAGATTCCTCACCATCAGACTACAATGGACTATTTGATTTTGAGTGAAAGTATCCGGATCCAGAGTATTGCTGATCATCTCGAGAACCGGAGGAGTTTGAAGGAGAATAGAATTGGAAGACGCCGTATCAGAGGTGACTGTGCTGTCCGTATTACGATCTCTACCTACGGCATACCCCGTCCAGTAGACCCACTGGGTGCTCTGAGCCGTATATGTCCAGTTGAAAGTAGTGTCACCCTGTGGAGCGATGTTCGCGTACGAAGGGATAGGCCCGCTGGTCAGGATCGCACTCCCGTCACCCAAAAGAGTTATGAAAGGTACAACACTGTCGGCAAACGCACCGCCCGTGTTCTCGATCTCCATATGGAGGTGTATATCCTGACTTATGATGACTGTGTCAGGCTCAGCCCATATCCTGCACGTAATCTGTACAGGACCCTGCACAAACCAGCTGTCCGGTTGCGCTGCCTCAGTATCGAGAATAGAACTGTTGCTGTTCACATCCCGTCCATATATGCGTCCATCGATTGTGATCATCCCGTAATCTGCGAGAGAATCGACATCCACTCGGAACTCAAGAGTGTCAACGGTGAGTCCTGGAAGCGAACCGATGGATGTGACGAGCGTGCTTACGTACTGGGTATCCACACAGGCGGTGTCCCGGAAGAAAGCCAAACTCGCCGAATCAACCAGAGCGTTGGCCTGCCCACTGTTTCCCACAGTCATAGCTACCGATATGTTCGTTTCACTCCTTCCCACCGTGTCCGGTTCCGCGTCAATCGTGAGGATTTCCAGCCTCGCGCGAGTTTGCACCACCACCCTGTCGATAATCTCCATAGTATCTCGGAAGCTTGGATTGACCTGATCATATCCATGAAGCTTCAAGGTTATTGGATAACTCCCGCCCGCGATTTCCGCCGGGACATCTGCAGGATTGAAATTGAGCGTCTCCTGTTCTCCTATTCCTATGGTATCTTCGACCGGAAGAGAACTCTGGAATACATGACTCCCGTCGGTGAATTCGAGCAGAGTCGCTGGAGTGAGGACAACCTCCAATCCGCCTTGGTTCACGAGGTCTATACTAAACGCGCAATTCTGACCCTGTGAAACCGTATCAGGGTCCAGAGTGTTTGCGATATCGACGAGTCTCGGGCCCTCTACTACGATGACCGAGTCGCACAGGAGATCTCGGTGGTACGGGTAGATTCCCAGGGCTCTTCCAGTCACGGCAACTCTGGAGCGATATCCTGCCCGATCCATCGAGAGAGGAATTCTCACGGCATCGAATTCGAGCAGGGAAGTCTCGCCCCCTCTGATTCGAACGGAGTCGAGGAGGAAGGTCTTCACGGTGTCTCCCGTACCATCATTGTAAGAGAAGAGTGTGGAGTCAGGTATCAACTTGAGCCAGGCTTCTCCTTGGTTCTGGAGCATGAGCGTATAGCCGGTCGTCTGGTTTTGAGTGACGGTGTCAGGTTCCACTGTATTAGGTATGAAGAGGAGACTGGGAGCGATCTGAATCACGACCACATTGGAAGTGTCGGTATTCGATAGAACAATCTCCTGACTGTTGTGGTCTTCACCTGCCGCATCTCCTCTCCAGTATACCCAGCGGACGCTTTGGGCAGTGAATACCCAGTTGAAGACTGTATTGGATCCAGGCCCTATATTTGCAGAGGGAGGGGTAGGACC
>Ga0209635_10004256_pt1 | contig 11218 bp, 8 predicted proteins | sample DeeMarSWOR230_32_FD_187463 | JGI IMG/M metagenome (GOLD analysis project Ga0209635, IMG submission 187463) | Marine sediment microbial communities from White Oak River estuary, North Carolina - WOR-2-30_32 (SPAdes) (version 2) | ecosystem: Environmental > Aquatic > Marine > Intertidal zone >...
CGTCCCCGTTGAGGTGATAGCGGTGGAAAGGAGGGATGTCATATCCTATGTTGCTGCCACCGGAAGCATTTCCCCCAAACAGGAGAGCAACGTTGGCCCCCGGATCTCAGGGAGGATTGAGAAAGTATACGCTGATGAAGGAGATGAGGTGAAGGAAGGGGAGGTCCTCATCAAGCTCGAGCAGGAGGAATTGAAAATCGCCAAGAATCAGGCAGAGGCAGCCTTGAAGGTTGCACAGGCAAATCTGAATAAAGTCCTGGCTGGCACAAGGGAGGAGGAGATTCAGCAAGCGGAGGCCGGATTAGCGCAGGCTAAGGCAAACGTGGAGGATGCCGAGGTCAACTTTTTGCGCCTCAAGATACTCTTCGAGACACATACCGTAGCAAAAAAGACATTCGACAACGCGGAAACCGTGTACAAAGTGGCTCAAGCCCAATATGAGGCGGCGATGGAAAGGTTGAAGATGGCAAAGAAAGGCCCCACTAAGGAGGATATCGAGATCGCTCGAGCGCAGGTAAGACAGGCAGAGGTTGTCCTGCAAATGGCGAAACAGAAACTCAAGGATTCCATTACCGTTGCCCCATTTTCCGGTGTAGTCGTTGGGAAATTCAAAAACGAGGGGGAGTATGTTACCTCCACGCCAGCTACGGAGGTATTGCACCTGGTAGATATAAGCAGGGTGAAGGTGGAAGGGAGTATTCCGGAATACGAAATGGCCAGCGTCAGTGTGGGGCAGGAAGCGGAGGTTAAGGTTGATGCATACCCCGACAGGGTATTTAAGGGTGAGATCGTAATAGTTAATCCTTGGATTGATCCGGGAAGCAGGACGTTCAAAGTAAAGATCGAGATACCGAATGGAGATTACTCCCTGAAGGGGGGTATGTTCGCCAGGGTGAGCATCATCAAGGGGAAGAGAAAGGCTCTCGTCATCCCGCGGGAGGCGGTCATGCGCCAGGAGGGGGTTTGGTTGTATCACGTCATTGTTGCGGGAGACACCAAAAGAGCCGAGAGGAGGGTCATCAAACCCATATTCACCCCCTTCGGGTACGTGGAGGTAGAGGAAGGGCTAAAAGAAGGGGAGAAGGTGGTGGTGAAGGGACAGGCTGCGTTGGAAGGGGGGGAACCCTTGGAGATCGTGAAGGAGGAAAAGGGCCATGAGACTTCCTGAGTTCGGCGTTCGGCGCCCGGTTACCAATATTATGATTTTTTTCGCGATCCTCCTGTTGGGACTCGTCTCGTTTTACATGCTCCCCGTGGATATGCTGCCCGAGATCGAGCCCCCAGCCATCAGCGTCATCATCGATTATCCGGGTTCGACGGCAGAGGATGTGGAGGATAAGGTAACCAGACATATCGAGAACCAATTGAGCATCGTTGACAACCTGGATACCATCACTTCTATCTCCGTGGAGAACCAATCCATCGTCACCTGCAAGTTCGACTGGGGGACCAATCTGGATGAGGCCTCCAATAATATCAGGGAGAGGCTTGAGTTCGCAAAACGAAATCTCCCCGACGATGCCGAGGATCCCATGCTCTTCAAGTTTAACACCGCCATGTTTCCCATCATTTTCCTCGGTTTCACCGCCGAGGAGAGCTATCCCAGGCTCCACCAATTCGTGGATCGCACCATTGCCGATAGGTTGAAGAACCTCCCCGGGGTGGGCGCCGTTCAAATCTTGGGGGGGTTGCAGAGGCAGATCAACGTGAGGTTGGATCGGGAGAGGATTCAGGCCTACAAGCTCTCGGTTCAGCAGATCGCCCAAACCATTCGTGCGGAGCACTTTAACCTCCCCGCGGGCGATATCAAAATGGGGAAAACCGACTACCTGATTAGGGTCCTTGGGGAATTCCAAGAACCCTATGAGATGAGCAATATCATTGTGGGCCAGAACAACGGAGCTCTGATCTATTTGAAGGACGTAGCACAGGTAGAGGATGGCCATAGGGAAGAGACGATTTATATTAGGGTCAACGGAAGGCCCGCGCTTATGGTGTTGGTTCAGAAACAATCGGGAACCAATACGGTGAATGTGGCAACCAAGGTGAAAAAGAGGTTGGAAGCGCTCAGGCCCACCTTTCCAAAGGATGTGGATTACCAGATCATAATGGATTCGTCCCGGGATATCCTCTTATCTGTCCAAAACCTCTCGCGTACCCTCTGGTGGGCCCTCGTCGCGGTGACTGCCGTGGTCCTTTTTTTCCTGAGAAGGGCCATCACCAGCCTCATCATCCTCCTGACAATCCCCTTTTCCCTCATCATAGCCTTTATTTTCATGTACGGGTTCGGGCTTACCATCAACATCCTGTCCCTATCCAGCCTGATTATCGCCATGGGGATGGTGGTGGATAACTCCATCGTCGTCCTCGAAAATATTACCCGTCACGTCGGAGAAGGGGAACGTCCCTCCGAAGCCTCTATCTTCGCCTCTTCCGAGGTCGGATTAGCCATTACCGCCTCATCTCTCACCACTGTAGCCATATTTATTCCCCTCGTCTTTTTGAAAGGCATCACCGGGATCTTTTTTAAGGATATGGCCATTGCAGTGAGCACAACCATCATGGCGTCCCTTTTTACGGCACTGACCCTGACCCCAATGCTCTCGTCCAAGCTGCTCAGGGCAAAGCCCAGGGGGGGCGAGGCGCCCAGCGGAATTCGTGGCCTCCTCGTTGTGAGATCCGAGAGGGTTTTTGAATGGCTGGAAAACCGATACGGGAGGCTCTTGAACTGGGCCCTCCATCATCGAAAACTCACCATCGCTACTGCAACCCTTCTTTTCTTCTCCAGCCTTATGCTGCTCAGGTTCATCGGCACGGAATTCATGCCCGAGCACGACACTACGTTTATCCGCACGGAGATAGAGCTCCCCGTTGGGGCGAGGGTCGAGGAGACGGACACGGTGATGAAGGAGGTAGAGAATATTTTCAGGGAGAACGCCCCGGAAATGGAGGCAATGTTTGCGAGAGCTGGCGAGATGGAGAAGAGCTTGGCCCGGGCCTTTGGCAGCAAGATGGGAAGCCACATCGGTCAGGCGGGCACCAAAATAGTCGAAAAAAAACAGAGGAAGAGATCCTCTCAGGAGATCGCAGCCGCAATACGGGAGAAGGTCCGCCGGATTCCGGGCCTGAAGAGGATAAGCGTGGAGACGGATGATCCCACACGGCGAATGGTCATGGGAGGGGGAAAGCCCCTATCCCTGGAGATTCTGGGGCATGATCTGGGGCAATTGTCGGCCTTTGCCGTCAAGGTCAAGGGGGTTCTGGAGCGCATCCCCGGAACGGCGGATGTCTCCATGGGCTTCGATCCCGGAAAGCCTGAAATTCATGTGAGGGTAGACAGGGAGAGGGCTTCCAGTTTGGGCCTCAATGTGGCACACATCGCGCAAACCCTTCGAGCTAACTTCTATGGATACGAAGCCGCAAAATTTATCGAGGCGGGGGACGAGTATGATATCTTCTTAAGGCTCAGGGAGCCCCAGAGAAGGAAGATATGGGACCTTGAAAATACCCCCATAGCCCTCCCCAACGGGAATTCGGCAAAGCTGAAAAATATTGCCCGGGTTGAGTATGGATTTGGCCCCCTGGAAGTCGACCGCAAAAACCAGCAGCGGGTGATACGCGTGGAGGCCAACGTAAGGGGGCGTCCAATGGGGGATATCGCCAAAGACCTTGATAGGGAAATCCGAAAACTCTCCGTTCCCACGGGGATCGGCATAGAATGGGGGGGCGAGGTGGAAGAGCAGAGGAAGTCCTTCCGTGATTTGTTGCTTCTCTTTTGCCTGGGCGTCATCCTGGTATACATGGTAATGGCCTCCCAGTTTGAATCCTTCCTCCACCCCTTCATTATCATGTTCTCCGTGCCGTTCCTCTTTATCGGCGTTTTGGCCTTCCTCTTCCTGTGGGGGGCGACCTTTAATCTGATCTCCATCATTGGCCTTATTATGCTGGTGGGCATCGTGGTCAACAACGCCATCGTTTTGGTGGACTATATTAATATCTTGAGAAAGAGGGGTAATGAGCTCTTTGAGGCCATAATAACGGGAGGGAGGCGTCGGCTAAGGCCCGTTTTGATGACCGCCCTTACCACGATGTTCGGGGTTTTCCCCATGATCGTCAGCACGGGAGAAGGGGCTGAAACGTGGAGGCCATTGGGACTGGCCGTTTTTGGAGGCTTACTTGCTTCCACACTCATCACCCTCGTTTTCGTACCCACCCTTTACTATATCCTTGAAAGGAGAAGGGAAGCTGGAAAACGAGCCAGAGAAAGAGGGACATGATGAATATGATCATGATCGTCTATAATGAGGCTGTAGAAGAGGAGGTAGTGGAGGTATTAGAGGGGTTGGGGATTGACTCCTATACTAAATGGCAGCGGGTATTGGGAAGAGGGGAGAGGAGTGCGCCCCACATGGATACCCATATCTGGCCCGGGACAAACGCGGTGCTGGGAATCGCTCTAGAGGACGAGGACAAAACAAGGCAACTAACTGACCGCATAAAAAAGCTGGATGAGCAGGTGGGAGACAAGGGACTTTTTGCCCTCATGTGGCCCGTGGATAGGATCGTTTGACTGAGAAGAGATGTGTTTCCGCATATCCTGCTTTAGATGGACATGGAAATGTGACCCTTTCCCTGGAAAATTGCTCTTTTAAACTCACCCTTGCCCTGAAAATCCCCTTCCTTTTTAATTGACATTTCAAGGATAATTTGGCACAAATTCTGCTATAGGAATAAATTTAACAGATCTGCGTGCAGCTCATTTCATAAGTGAAAAACTGGAAAACGAGCTCTGAGCGCAACATTATGCAGTTTTGCGGTCTGCCATTTCGGAACCGGTTGTTGACATTCCCTAAGGGGGTATGCTAAAAACAGGAAAGGAAGGATGGCTGGGGAAGGGAAAAAGAGTTCTTGTTCTTTTAATCCGTATTCTCAACTTCTCGCGATCATTCTCATCGCGATCGTGTTCTCTTTAACGGGCATTGATGCCCCGTGTTACGGGGGAATATACCGGTACATCGACGAGAATGGGGATTATCACTTCAGCAACTGCCCTAAGGATCCTAGGTATGAGCTCTACATTCGGGAGGAAGGGGATTCACGATCCGTCCGCGTCGATCCGGATCAATACGATCCCATGATCGAGGAATTTTCCAGCAAATATGGCGTCGACTCCGCTCTCGTTAAGGCCGTCATACAGGCCGAGTCGGGGTTTAACTCCTATGCCGTTTCCCGGAAGGGCGCTAAGGGGCTGATGCAGTTGATGCCCCAGACGGCAATGCAATGGAGGGTGGTCGATGTCTTCGACCCCAGGCAAAATATAGAGGGGGGCGTGAGACATCTAAAGCACCTCCTCCAAACTTTTGAGAACAACTTGGCGCTTTCTATCGCTGCGTATAACGCCGGAAAGGAAGTCGTCATTCAAAATTACTCAATCCCTCCCTACGGTGAGACGCAAAACTATGTCAGAAAAGTCCTCCGATATTATGAAAGTTATAAGCATTAAGAAGGAAGAGCTGAGAAGACGTGAAAGGAGGGTGATTTGGAACCTTCCCAATGGGCTTACTATCGGCCGCATAATGGCCGTTCCCCTCATCGTTCTTTTGCTCTTTTATCCCGGAAAGGTGGTCAGCTTCGTTGCAGCCATGATTTTTCTCTTTGCGGCCATTACGGATGGATTTGATGGATATATCGCCCGGAAGCAGAATGTCGTTACCACCCTCGGAAAATTCCTGGATCCCCTGGCAGACAAGTTGCTCGTGATAACATCCCTCATTATGCTCATTCATCTCGGAAGGGTTCCGGCGTGGATTGTTGCCATCATTGCGGGGAGGGAGATGGCGGTAACGGGATTGAGGGCAATCGCCATCAATGAGGGCCTCATTATTTCAGCCAGCCGATTGGGGAAGTATAAAACCCTGCTTCAGGTCATAGCTACGACCACGCTTATCGGCCATTACTCATACTACTCCATCGACCTTCACAATGTCGGGATGATCTTTCTGTGGGCGGCCTTGGTCTTGACTGTGTGGTCGGGGCTGGAGTATTTCAGGGGATTTTTCCGACAGTGGGGTACGATTCCCAAAGCGGTTGACAAGAAAAGGGAGATGGTTTAATTATGAGTGTCGCGGCGGGAATAGCTCAGTTGGTAGAGCACAACCTTGCCAAGGTTGGGGTCGCGGGTTCAAGTCCCGTTTCCCGCTCCATGGCGGCGTAGCCAAGTGGGAAGGCGACGGTCTGCAAAACCGTTATTCACCGGTTCAAATCCGGTCGCCGCCTCCAATGATTTCAAGGGGTTAGGCAATAGTGCCTAATCCCTTTTTTGTTAATTGCTACCATATACTTGTTTCCTTTTGCTAGTATTAAAAAAGGAGTTATTGATGGATTTGCCATTATCCGTCAATTAGGTTTTGGTTATTGCTGAATTCGTTAGTAAAATTTTGACTATTGCGGGATTTTATGCTATCCTGCAATAAGCTATTTGGTTATTGCATCATCTATCAATAGGAGCCTTCACTGAATCCCAAAGACTTTAAAGATACAGCAGCGGGCAAATGCATAAAGACATTGACAGGCTATTACGCATTTCTCCCCAATCCCTTACCGCCCCGGATCAATTATAATAGAAATCTTTCTTTTCTCCTTTCTGAAGCGGGAAGATTGTTAGGAGAGTTGTCCGGAACAGGAAGACTACTACCCAACCCTTACCTTCTAATTTCCCCCTATATCCGCCGAGAGGCGGTATCAAGTTCACGAATTGAAGGAACTCAAGCTTCGTTGAGCGATTTATTCTTCTTCGAAGCCGCGGAGCCAGAAATGCCGAAAGTACCAGATGTCCGAGAGGTACAGAATTATGTTCGGGCAATGGAATACGGGATAGGTCGTTTAAGTGAGTTACCCATATCCATAAGACTCATTCGTGAAATTCATAAAGTCTTAATGGAAGGGGTACGAGGTGAACATATGACCCCGGGAGAACTTCGCGGGAGGCAAAATTGGATAGGTCCCCCGGGATGTAAGCTTAACGAAGCTATGTTCATTCCACCTCCTGTTGAAGAAATGAATGATGCGCTTAGTGATTGGGAAAAATATCTTCATTCGAATCCTAAAGAACCCCCCTTAATCCAATGTGCTTTAATGCATTACCAATTTGAGGCGATCCACCCGTTTCTTGATGGTAATGGGCGTATTGGTAGACTTTTAATTACTTTTTTCCTTTGCGAAAGAGGGTTTTTATCCCAACCCTTTCTTTACTTATCGGCGTTTTTCGAAAAATATCGGGAAGAGTATTATTCCAGACTCCTTGCTGTTAGTCAGAAGGGGGATTGGCGAGGCTGGATTGAATTTTTTCTTCGTGGAGTTGCCAATCAGGCACAAGAAGCTATATCGGATGCCAAGAAGATATTGGAACTTCACGCTGAATACCAAATAATACTTAAAGGAACTAAGAAAATTCCTGGAACTGCTCATAGGTTAATTGATGAGATTTTTTTGAATCCTTTTATTTCCATCTCAAGATTAAGTAAAAAATGGAATAGATCTTTTAATTCTGTGAAACTGGGAGTAATGAGGCTTGTTAGAATCGGTATTCTTAAGGAAGTTCATGGGAGGAAAAGAAAAAAGGTTTTTTATGCCCCTAAATTACTAGATTTGTTAACAGCCAATGATAAAAACAAGAGGGTTTGATTGATCGGGCGAGAAACGCGATAGGTCGCACAGGTAAAGACATGGTTGATGGGACTATGGGATATTTGAGGGTTAAGCGAAACTGGCCGAAAACCCGATTCCCTGACGGGTTGCCCGCTATCGCAATCAGGAGTCATCGACAGGGGGCAAGACGCAAGATCGATATTGCCCCCCAACTGATCGACGAGCTAAAAAGGTACAAAATGGTTTGTATTATCTGAGAATTGGAGCTCGTATTTCCAACCGAAAACGGAACCCAGAGAATGCAGCCAACGTGCTTTACAGGCGTTTCTTTCCGGCACTGCGGAGGGCTGGCCTGCCTCGGATGCGATTTCACAACCTCAGGCATACCTACGCCAGTTTGCTTATCGCTCGGGGGGAACATCCCCAATATATCCAAAGCCAACTTGGACATAGCTCGATTAACGTCACAATGGATATTTACGGCCACTTGATGGATACCGTAAATCGAAGGGCTGCAAGCCGGTTAGGAAAGTCTGTATTAAACGCTCAGTCGGCTAGGGGAATTTGATATACTGGATGGGATTTGCACTCTAATGATTTGCGTTTGAAAACATGGCATAATCCGGATCTGGGCTCGATTATCGGATTCATCTAAGAAGGTAAAAAAAAGCCAACTGAACGAGGTAGTCTAAAACCAACATCTAGCAAAAATGCCATCCTACGGGAAATCGCTCTTATCCACAGGACTTTTTCGACAGTCTCTCTTGAATTCAAAAGGTGGCTTCGGAAGAAAAGATAACTCAAAATGACTCAAACCTGAGCGTGGGAATTGTCAACTCCACCGATCCGCCGCTTGTTCTCGCCTCCACTCTCGAAGATTCAACTCGCTTACAAGTATTTCGTAATCCGAAGCGCATGCTTCCAAGGTAACATAGAACTCGCGTATTTCTTCAGAGGTTGGGTCAGTCCCCCGCTCGCGTAATTCTTTTGCTTGCTGGACTAACTGAGCCGCATGCCCCCTTAACTTTTCCAGCTCTTGGCACAGGTCCCTGTTTTCAGCACCAATCCGCAATTCTGTGAACTGATACTGAAGAATTTCTGGCCAATACAGAACGCGACATTGCTGGCGAAATCTCGCCGTTCACGCACTTGGGGTTCAATTTGACTATTCCGCGTGGCCCAACGAGCGAATAGCACAATCCCTCCAAGAACCTGCGTCGCCAAGGATTCGAGCTCCGCGAGCGAGTAGTCTCTAGCTTCATGCTTGGCGCGCTGTTGGTGACGGAAGCAAATACCATAGATGGCCTCTTCCACCGATCGGTCTTTCCAGTAACTAGGCTTGCTGTTCCACAAGTTGGCGTTCATTCTAAGCAAGTGCTTTAGAAAGTCTGGAACGTACCCGGATTGGGACAGATTTCCCTTAGATCTACCTTCTTGGTCCACGAGTTTCACATCGGCCTCCGGAAACACAGCTTCGACCGCAGTACGGAGAAAGCCTTCAAAGTGAACCGCTAGACGCTCAATCGCTGCTCTGAGGGACGCCTTTTCATGTCTTCGAGCTATGAGATAATCACCGAGGGCTTGGTAGAAGTTTTCTGGGAGAGCTTGATAACGGCCTTTTCCCGCCCGGACGATAGCGTCTGCCACCCAGACGCAGAGATCGATATCCTCAATCCGTTCCAGCTTTTCAGCGACGTAAGGATGACCTATGGTCCGCAGCTCAGCGCGGGCATACAGCAGAAATGCGGTCAGATTCATAATTACTCCAATTGTAGCAATTCAAAACAAAAAGGCAATTTGGCATAGACAGATGACTAAAAGAGGCACCTCCCGGCTAATTGTTGCTAACTCCTTGAGATTGGCTTGATCCCTATGAATGCAAGATTTCTTCCGTTAATCGATAGAATTGGACGGAGGGGCACGGGTTCGACTTCATCTTGAATTCGATGACCAAGCAGGGTTATGTAGCTCACTCTGTCTCGGTTTGCCAAATCCTTCTGGTATGCCTAACGTTCTGCATCACCGGTGCGAAGTGCGTCAGCCCAGAGCATCCGTGTGAATGCAGTGGTTATGCTTTGTAACGCTCATTGTCGGGCTTTTGTATAGGCATAAGAAAGCATCGCTTTGGCCAATGCCCAATCAGGCTCCGGGCCATCCGGATCCGGAGTTTCTTGAATCAGTTTCTGCCCCTCTCTAATCATCTCCTCCGTCCACCCCCACCGCCTCGCGTGAGTACTCATCACGACACGTCGCCATTTCTCTCCCAATTGTCCAGTTATATTGGGATGGGGATTAGACATAATGATCCGCCCTTGACCGTAGGGGACTATGCCTATGGCGACTGTTCCGTTGGGAAACCACCCCACAACATCCAATGGCTGGCCATCATCAGGAAGGATGGAGCCACCTCCCACAACGATCTGATGGATGACAGGTGGGAGGTTGGCTTCTCGCACGATCTCATTGTCAGGATTCATTTTGATGGGGAGAAATACGGCTTTTGGGTAGGGCCGGTTGCTCTCTTGAGGTCCCCTGAGTACACCTTTAAATGCATAAACCCCACAGAAACGCTTAAAACAACCCGGCGTTCTCACGGTCTTATCCCACTCACCCCGTTGGGCTTGTTCCAGATTTGGGTTAAGAAATTCCATCCATGTTGAAAACAGGGAGGGCGCACATATACATATTGCAATAGCAGAACCTCCGGATTCAATAAAATCAAGAATATTCTTTACTCCCTGGCAATTAATTCCTTCCCCTGCGGCTTGTTCAAACCACCGGTAGGGCTCACCTCCGGGGAATAGTAAAACCCTAAACTTTCGTTTCCCATCGTTATTAAAAAAAGACTCCCTAGTATTGATGAATTCATGATCCACGGTGTTATGGGAATAGCCTAGTTCTTCAGCAATTTTTCTATAAGAAATAATATCCGCATAGCAGCCTACGGGTACACCTTTATATTTTTGAGGATAAAAGAGGAGAATTTCCTCGTGAGCCTCAATGGTTTGAGTTTCAGTCTTATAACTTGCACAGGATAGAATTTGTAAAGATATACCAACCAGAATAGAAAATAATAAAGCCTGTTTCCCCTTTCCTTTACTCATGCTTGGCGATTCCATCGCAAATAAATACCTTTCGCCCTCTCCCTATGATTGATTTCTCCTAATTTCAGGTCAGCAGGAGCTCTAAACCCATATTAACAGATCCATCAGCCAAATCAATCTTTGTTTCCTTCCCTCCCAGGGTAGTGCTGAATGATTTAGTACTTCTAAGAAACTGAAACAGTTTCTTCCGCCTATAACGCACAACGCACCGGGGTGTGCGTCCTTTGCTAACTGAAGTAGCGAGATTCGCCGGGTCCCGGTAGAGTCAATATTTCAGACGCATATCGATAGATTGGCTAAGTTCATCAGTGAGCTATTCCATCTTGTATTCTTCCCTTAGTGTTTTGTCTCTCCCCCTCGGCACCAGTAATCTCCGATTCCATAAATCTCTCTTTTTAAGGCTATGAGAATTTGCGTTAAAAGGCAATATGGTATATTTTTGATTTAGAAGAACTGAAGACGTAGGA
>Ga0209635_10004259_pt1 | contig 11216 bp, 8 predicted proteins | sample DeeMarSWOR230_32_FD_187463 | JGI IMG/M metagenome (GOLD analysis project Ga0209635, IMG submission 187463) | Marine sediment microbial communities from White Oak River estuary, North Carolina - WOR-2-30_32 (SPAdes) (version 2) | ecosystem: Environmental > Aquatic > Marine > Intertidal zone >...
AGTTGTTAAGAAAAGCTGATAAAATTGTATAACCGTAGGCTCTGGAATCACCCTTTACTCCTGTGCTCTTCGTTTCCGTTAAAACCGCAAAATATTGCCACAATTGGTCTCTAAATCCCTTTTGTTCAATTTCATCTGTAACAATTTTATCAGCTTTTCTTAACAACTCAGTTTTTTCCTTTGTTACTTCGCCAATAATTCTGACGGCTAATCCTGGACCTGGAAAGGGCTGTCTATGTACCAATTCGTCTGGTAAACCCAATATTTTTGCGACTTCTCTGACCTCATCTTTGTACAGGTCTCGTAGGGGTTCAATAATTGCTTTGAACTCTATGTTTGCGGGTAAGCCGCCCACGTTATGGTGGGTCTTTATGGTATCTGAGTGCTTTCTAAAACCGGACTCGATTCTGTCAGGATATATAGTACCCTGTATAAGGTATTCTGCATCTATCTCCTTTGCTGCTTCCTCAAAGACCCTTATGAACTCTTTTCCAATAATTTTCCTCTTCTCCTCAGGGTCAATTATGCCCTCAAGTTTCTTCTGAAAACGCTCTTGGGCACTAATTATAGAGACATCCACACCATGTGCCTTGAATGTGCTTTTAACAAATTCTGCCTCACCGAATCGCATGAAACCGTGGTCAACATAAATGGCCAAAAGCTGTTCTCCAAGGGCTTTTGTGGCTAAATATGTAGCGACACTAGAATCTATACCTCCACTTAGGCCAATTATGGCAGTTCCGTCACCAACAGTTTCTTTTATTTCTTGGATTGCTTTATCAATCAACGATTCGGGTTTCCAATTTGGTTGGCACCTGCACACTTCAAAGATAAATTTGCTGAGCATTTTCATGCCGTTTTCTGTGTGAACTACCTCGGGATGCCACTGAAGACCATATATCTGCTTTTTTTTATGTCGATAAGCTGCTATTGGACAGCTTTCTGTGAATGCCAACATCTCATAATCTTCAGGCATCTCGTAAACAGTGTCTCCATGGCTCATCCAAACCTTCTCTTTTAGGCTCAGTCCCTTAAGTACGCCCACAGGCTTATCGATAGTAACATGTGCTATTCCATACTCCTTCTTTGATCCTGGCTCCACCTTTCCATTGGAGATATGGGCTATCAGTTGATGTCCATAGCATAATCCAAGGATGGGAATTTCCATGTTCAAGATGTTTAGAGCGAATTTTGGGGTATCTTTTTCGTAAACGCTCCATGGTCCCCCCGATAAAATCAATCCTTTAACGTTCATGCGTTTATTCAGTTCTTCGATTTCTTTTGGGGTTATATCGCAAGGCACTATCTCAGAGTATACTTTGTGTTCTCTGATTCTTCTGGCTATGAGATTACAGTATTGTCCGCCAAAATCCAGTACCAGAATAGCATCAAGCTTCATTGGATACCCTCCATCATGCCCTAAATCCTGAGTCAGTCATTTAAAGGCTTTGAAAGAAATTCAGAACATAAATTACACTATATTCTAATTAGCTTTGTTTCTCTATACCGTTTTCTATACTGCAAAGGAGAGCTAAAAAGGAATCAAAATGGATCGAAAAACAGATTGGCTGGCTAGATTCGAGTCATCTCTTCGATGGGAATGTAACAGTGTGGAGCAAAGGTTACAACTTGGGCTCCTTTCTCTACCATGGCTGCTCCAGGGACGATTCCTCCAACCATGCATATACCGAATCTGTCCATACCCACAGGAACTCCGAGCACTGGTTCGTTGGGTTCTCCCAAAACCAGAACCCCTCCCCATCCTTTTTCTTTTTGTTTTTCGAAAATCTTCACAGTTTTCTCCCTTGCCTCAGAGGGTATCTCCCTCAGAGTTGCGAGTAACATACCTGAGCCAGTTCTCAAAATTCTCGAGATTGAAGTCATCTTCTTGTACACAAAAACTTCTAAGGGGGGTACTGTGGTTCCTTCATAGGAGATTATTTCCACAAACCTGATGGGTTTACGGTTTACAACTTGGACGAGACCGCCATATTCAAAAAACAGGGGAACTCCCGAGTGAATTAGAATACTGTCCAGAGTTAAGTTGCAGACGGTAAAGAGAGCAATTTTTCCCTTAGGAACAGATATGTCAAGGTATTCTTCATTCTCATCCAGTATTTTGATGTATGGCGCTGACAATAGATCCATCTCGTGAAGAGCTTTCACTGTCTCCATGGTTTCGTCATAAAGACCTTTATCGAATATGGACACGTTAGCAACTAATTTTCCCGAGTCTACGTTGGGGTCGTATGTCGCCGAATACGCTAGTGATATAAAACGAGTGGTGATGAAACCAAGCCTTTGAGAAGCAAGGGCTCTGCTCAGTTCTTCTAGACCTTTAAGTGTTATTGTCCTTCCCCTTCGGTTGTGCCCTAAAAGGAAGCCCTTTGCCTCCAGCAGCTGAAGATGGTATCTTACAGTTCTCTCGCTGAGAAGAAAGCCTCTTTTTCTCAACTCCCGCTTCAGTAATGTTGAACCCACTGGTCTGTCGTACTCGCTCAAGATTCTCAATATTTCCATTTCCTTTCTGGCGCTTTCGTTCCCCTGCGACATGTTGTCCTCAACTAACCAAACATTCATTCAATCATTTATTTCCTAAGAGGAACTTAGGTGCTAATATTATTTATTCTAAGCTTATTTTCAAAAAACACAGCAGAATCATCAGTATCGGAATTTTCAGAAGAAACTCGCAAAAAAATTCTTATCTGTAGAGTTACTTAAGGAACTAGCGCGTGCTTATTTAATTGGATGAAAAGAGTTTTAAGGTTAATGAATTGGATATAAACCACTGGAAGTAAAGGAGACTGAATGGAAATGAAGCAATCTCTTTTAGTTGCTTTCAGCGTAATTGTATTATGCGGTATATTGCTACCGATAACACTTGTTAACGCATACTATGAAGGATACGAAACTACTAATTACCTAGCAATAGAAGAACCCGTTGAAGATGGAACTTGGACTACTGACAATGAATGGGACGATGCTATGACGCCGCCAAACCTTCCAGATACTTTTCATTGGAGAGAGAAATGGACATATCCAGACGATATTTATGAACACTTCCTGATTGAATTTTTTACTGACGACACAGACAATGCAGGTGACTACTTCCAAATTTGCATTGACCATCAAGCAAACGGTGGTTCTGCTCCTCAATCCGACGACATCAGAATAGATTGGGTTGGACACGATGTTTCAGGATTGACACTTTACCAAGGCAATGGAACAGGATGGGTAGAATTCACCGATTACACGTGGGATGCAGACATCTTTGCAGCAGAATCACTAAGTTCCTCTCCGTTGAACAGCACCCCACACTGGATCATTGAACTTTGGATGGACAGATCTGTATCCCATTTTGATGTATCCGGCGCAGGTTATGCTCCGTGCATTAGATTTGCAGCATACGACGAAAGCACAGACACACTTGTAGCATGGCCACCTACATCGCAAGATGTTCCTGACGACTGGGGATTGGAAACTGGTGTCATGGAGAATATTCCCGAGTCTCTGACGTTTGTGACTGCTGCCTTGTTATCGTCTGTTGCAGTTGTAGTTAGCTGTTACGTCTGGCGTAGGCTACCAAAAACCAAAAAGAATTAGCGCGTGCTAAAACAAAACAGGAGAAAACAAATCTCCTACACCTTTTTTTTGGGAAAAAAGGTGATTTATCGGCAGCTTTAGGCAACTTCAAGTGCTAGATTCGTCTCGTCTGATGGCTTGACTAAGATTCTCGATTAATTGCGGAAAACCAATGAGGTTTTGTAAGGCGGCAGCTATCCTGAACCCGCTCTTTGAAGTTCTAAAAAGTTCCGTTAACAATTGTCTAGGGTTCAGGTAGAATGCTCGGAAATACTCGAACACTAAGTTCCTCACTTCCTCGTAGGGAACAGGAGTGGGCAAGTCTCTGGGGATACAGATTTCATCTTCCCACTGTTCATTCTCGTTTAGAAGTCCCTTCGCCACCAAATCATCCCATATGTCAGTTCCTACGTGAGCACCCAGAATATTGACGTCAGGAACATCAAGATCCAATTTGTTTGCGAACTTCAATGTATTTATGATCTCACGCCGAGTTTCATCAGGAGCACCCACAATAAAGGAACCTACTATCAGGTCTACACCCGCTTTTCTAGCTTTATGCACTGCTTTTTCTGACTGCTCTGGGGTGATACCTTTCCTGTAATAATCTAAAATCCGTTGATTAGCGCTCTCTATACCAAAAAAGAGGCATCTGCATCCGGCATTTACCATCTCTCTGAACATGTCATAGTTGACATGATCCACTCGCGAATCACAGAACCAATCGATGTCCATTCCCGTCTTCTTGATGTTGTGGCAAAGTTTTGACACTCTTTTGGCATCGACGGTGAAATTATCGTCTGCGAAGAGGAACTGCTCATAGCCTTTACTTTGCAGATACTCCAATTCTGCCATAACGTTCTCGACTGATCTAGGTCTCCACGCTCCTCTAGTAAACTTTCTGATTCCGCAGAAACTGCAATTGAAGGGGCATCCACGGGATGAAAGTATTGTAGTGAACTTTTTACTGTTTATTTTGACTCCAAAGACAACTGACTCGTATTTCACGCCTGCAAGATCGCGATCAGGGAAAGGAAGAACATCCACATCCTTGTTTAATGCTCTGTCTGGAGTAGAAAGTATTCTACCATTTTTCCTGAATGTTATTCCTTCAATCTTTTTCAGCGTTCCCCGATTTTCAAGGCACCTCGCAATATCAAGGCTTGTATATTCGCCTTCTCCCCTAACCACAATATCCACGAAGGGATACTTATCTAGAATTCTCTTAGCGTTGAATGTTGAGTGATGACCACCAAAAACCACTGTGACGTTAGGATTTTCCTCTTTCACCCCTTTAGCAATTTTCGGCGCCTCCTTTGCAGTACTGAGCAAAACTGAAAACCCAATAATGTCCGGGTTCTCTTTTTTAACCCATTTCACTGTTTGATCTAAAGAGAAACCTTTCGCAGGTTGATCAAGTAGAGAAACCTCAATTCCCTTATCCTTCAAAACCTCGGCACAATACAAAATTCCTAGGGGGGGCCAAGCTGTGGGAACCATATACATAGATTCTGAAGGGGGACTTGGATTTATAAACGAGAATTTCATCTCTTGTCGCATTCAGTTATTTTAGAAGGCAATCAAGATAAGTTTTGTTAAAAGATCATGTAAACGTTTTTCCCATCCCAAGAATGTCGAAGTGATTAAGTATACTTTTTAGTATGGTGAACTATAAAGTCCTAATTAATGCCACTTTGAGTTTGCAGGTTATAGACGTGTTAATCTCAAAATAGTTATTATCATCTTTATCTAACTAATCATGTCTAGAAAAAGTTATTCTTGAAAATATGATTTTTTCGTATCTGTTTTGTTAGCCTATTTTTAAGCAAGATCTGAGAGGTGAGATATGACATACGTCATATTTAAATATTGCTTTACCTAAATTACTAATTGTTAACAAAAACAGGATGAAACAAAGTGACAAAACAGATAGTTTCCCTTAGATGCCCAGAATGCAGTAGCACAAACCTAGTTGCAGATTCAGATATGGGAGAATACGTTTGCGGTCGCTGCGGTCTAGTCATCGAAGAGAACATCCCAAGCCCCGAAGCTGAATGGAGAGCCTTCACTCCTCAAGAAAGAGACGCCAGAGCAAGAGCAGGCACCCCAATAAATTATTCGCACTACGACAAAGGCTTATCTACAGTGATACGAGTAGAAAGAGACGCTTTTGGTCGCTCCCTTTCACCCAAAGTCAAACAACAGATGTGGCGCCTTAGAAGATGGCAGACGCGCTCAAAAGTCCATGCCTCCCAAAGCAGAAACCTCATGCTAGCCATGAGCGAACTTCAACGCCTTTCCGACATACTTCATATTCCCTCCTCAGTGCACGACATGGCAGCGATAATATACCGAAAAACCTTGAACGAAGGCTTGGTTCGGGGACGTAGCATCTCAGGTATGGTAGCTGGTGGTCTATATGCCGCTATAAGATTCAGCAAGCTTCCCAGAACTCTGAAAGAAATCGCAGAAGCCAGCCAACGTACCCAAAAAGAGATCGCACGATCCTACAGCGTGATAGTAAGAAACTTGGACATGAGGATGCCTATAGACGATCCAATATACTATGTTACAAAAGTAGCTAAAAAAGCCAAGGTCTCCAGCGATGTTGAGGGATTAGCCATCCACCTGATAAAAATTGCCAAGAAAAATTACGCTACCACAGGAAAAGACCCTTCAGGACTAGCAGCTGCAATCCTTTATCTTTCAGCAAGAATGCTTAAAGAGAAGGTGACGCAAGCACGTCTTGCTAAAGCAGCAAACGTAACCGAAGTTACTGTAAGAAACAGAAAAAGGGATCTAATGAAAAGCCTCAAGCTGGAAAAAGTTTAGGTTTAAGCCTTTTCGGGCTCCTAACTATTTTTTTGTTGATGCGCACATAGACGATTGAAAAATTGTGTTAGCGTAGCCTATGACATGTATCTGATAGAGCTGACTAACGCAGGTATCTGAAATTTAGTTTTTATTGTTTGTTCTCATCATTTCTTTTTGTTTTATCATGAACTTCATGATTATTAAGAAAAAACAGACAAAAAGCCTTTAAGGGCTATCATTGAGTCTATTTTGTAGAAGGAGCGACAGAAAGCGGTGTTAGAATTACGGAGGACTGCCGATCCAGAAATGGGTCAAGAGCTCTACACACTTGGCTGTATGCTCCATATGATTGCAAAGGGAATGATAAACAAAACTAGGAGGCTAAGTTGGATGGACGGAAGTGAAGGCGATGATGGAGACCAACATAGCCGGAACCATATCAGCACAAAAACTGAAAGCCAGCCTAGGGCAGTCCCTTTTATCCTTCATATTTGATATAGTTGGATTACTAACCGGAGCCATACTTATTCTTTGTTTCGATATTTTCTCTATCAGTGAGGCTCCATGGGCAATATTACTTTTTCCAGGTATTTTGGGTGCCAGAGGCGCTGTAGGTGGTCTCTTTAGTGGACATCTAGGCACAGGTTTGCACTTGGGAACTATCAAAGCTACTTTTACCCAAAACACCAAGAATTTTCATCTCCTTCTTCGAGTGGTAATTACGTTAGCTTTTGTAAGTGGAATTAGCGTGGGAACTGGAAGTTGGATATTTGGGGTTTTTCTATGGAATGCTACATTCATAGATTTTGTTCAATTATTGGCGGTGATCACCGCAACTATGGCTCTCTCTGTTATGTTTGTGTCTCCTCTCACAATGGGTTTTTCAGTTCTTTCCTTCAGACGCGGGTTAGATCCAGACATTATTGTTTATCCTATAACTTCGACTATGTCGGATATTATTAATACCTGCTGTTACATACTAAGCTTGAGCCTTTTCTTCATGTTTGAAAATTTTGGGCGTTACCTAATTTTAATACTAGATATAATTTTTATTGCGTTTGTTGTTTATATTCTAGTCAAAAACGTTAATGAAACAAATTTTGCTAGGACAATCCGAGAGTTTCTTTTAACCCTAGCTTTTATCACGTTTATTGTTAATGTTACAGGGTCTTTTCTCACCAAAATCAGCGGAGCACGAATATATTCTGTATATCCCGCCGTAATTACTACCATTGGAGGCGTAGGCTCGATAATAGGATCAACAGCCACAACAAAACTTGCATTAGGTTTGATTCGCCCCTCATTTTCCTCAATAAGGATGCATATAACAGAGATATGTGGTGCATGGATAGCATCGATAGTAATGTTTCTCGTCTACGCAATAGTATCTTCATTTATTAGTGGAGCAAAAACATTAGGTGATATCGTAATTTTCACAGGGCAACTTTTAACCACAAATATCCTTGCTGTTTTCCTTATGACTTTTATCGCTTATGCCATAGCAATTTTCAGTTTCAGGAGAGGATGGAATCCCGATAATTTTGTAATTCCAATCGAAAGCTCCTTGGCAGACACGATTACAACCGCTGCCATCCTTGTAGCAGTGGCACTTATCTTCTAAAAATGCCGAAAAACGTTTTTTAGTCTTCTCCTTTGACTGGCTCTTAGGTACCTGAAACTAAAGCCTTAAAGTCAGCTTCTCCCTCAGCGTATCCCGAAGCGATTAAAATGTCGCCTGCTTTGATTATTGTGTCGGGGCGTGGTCGCAACCACCAGTTTCCTCTTCTAATAACCAAAACCCACATGCCTGTATCCTCTTGGATCTGGGCTTCTCGAATTTTTTTTCCCACCAACCGGGAGGTTTCTGAAACCATTACCCGGGTTACGGTTTCTTCTGCTTCTTCTATTACCAATTTCAGAATGGGGTGGGGATCCAATCCTTTCAGCACAACGTCAGCGATTTCCATGGCTGCATCCGCTATCTGCTCTGTGACTACCCCCAGTCTTATTAGACCAAGGAAGTCTTTAGATTCTTCAGTATTAAAGCCGCTGGCTAAAACGATGCGTTCAAAGTCGGTGTGGAGGTTGTCCATGTGGTTTTCGAGAGCTTCCACTTCTTCAGCTAACGCTTGACTGTTGAGAAGGAGTGATGAGTATGCTAGGTCTATCATAAGCTCAGAGGTGTCCTTTAGAGTCACCAGTTTGTCAACAATTTCTTTGAAATGCTTTTCAGTTTTAGCCACTTTGGCTCTCTCCTCATTCTAGCTCCTTTATTTTTCCCTCGGCTACATCCTTCAGTTCGTCAACGCCATGAGGTGCTCCTCTGACAATCAAAACATCGCCCTCCATAACAATCTCTTCTTCGCTAGGGTCTATCAGCCATTTCTGCCTTCGGCGAATAGCTATTACGTCAACTCCTATCTTGGCTGCTAATTCCAAGTCGTCGAGTTTCCTGTTGACGAGGATTGAACTTGGTTTAACTATTGTTCGTGCCAATCGTTCCTCAACTTGCTCGAAGGCTTTCCTGACGATTGGGTGAATCCCTATCTCCTTAAGAACGATAGATGCAATGTCCGCGGCTGCGTCCGAGATTTTGTTGGTTGCTGCGGCTACGGTTGTTACTGCGGTTAGATGCTTGGCGTCTTCGGCGTCTCTGGCTGCTAGCATAGTGTTCATATCTATAATGTAAGCTAGGTAGTCTACACGTTTTTCGAGTTCCAGAACCTCTTCAGCGAGTTCGTGGCTGTTGAAAAGAGCTGCTGAATACGCTAGGTCAATCATTATCTCTGACACATCTTTCATTTCAGTGAGAGCTTCGCGAACAGAGATGGGTTCGTAATCAATCTTTTCAGATTCTGCCAAGCAGAGAAAACTCCCTTAGATCGATTCTGTTACACGCTATCAATTTATCATGTCGATACTATATGGTAACCTGCAATCTTTTAATTTTATCGTAATAACCCGTTTTGCCTTACGAAATCAGGAGGAGAGTTAGTCCAGAGGTTAGGGGCATAGTTAGGTTATCGTTTAATGGGAGAGGAAGTGCTTCCACCAGCATTCCGACCGCTGCGGCAATCAAAGCTCTTATTGGGTCAACGAAAATCATGGAGCCCAGGAAGGCAAAAAGTAAACCGAAAAGTGTTCCTTCCAAGTTTTTTCCTTTGTTGAAGGGCAGGGGGGTTCTTCCGAATTTCATTCCGAATATGTGGGCGCAGCCGTCGCCTATGGTTAATGTTGTGATGGCTACGTATTGTATGGGCGCTGGGAATGTGAGTAGAGAGATTGCTATACCCAAGGCGAAATAGATGGGGGCTGCTGCGAATTCGTAGAGTTCTGTTTTGTTTGCTGCGTTCCAAGTTATCGAGGAGAGGATGGGAATGTTGATTCCGTATACTCTGGCAAGTTCAGATAGGATGTAGAGCACGGTTATGAGTAGTATCAATGAAGCCACTAAGATGTTTTCGATAAGATATATGCAAATGAAAGACAATAGAAAGCTGCCTATGTGAATTGTTTCTCTGAGACCTCGGCTTCTAGACATCAAAGAATGAGAAGGTGGTGGCTTTTCCCCCGTTATATGTGGCAAGATTTCTGTTAACGCGCCTTTTGTCACAAAATCGGATTTTGCTGTTAGAACGAAATCGGGGTTATAGCCTATCCTCAGCCCACATAGAGGAAACATGGAGAGGTTGTTTCTGTCATCAGCAACCATAACACAATCTTGGGAAGTCAAGTCTTCTTTTTCAAGTATTCCCTGCAAAACAACAGCTTTGCCTCCAGATCTGAGAACGTCTCCTCCTATAGCGCCCGTTAAATGCTCATCCGCTATCTCTAGTTCCAGACCACAAGCGTAGTCCGCCTGTAGTCTTGTCGCCAAGTCCTCTACGACTGGGGTGGGAAGACCTGAACTGATGAGCGCTGTTCTGTACCCATTCTGCTTTAATGTTTTGAATACTTCTTCAGTGCCGGGCATGAAGGGTATCCGCTTGTGAAGTTGCTGAATCTCCTCTGCATCCAGTCCCTTAAACATCGCAAAGATTCTTCTCAGTGCTGATTCAAGAGATAACAATCCGATTTCGTAGAGAAGCCCTAATGCAACAATTTTTATGAAACCCAGAAACCCCACTTTTCTCGATGTCTCAAAGAGAAGATAACGATTCTTCGGTATTAGAATGCCTTCAACATCAAAGACAACCAAGCGACTGGCTCCATGTTCTGTTTTCTTCCCGTCAGCCATTGGAGATTTTCCTCTTCCCATTATTGACCTTGTTTTGATTGAAGAGCTTATCGGAAACAATACGCAAAATGAACTGCTTCCGTTGTCTTTAAGTACACCAGCTTCATAAGAAAATTGTTACAGATAAGAAAAGGTTTGGAGGTGTGTTGTACTCGTTAAAGTTTTGGTCACCTCGGCGTGGCCTTACATCAATTATATGCCTCATCTAGGCAACATCGTAAGCTCTATTTTATCAGCGGATGTTGTAGCCCGGTATTATCGGCTTAAGGGAGACGAGATTGTGTACGTCACCGGCTCAGACGAGCATGGAACACCCATCGAAATAGAAGCCGTAAGACTGAACATTCCCCCAAAACAGCTAACAGACAGAAACCACACAAAAGTGGCGGAACTCTTCGAAAGATGGGGCATAACCTTCAGTAACTACACCCGCACAGAGAACCCTGTGCATAAGGAGTTCGTGCGAAACTTTTTGCTGAAAATCTACGAGAACGGCTACATCTTCACCCAAGAAACCGCGCAGCTTTATTGTCCAAATTGTGACAGATTCCTGCCTGACAGGTTCGTAGAGGGGATCTGCCCA
>Ga0209635_10004260_pt1 | contig 11215 bp, 9 predicted proteins | sample DeeMarSWOR230_32_FD_187463 | JGI IMG/M metagenome (GOLD analysis project Ga0209635, IMG submission 187463) | Marine sediment microbial communities from White Oak River estuary, North Carolina - WOR-2-30_32 (SPAdes) (version 2) | ecosystem: Environmental > Aquatic > Marine > Intertidal zone >...
CTGGCTAGAGATTCTCTTTTGCAGGGTGATAAATGATGATCATGCAGAAGTTGAGAGGATATGTGAAAAGATAGAAGATATCAAACCAGATAAGGTACAACTAAATACAGTAGTCCGACCATCATCTGAAGATTTTGCCTATCACCTCAATGGAGAACAGCTCACCCCTATTAAAAAGATGCTAGGTGCGAAAGCAGAGGTGATAGCAGACATCGTCCCGTCAGAAAAGGGAACTCACTTTGTTGATAATGAAGAAAAGATTTTAAATTTAATCGCGAGAAGACCTTGCACCTGCGATGATATTTGTAAGGCATTAGAATTGCACACCAATGAAACACTAAAATATTTAGATAAGCTAAAGAAAGAAGGACGGATACACTATAGATTACATCACCGCTGTGTGTACTACCAAGTTGTGAACATATAGGTACTTCCCTTAAAGATTATAAAGGAGTTAATCAATGTCTTCAGATTTCGATAAGATGGTTAACCAAATGCAAGGAAAAATTATGGATAACATGAGAAAAGTTTACAGCGAGGAAGTCATTGAATTATTTTTACATCCAAAACATTTAGGAGAAATAAAGGATGGGGAAGTGTATGGAAAATTTACTGGTCCCTGTGGCGATACTATGGAGATCTATTTGAAGATAAAAGATGACAGAATCTACGATGCCAAGTTCATGACTGATGGCTGTGTAACAACGCCTGCCTGTGCTAGTATGGTTACCTCATTAAGTAAAGGAAAAACTGTTCCAGAAGCTATGCACATTACCAGCGAAGATATCTTAGACAAACTTGGGGGATTACCGGAGGAAAATGTCCACTGCGCAGTTCTAGCTGCAAATGCCCTTAAAAAAGCTATCAGAGACTACTTAACTGAAGGTAAAGATTCATGGAAAAGATTTTATAAGATTAGGTGATTTAAGGGAGAAAAAAAAATTTTTAAATTACATATTAAAGGGGTATAGAATGGAAGAATATCAGGTAATTATTGTTGGATCAGGTCCCGCTGGTGCTGCCTGCGCAAAGGCCTTAAAGGAGAAGGACATAGAGGTTCAGGTTATAGAAAAAGAAGAACTACCACGACACAAGATATGTTCAGGGATTCTGTTTGGCCAGACTCAATTATTGCTTAAAAAATATTTTGGTTTTCTTCCTCCGAAGGAGGTGTATTGTGAGCCAAAGATTATAAAAGCTTCTCATATTCAAGAGTGGAGAGGGGGAAAGGGTTTTTCACCCTATGTGTGGGAACTACCTAAGGATGGTCAATTGTTTCCACAAGATTACCATAATATTTGGAGGAAAAGGTTTGATTACTGGCTTTTGAACGAGACAGACGTTAAATACAAAGACAACTGTATGTTCCATGGTTTTTCCATACACAATAATAAGGTTAAGGTGAAAGTATCAGTAGAGAACCAAGAAAAACAAGATTTATACTGTTCCTACCTAGTGGGTGCAGACGGTGGAAATTCGCAATTGAGGAAAGCTATTGATCCTTCCTACAATACACAGAATAATGAAATCGTGATTTATCAAACCTATTATCGATTTTCTGATATGGGGAGATTGGAAGATGCACATTGGTTTGTGTTTTTTGAACAGATGATTGGGGATATGCTTTCATGTGTTCACCGAAAAGATAAATTTCTTACATTGTGTGTAGGTGGTTTTAAAGGACGTAATCTCAAAGAGAGCATGGAAAAATTTAAAAGTTTTTTAACTAAGAATTTCCATGTAGTGTTAAGTGATAGAGAGAGAGGTGAAGGTTGTGTTCTACGGCCATCGCTGCCTTTTTTGGGAAAAGATAGGGTGATATTAGCTGGTGAAGCAGCGGGTATGATGTACCTGAATGGTGAGGGAATAAGTGCTGCACTCGATTCTGGTTATCAAGCAGGGAAGGCTGTTGCTCAAGGAATAAAAAAAGGAGGAGATGTATTAGAAATATACAAAAAGAAGGCAGAGAAAATTGTTAATCATGCAAAATTATGTTCGCAACGACTTCATTTCTTAGTTTAATGAGTATTTCAATTTAAAAAATATTATGTCTGAAACATGGGTATATCTTTACTAACTTATTTAGTTTGCAGGGATTCACTAAGAAGAGGTGGTATGCAATTAGTTGTTCTTTCAATAGTCATACTAGGTGGTGTCGGTTTATTGTGTGGTATAGCCCTTGCCATTGCCTCTCGGGTATTTGCAGTCAATATAGACCTTCGTATAGAAGCACTTGAAAAAATCCTACCTGGGGGTAAGTGTGGAGGATGTGGATTCCCCTCATGCCACGCATATGCCCAAAATATGGTAGAAAGCGGTATAGAACCTAATCGCTGTGTGTTAGCTGCCGACAAGATTGATGAAATTAGCACGATCCTAGGAAAAGAAGTTGCCGTTGCTGAAAGAAAGATAGCTGCAATAAAATGCTATGGCGGAAACACTGCTGTTAAAAGCTATGAGTATGGTGGGATCGCCTCATGCCGTGCTGTTTCTCTCTACAGTGGGGGAGATAAACTCTGTAGCTATAGTTGTGTAGGTTTTGGTGACTGTGTTGAGGTATGTCCTTTTGGTGCCTTATCGATATCTAACCGAAAAACTCCAGTGGTTGACCGAGAGAAGTGCACGGGGTGTGGAAAGTGCATCACAGTCTGCCCAAAAAATTTAATCACCCTTATTCCCCGAAAAGCGAGGATTTATATTGGCTGCAATTCTAAAGATAAGGGGAAAGTGGTGCGTACAATCTGTGAAGTGGGCTGCATTAAATGTGGTCGTTGCATCAAGGTATGCCCTGAAAATGCCCTATCAATGCAAGACAATCAAGTCTACATCGATTACATCAAATGTACCAATTGCGGTCTTTGCATAGAAGAGTGTCCATGTAAAATTATTAAGGATTTAAATCCCCCCCCAGTGTGAGGAGTCAAAGGTTATAAAGTTATGAACTAGATGATTAGGTACTTTTTAAAAATTGGGAATGCCTGTATGCCAAAACAAAACTCAAGAGATAGTGAGAATTCTGATGGGCGCATTGACTCAGGGTTCTGAAAGAAAAACAGAAAGTTGTTTCAAAAAAATATGGTTATAAGTAAATAGGGATCAATTTATTTTCATAGATTGGCCCAAACCATATTATAAAAATAGAGGTACAAGGTAAACTCTGTAATCATTATGTTTTTATTGTAATTGTATTCCAAGGGATATCATGCTTAGACACCTAAAAATCATAGTGTGGACACTATACATTGTTCTCATCCTTTTTCCTACTATGTTTCTAGTGGCTGCAGAAGAAAAGATTCATTTCCATACTCAGAGTACCCTTAAGGAGCTGGCCAAGAGAAACAATGTGAAAGGGGTAATAGAAATTTTTCCTGAATTTAAGCAAGGGCCTAAGGATTTAAATGATTTCTCACATATTATTCGTATTTACCACTTCCGTAAATCAAAAGGATATCCTCTTTTGTGTCGCCCGTTTTTGAATGATGTAGAAAGAGGGTTACGTGATAAGCGCACACCTAGCAGACCCAATCCTATAGGATTATCAATCGTCAGGCTAAAAGAAATAGTAGACAACATCATAAGCGTTTCTTCATTAGATATCTTGGAGGAAACTTCCTTAATTGATATAAACCGTATATCCCTCATTTTGACGCTCAAAAAGCAGCAAAAGTGGGATGGTTCAAAAAAGCATTCGAGAAGAAAAAGGGTATTATCATATCGGATTATCGCTTTACACATGAAGAGCTAGAAAACCAAGAGGAAAATAGTTAATACCCTCTTACCTCAATCGACAATTATGTAAAAAGGAGTGCACAATTGATCAAACAAATCCTCGATGAATTAAAAAATCATTTCCCTTTTACTATGTTCGGAGCATTTACTGGAATAATCATTATGTTAATTCTTCACAATATAAACATTCCTTCTAAGATCTCCTTTAATATCTTTTATACTCTCCATCCCATACATGTAATCTTAAGCGCGTTGGTTACTGCTTCAATGTATGAACTTCATGTAAGAGGCAAATGCAAACTCTGGATTTTGATTATAATTGGTTATGTTGGTTCAATAGGTATCGCTACACTAAGTGATTCATTAATTCCTTATATTGGGGAAGTCATACTTCAATTATCAAACAGGGGGATTCATTTAGGTTTTATAGAGAAGTGGTGGTTAATAAACCCTCTTGCATTTGTCGGAATTTTAATAGCCTATTTTAGACCAACCACAAAATTTCCCCACTTTGGACATGTTCTGCTTAGCACCTGGGCATCACTTTTCCATATTATTATGGCTTTGGGACAAGATTTAAACTGGTTTTCCTATATAGTTATCGCTTTCTTTCTTTTCATCTCTGTTTGGGTGCCTTGTTGCATGAGCGATATCGTATTCCCTCTTTTGTTTGTAAAAAAAGGAGTGGACGTAGCCAAATAAATCTTTTATAAAAAAAAGACATTGGAAATAGTAAGAAAGGATAACATCATATGTTAATTGGTATACAATATGAGGGAAGAAATGATTTATTAGAACGATATCCGATGATAGAACGTTGCTTTAAGTGCAGCGTCTGTTCTCTTGTCTGCCCTATTCAGTATCTTGAAGAATACAGCCCTACACAAAGTTATGTATATGATCTTTTTACTTGTGAAAATCCCCTCACTAATCCTAACCTCTGGTCTTGTGCTGCCTGCCACAAGTGTCATGAAATCTGCCCTCAGGATGTAAACCCTGCAAAGGTATTCACTGACTTGAAGGAGCTTTCGTTTGAAAAGGGATTAGCACCTCAAGGGGTTAAAGCTCTGGTTAAAACCGTCATTACCACTGGGATATCATTCCCCATCACCTTAGTGACACAAAGGCTGCGTGAGAAACTAAACCTTCCCCCTTTGGAGTGCAAAGCTCAAGAAGAGATCACGCTTATTGCTAGAAAGACTGAGTTAGAAGAAAAAATAAAAAGATGGGAGAATACATGACTATCAGATATGCATTTTTTAGGGGGTGTCTAATTCCAACGAAGATTCCTCACCTTGAGGCAACAGCAAGAAAAATACTCCCAGAGGTAGGTGTAGAACTGATAGATATACCTGAATTCTCCTGCTGCCCTGACCCTATTCAATTTAGCGGCATTGATCAAGTAACCTGGATGACCATTGCAGCTAGAAACCTATGCCTCGCAGAGGAAAAAAATCTTGATATTATTACCCTATGTAATGGCTGTGTAAATACCCTTGCCCAAGTAAACAGTTCTTTGAAAAGTAAACCCAAATTAAAAGCAAAGATTAATCAATACTTATCTGAAACAAACCATCAGTTTAAAGGTGAAATTGAGGTTAAGCATTTTGTTAAAGTATTTTATGAAGATATTGGTCTAACTACTCTTGATAAAAGTATAAAAATTCCTCTAAATAATTTAAAAATAGCTACTCATACTGGCTGCCATCTTTTCAGCCCTCAAGAAATTATGAAGTGTGATGACCCCTTTGATCCTACTATTCTTGATGCTATGGTTTCTGCACTTGGGGCTGAGGTTGTTGACTATGATCTTAAACCTCAGTGTTGTGGTTCGTCTTTGACCCTTTCGGGGAAACAAGATGGTTCAAACCAACTGCTCAAGGATAAACTTTTTTCAATGAAAGAGAATGGTGCAGATTGTATCGCAGTGGTTTGTCCTTTCTGCTACCAACAGTTTGATCTAGGTCAACTTATGGCTGTGAGAAGGCTAAAATTGGATTTCACCATACCAGTTCTCTACTATCTTCAACTGTTGGGTCTCACTATGGGCTATACATTGGATGAGCTTCACTACAGCGCACATAAAGTAAGAAATTCCTCTTTTGAAGAAAAATGTAAACTGTTGTACTAATTATGACGGATAAGATATTAACAACGTGTATTTATTGTGGCACGGGATGCAACCTCTATTTAAAAGTAAGAGAGGGGAAAGTAGTAGGAGTCCTTCCCAGCAATGGAGGTGCGGGGCAGGGGAAACTATGTATTAAAGGCTGGAGTGCCCATGAATTTGTACATCATCCTGAAAGGCTCAGAAAACCATTAATCAGAGAAGAAAAGGATAGTGAATTTAAAGAAACCAACTGGGAAAATGCACTTGAAAGTGTAGCACACAATTTATCTCGCATAAGACAAAAAGAAGGAAGCCAGGCCCTGGGTTTTTTCAGTTCTGCTAAATGTACTAATGAAGAGAACTATCTGATGCAGAAGTTTGCCAGGGCTGTTATCAAGACTAATAACATTGACCACTGTGCGAGACTTTGCCACGCCTCTACAGTTGCAGGTCTGGCTTCAACCTTCGGAAGCGGTGCTATGACCAATTCCATTGATGAGATTGAAGATACTGAAGTGATAGTGGTAATCGGTTCCAATACTACAGAACAACATCCTTTAATCGCGAGGCGAATCTTACGAGCGGTAAGAGAGAAAGGTGCTCGATTGATTGTTGCGGATCCTCGGAGGATTGATTTGACAGGATTTGCCTCTGTTCATCTTCAGCTTAGACCAGGAACCAATATAGCCCTGTTGAATGGGATGATCCAGGTTATTCTCAAGGAAAATCTCTACAACCATGAATTTATCCAGCAGCGAACAGAAGGCTTTGAATCATTAAGAGAGATGGTAGATCACTATCCACCAGATAAGGTAGAAAAGGTAACAGGTGTTCCTGCAGAAAAAATAAGAGAAGCAGCCCTCCTCTACGCAGAAGCTAAACGGGCATCGATTATCTATTGTATGGGAATTACCCAGCACACTTCTGGAACTCACAATGTCATAGCTGCTGCTAATTTAGCTATGGTTACAGGCAATGTAGGAAAACCCAGTAGCGGGGTTAATCCTCTAAGAGGTCAAAACAATGTTCAAGGAGCGTGTGATATGGGTGCGCTGCCTAATGTTTTTTCTGGCTATCAGAAGGTAAGCGACACTCAAGCCAGGAAAAAGATGGAGTCTGCCTGGGGAGTCTCAGGACTCAACTACCAGCCTGGCCTCACTCTCACAGAAATGATTGAATCTGCCTATGAAAACAATTTAAAAGCCCTCTACATCATGGGAGAAAATCCTCTGGTATCAGAACCTGACATAAATCATGTGAGAGATGCGTTACAAAAAGTCGAGTTCTTAGTAGTACAAGATATATTTCTCTCCGAGACAGCCAAGCTCGCTGATGTGGTGTTACCTGCGGTGAGTTTTGCGGAGAAGGATGGAACCTTTACCTCGACTGATAGAACTATCCAGAGAATTCGTAAGGCAGTTGAACCTATAGGTGAGAGTAGAGAAGACTGGAGGATTATTGGAGAGATTTCTAAGATAATGGGTTACCATGGATTAACGTATAATTCACCTGAAGAAATTATGAATGAGATTGCAAAGGTAACCCCTTCCTACGGAGGAATAACATATGAAAGGTTAGAGAAAATTGGTATCCCCTGGCCCTGCCCCACTAAAGATCATCCTGGAACACCTTATCTCCATAGGGATCAGTTTGCTCGGGGAAAGGGCTTATTCTTCCCTGTAGAATATACCTCACCGGCAGAACAGCCAGATGAAAACTACCCTTTCATCTTGACCACAGGCAGAGTGCTCTTCCACTTTCACACTGGAACTATGACCAGAAGGTCTCCTACCCTCACTACACAGATCTCTGAAGGATACGTAGAAATAAATCCAGACGATGCCATGAAGCTAGGAGTCAATCAGGGAGAACTAGTAACTATATCCTCACGGAGAGGTCAGATCACAACAAAAGTCTTCATAACAGAAATAATTCCACCAGGAACTGTTTTTATTCCTTTTCACTTTGCAGAAAGTGCTGCCAATACTCTCACCAATGGGAGAGCCCTGGATCCTATAGCAAAAATTCCAGAGCTTAAGGTATCTGCAGTTCAGATAAAAAAATCTTGTGTTAATAATTGAATTGTAAAAATCACCCTGAAAAGCCTGCAATAGCACTTTGCCAAAAATACCAAGTTGGATATTGTAAGGAATGCTGTGACTATCAAGACTTATTAATAGGGTCAATAAATAGTTTACATAAAGACTAAACGTCATTGCGAACGAAGTGAAGCAATCTCATTTTATGGTCGTATGTTAGGATTGCTTCGTCGCTATGCTCCTCGCAATGACATGTAAACTATTTTATGCTCCGAGTAATAACTGAATGCTGCGGTTGTTCTGATCCCAATCTTTACTGCACATTCAGAAGTTAGTGCCTTATGTGGGAACTTTCACGCAACAGAAGAAAAAGCAGAATGAATTAATCTGTAAAGTAGGTTCTTATGATCAAAGAAAACGTCCAAAAAATATTGAGTGAATTGCCGAGCGGAGTTGAATTGGTGGCAGCTGCGAAGGGGAGGAAGTCGGAAGAGATTTTGGAGGCAATCAAAGCTGGAGTAAAAATTGTTGGAGAAAATTATATTGGGGAAGCGAAGAGAGTTTATCAATTTATAGGAAAGAGAGCACAATGGCATTTTATTGGAATCTCAAAAACTGAAAAGCACGATCTCTTAAGAAGGAAAGTATTAGAGATGTTTGATATGATAGAAACTATTGATTCAAAAGAGGTTGCTGAAGGGATTAATAAAAGATGTGTCCTGATTGGCAAAGTGATGCCAGTCTTAATTGAGATAAATAGTGGAAGAGAACCTCAGAAATCAGGAGTACTGCCAGAAACTGCTGAGGAATTAATAGCAGGGATTTCCAGGTTGCAGAATATAAAAGTAATGGGTTTAATGACTATGGGACCTCGATTTGGAAATCCTGAAGAATCCCGACCTTATTTTATAGAAACCAGGAAGATATTTGAACGCATTAAAAGGCTTAAGATGCCTAATGTAGAAATGAAATATCTTTCAATGGGTATGACCAATTCTTATAAAATTGCTCTGGAAGAAGGAGCAAATATGGTGAGGATAGGAACTCAAGTATTTGGAGAAAGAAGCTATGGTGGATAAGGAGCTAGAAGAGAAAATTGAAAAGCTTTTGATAATACTTCTACTAAGAAAGAGGAAATTTCTATGAGAGAGTATAAGATTTTATTCAAACCAGAAGGAAAAGAAGTTCATATAAAGGAAGGGGAAACTATACTTGAAGCAGCTCACCAGGCAGGCATCTATATTAACAGTGAATGTGGAGGAGAGGGGGTCTGTGGGAGATGCAAAGTCCAAATACTTGAAGGTACATACGAGAAGAAATACTCTTTCGTGACTTTTCTCACAACAGATGAGATACAACAGGGTTACGCACTCGCCTGTCAAACAGAGATTCACAGTGATCTTGTTGTCTCAATTCCCCCACAAGCAGCACTGGAAGGAGAGCAGATCCTAAAAACAGGAACAACTCTTTCTTACAGTTTTCCAGAAAAAGTTGAAAAGGAATTCACTGATCAGAGAGATGTTTCTTATTACCACCCCTTAACCCGAAAAACTTTCCTCAACCTTCCCCCACCCAATCTTAACGATACCTTGCCTGATCAAGAACGTCTTTTTAGAGAGATAAAAAAGAAAGAAGAAGTTGCAAACCTGGGCATAAGTCTTCCGTGCCTGAGAAATCTACCCACACTACTTCGACAGAGCAACTGGGAAATAACAGTAACATCATGGGAGCATAATGGTACAACAGAAATCATCCATGTTGAACCAGGTAATACCTCCATAAATAACTTCGGCATTGCCCTGGATGTGGGTACCACAACAGTGGTAGCCGAATTGATCAATCTTGGGACTGGTGAAGTAATGGGTGTTAACGCCACCTACAATAAGCAGATTAGCTATGGAGAGGATGTGATTACCCGGATCATTTTCGCCTGCACGAAAGACGGTCTTTCTCCTCTTAATAATGCAATTATAGAAAACGTTAACCAACTCATTAAGCAACTTGTTTCTGAAAACGGTATTAATAAAGAACAAATAACAGGGATTGTCGCTGCGGGTAATCCCACTATGATCCATCTATTACTGGGATTAAATCCATGTAGTATCAGACTTGAACCTTACATTCCCGCTTCCAATACCTATACTCCTATTCGCGCATTAGACCTTGGGATTGATATACTCCCTCAAGCAGTCGTCATCTTCACGCCTGGTGTAAGCAGTTACGTGGGGGGAGATATCACAGCAGGTATTCTCTCATCAGGCATACACAACTCTTCTCAAATCTCTGCCCTTCTTGATCTTGGAACCAATGGAGAGATAGCTCTTGGCAATCATGAGTGGCTGGTATGCTGTTCTGCTTCTGCAGGACCAGCCTTTGAAGGCGGCGGTCTCAGGTGTGGTATGAGAGCAACCACAGGAGCAATTCAGAAAGTGAAAATCGAGGATACTGAAGTTAAACTCTCCACAATTGGGGGAATTAAAGCACGTGGTATATGTGGCTCTGGATTAATTGATCTCATAGCTGAACTTTTTCTAAATAACATTATCGATCCAACAGGGAAATTTCAGAAGGACTCCGAGAACCCCCGCATCCGGCACCGGGAAGAAGAATTAGAATTCATTTTAGTTTTTGCTAACGAATCTGGCACAGGGAAGGATATCGTTTTCACGGAAACGGATATTGGGAATGTCATCAGGTCAAAAGCAGCAATACTCTCAGCAGCCAAAGTACTTATTGAAAGCGTGGGGATGACATTTCAAAACCTTGACCGCATATTTGTAGCCGGAGGGTTCGGTAATTATTTGAATATAAAGCGTGCAATTACTATCGGCCTTTTGCCTGACATACCTATAGAAAAGATTCAGTTCATCGGCAACAGTTCCCTTAGTGGAGCGAGAATGGCACTTCTTTCCACACATGCCTTGGAAGAAGCCAACCTGATTGCAAAAAAGATGACCTATTTTGAGCTTTCAGTCAACCCTCAATTCATGGATGAGTTTGTGGCAGCAATGTTTCTTCCCCACACCAATCTTGATCTTTATCCAAGTGTCTCGCGAAAAGCCGAAGAAAAATCTCCACAGAAGGGTAAAAAGGGAGAACTAACTGCTACAAAAGAACAGGGCGATGAAAAAGTCTCTTTATCTGCGAAAGATACTTCTCCCCAACCAATTATGAAAGAGTCAGAGGGGAAACATTCGAGTGATTTAGAAAAAGAAATAGAGAAACTCAAAGCAGAACTCGATGATCGTAAGGCTGCACTTCCCATGCATGATGCCACCCCTCAACAATGGATAGCAATAGAGGACCTCGAAGACGAGATTGCCCAAAAGAAAAAAAT
>Ga0209635_10004261_pt1 | contig 11214 bp, 12 predicted proteins | sample DeeMarSWOR230_32_FD_187463 | JGI IMG/M metagenome (GOLD analysis project Ga0209635, IMG submission 187463) | Marine sediment microbial communities from White Oak River estuary, North Carolina - WOR-2-30_32 (SPAdes) (version 2) | ecosystem: Environmental > Aquatic > Marine > Intertidal zone >...
AAGAGGATAGAAATAAACGTTCACTTGCGCTATTTTCATGTTTTTCCCCTAGTTTGCGTTGACGTCAATAGCCGTAAATTGCTTGCGTGGGCATAAAATTTTGAATGATTAATAACTGCCCAAACCATGATCTGTCTCTAGATTGCTGTCTTCCATGTCAGCAATACTTCGCGATTCTTCAATTTGTAGTGCTTTTCCATCAGACCAAGCTTAACTAAACGATCAAGCTTTTTGTGGAACCGATTCACGTCGATCTTGGTTAATCTCTTGTAAGCATTAAATAATTCTGCTCCTGTCAGCCCTGCTCTTGCCTTTGCCCCCACCGCAAACAACAGAGCTTCGTCTCTTGGAAGAGACAAGGTTTTTTCGATGATTTGGGTTTTTCTATTATCCGTAGTCCTCGCCCAACCAGCAAAAGAGAAAACACCTACCACACCTATTACTGTAAAGAAGATGTCTTTGAATTGGGTGTACAATCTAGTGAGAGTCAAGGCATGGTTGGTCCATCGATTCAGATCGATCCATCTTCTAATTATAGGTTCACCCATGTTTCTTAGTTGTTCGCGAACTTGAGGGGTTTTTGATTCATCGAAATTTGTAAGATTCATGAAGATGCTCAATCCAACATTTTTGGTTTCAAATGACAAGCCTGTCTTGAAGAGTAGTCTAATTGGTGTAGGATTGTAGAGTACGATGACGGTGTAGTCCTGTCTCTTCAATTTTACGTACTGTCCTATGATGTTGTCCGCCAGTACAACTTCCCCTTCACGCGTTCTATTCCATCCTTCTATTTGCCAACTGTTCATCCAGTAGGGCCATTGCTCTGTCCACGATATTTCTAACAAGATGTAGGACTTGTTCTCCGCGTATCTTTTCTCAGCGTACCTATTCAGAACAGCAAAGTCCTCAAAATGTTCACTTTCGTAACCGAGCAGTCTCGTCGAGGACTCCACAACCCAACCCTGTGGAGTTTCAATAATGGGTAGGGCGTCCGGTCCGTGGGCAATATGAAGTGTTACATTTGGCCCATCATCTGCAAGGACCAGAACAGGCACAAAAATGAAAACCAAAATAGTCACAATTGTCAGCAGGATCGCAAATTTTGTGATGGCAAGCCTTGTAGATGAAGGTTTGATCAGTGCGCTTCGTTGCTTTCCGCAGTGTGGACAAAATGTTTCTTTTGTTGCTCTGTTTGATTGGTAAAATACGCAAAGCTCTCGAGCTGAGACTTGCCCGGAACTGCTAAGTAAAACAGTAATGAGTAGAAACGCAATATAAACCAAAGAGACAAAATAAACGATTACAGTTGCAGTAATCCCGATATTGATTGTTGATGGAATAACCCAAAGGGACATTATAGCTAGGGCCGTGGTAGGCAAGAGAGCTATTTTGGAGACCCTGAAATCTATCCTGAGCATCAAGTAAGCTACTACGAAAACAACAAGAGAAGACACATGAAACCATAACGCGTATTCGGAATATGAGCCAAATGTGTAGAGGATAATGGCTAAAATGATTAGCACAATTTCCCACGCATACTTACTTTCTGGGATTGTCGCAAACATATCGACAGCCTTTCTCTTCTGAAAGAGGAATAAAAACGCAAGGGGAATGATCGCCAAGGTGAAGCCGATCCATCTGATAGAAAAAGCAGTTGATAACAATACTGTGAGGTCCCGCCAATAAACTATCCCTACCAATGCAGCTAGAGAAAGAACTTTCACGTATCCGTCTACATTTCTCATATTGTCAACCTTGATTCTATGGTGTTTTACTATCTTTTTTCCTCTCTAAATCTTTGAGCTGGTCCAAGTTTGTATGTGGCTTCGGTTACTCGAGTTGAAGGGTTATAAGCACAATTTATGTAATACACCACCCGTCCAGTGTTCTTGGATATAGCCTCTGCTATAGAGCTGATCAAGGGACAACCTACGACTCTGCAAATCTGTACAACTTCCTTGTTCTGGCATAATCCGCTGAAAGATGAAGCAGTTAGCCTCACTTGGATGTCCTCTCCGTCTTGGGTTATTTCTGATTTTTCAGCTATGTTGAGTGCTTCAACTAAAACTCGAGGAAGCCACTCTTTTAGGTAATCAAAGTCAAAGTTGCGGACATCACCTAACTCCTCTTCATAGAGTTGAAGTAAACTGTTGCCAACAGGAGGCAAAATAAAACCGTTCTCTAAGACAACCATACCGCTTGTTGCCTCGTTGATTTTGGGAAGAGAGCCACTTCGACTTTTTGGCAGGAAAATTTTAACCGAATCTCCTTCTGCTGTAGGCATGTAGATTCCCTTGCCATCTACGCCCAAATGACTTAGCAAATCACATAAGGTATAGAGAGGAGAAGCAACAGCTTTATTGGCAACACGCAACTTTACGTAAGGTTCTACACCGCTTAGGACAAAGATTACTCCTAAAAACAAAGCAAGGATTGAAGTTACCTCAAATACGATGTATCGTGTCACATATGCCAGAGAGAGGAAAAAGGCGCTGATAATCAAAAGGGCGACTCCTGTTGCTCGTGAATGTCGGCTACGAGCTTTCCACAACTTCAACCTCAGTCGAATAAGCTCTTCCTCAACACTTTTTTCAGCTGCTCTCTCACGTTTCCACCTTAGTTTCCACCTTAGAATACGCAACAAGACGCAGCTCCCAAAGGATTTTCCAATTCATTTACAGAGAAGTTTCTCAAGTATGAGAGAAGCCAACCGGGACCCGGTTGCTGTTCTTCATTTTGTAGGTTCCGTAGCTGTTTCACCGTAAAATCTGGATAGAAGCTCTTTGTCGACACGTTCAAAGTCAGTTATGGTACCCACATCAGCCCAGTACGCGTCCTCATAGTACCCACTCAATTTTTCTCCCTTCTCTATTAAGGTTGGAAAAGTTTCCGTCTCCAGGCTTGCAACTCGATTTTGCGGGATATAACAAAATACTTTCGGTTGAAGAACGTATATTCCTGCGTTCGCCATAAAGGAAAATGTGGGTTTCTCACTAAATTTTTTGATGGAGTTGTTGTCTACCTCAATGTGTCCGTAGGGAACTGGAACCTCAAATTTCTTTAGTGCAATTGTTCCAATTCCTCCCATTTTCTTATGAAAATTGACGAGTTTGCCTAGGTTAAGCGATGTAATTATATCTCCGTTCATTGCCACAAACGTGTCGGAAACATATTTCTCAGCTGTCTTCAGTTGTCCAGCGGTTCCAAGGGGCATATCAGACTCTGCGTACTGAATTTCTGTGTCTAGGTCTCTCCCATCCTTATAATGGTCCATTATCTGGTTTTTCAAGTAGGCGACACAGACTATGACTTCGGTTATGCCATACTCCTTGAGATACCGAATAGTATGTTCCAGCAGAGGTTTTCCGCCAATAGGCAACATGGCTTTAGGAATCAGATATGTGAGGGGTCTCATTCGTGTTCCTATGCCACCAGCTAAGATAACCGCCTTCATTTTGATCCACTATCCAAGCTAAAGGTTCCGAGACGTTTTTATTTAACAGAGGACTTTTCTACCAGAGTTGTCTATAGATAGCTGTAATGGCTATTATATAAGGACAAAGAGGAGAAGAGGCATAATCTATGGTTACCGTACTCGATCTGTCAAGGAAAGAAGTTGTCCAAGCAATTCAAGATGGTAAGGTCGCCATATGCGTTGTTGGATTGGGTTATGTGGGCCTTCCCTTAGCCGTACTCTTCGCTTCTGAAGGGGCAGAAGTTGTTGGATGTGTTCGCACCCAAAAGTCTGCTCAAAAGATAAATCGAGGCGAAACCAGCGTCGTCGAGCATGATGTGTCTCCCCTTTTAGAGGAGGGCGCTGTAATCCAAGAGATCACTTGTCCAAATTGCGGGGTGCGTCTGTTTAGACTGAAGGAAGAGACATTCTGTCCGTCTTGTGGAAAAGTTGCTTCAATCACAAAATTTGGTGTCCATCTGGAAGATGCCGTAGCAACAATTCATGAAAGAATCGTTAAAAGTCGCCAAAGCCTAGAAAATTTACTCAAGGAGCTTGTGGAGACGGGAAAGCTTCACGCTACAACTCAAACTACTGCTGCCATCCAAAAATCTGACGTCATCCTCGTAACTGTGGGTACTCCAGTGGACGAAAAAAATGTTCCTGTTTACATCGATCTAGAAAATGCCACGGGTGCCGTGGGCAGAGGTCTACAAAAAGGCAGTCTCGTTGTATTGAAGAGCACAGTGTCACCGGGAACCACTGAAAATCTTGTGAAGCCTATCCTTGAAAAGGAATCTGGTCTCAATGCTGGAGAGGACTTTGGACTTGCTTTCATGCCAGAAACCATTAAGGAGGGGCACGCCGTGTACGAATTCCGCACCCTACCCAGAATTGTTTGGGGAATAACAAAGAGATGTGCCGAAGCTGCAGCAAACGTTTTTTCCATTTTTCCAGCGCCAATCAGTATCTATGAAGAAGCTTCCATTGTTGAAGCTGCAAAGCTTTTTCAAAACATTTATCGAGATGTCAACCTTGCTTTGGTGAATGAGCTGGCATTAGTGTGCGAAAAACTTGGAATCGATGTAACTCGAGTCATAAATGCTGCCAACGTTGATCCAAAAACCCATTTACTGACACCTGGATTGATTGGCGGCTACTGTTTGCCCAAAGATACCTATCAATTGTCTCGTCCATCCAAGATGGCTGGTTACGACGCTAGGTTGATAACTTTGGCTCGCGATTTAAACAACGCAATGCCAAGTCATGTGTTGATGTTGGTTGATGAAGCGTTTGAGGAAATGAACACTCCCCTAGAGGATTCGGGTGTAGCTGTTCTTGGTTTAGGGTTCAAAGCTAACAGCGGTGATTTACGGAACACTCCCGCTAAACCAATTATTGAGGGTTTGTTCGCCCGAGGAGCCGATCTTATTGCACAAGATCCCTTTGCCAGATTTGATGAAGTGAATAAACTTTTGCCTCGACTTCAATGTACAAGGAGTATTCAAGAAGCTGTTCAAGGAGCCACTTGCACCGTTATCGTTACAGACCATCTAGAATACCGGAAACTAACTGCTCACTACTTGAAAAAATTGATGTCTAAGCCCAGTGCCGTAGTTGATGCTCGAAATGTCATTAACCCCCAAGACGCAGCGACTTCAGGCCTTGTTTTTCGTGGACTGGGAAAGCCCGGACCGACAACATAGGTGTCCTGGTCAAAATAGTTTTTCAGCGATTTTCTTGTAATCAGCTAGGACAACCATTCCCTTGGGTGTAGTTTTAAAGTATAGTCCGCTCGAGAGGTCTCTTCGTTTCTGAACTAGGTTTTTGTTAGTGAGCCATGCAAGGCTCCGCCGCACTTTTGAATAGGAAAGGTTAGCATTCTGCATAATGTGAGTTATTTTGAGTGGTCGAAAGGCAATAAGCCCAAGAATTTCCATGTAGATTTCTAGTCGACCCCTTCGCATGGAAGAACTTTTCAAAGCTGGTTCAGCTTCTCCGCAGAGATTGTTTATTTCTTCCTCGATTTTCTGAATCGGGTTCTCCATGAGATTTGTAACCAATTTCGCTTTTTCTCTAAACTTATGTTGTTCCTCTGGATTCAAGAAGTTGATGACTTTCGCTGCGGCTTCTTTTGGCTCAGTAATGTGGGGAATGTACCTATGAAGCTCGATTACTGGTTTAGACTCCTCCCAATACACGGTACTTACAGCTGGCTTTCCAAGTACAAAAGCTTCCATAAGCATAGTTTCTGCAGCGCCAACCGTTACATCAGCGTAGGCAACTGGATTATCAGGAATGGCGTCCACCATAACTGTTACTGGGTACTTAGCATAACGCACAGCTTGCTCTTTGGTTCTAGGAACAACAACCACGTTAAAGTCGTTCTCAAGACCACCATTGTTGGCAAGAAAAGATACGGTCTTTTCGAGAATATTCTGTTTTTGACAGAAAAACGTGGCAAATTCTGGCTCTGGTCTAATGAGGACAATAGGCGAATTGATCCCGAGCTTTTCAAACGGATTTTTTGAAGCGGGCGCGCATGTTTGTCCTTTCAAATAACAGGTGTGAAAGCCATTGAACCAAACAACATTTTCAGGATTAACACCACTTTCTTGCAGTTCAGTTCGTGTATAAAAGCTAGGAGTAAACACTTTCGCTGACAACGGAAAAACCATACGGTTCACGTGGCGCTCCCGTTCATCATAATAGATGGTCCAAGCAGGTATGTTAAGACCAAAAGCCACACGGACGGCTTCAGGCCAACGCTCCGTTAACAACAAATCTGGCTTTTCTCTTTCAATTATGGGGGCAAGCTCTTGCACAGTTCTCGCGTAAGCTTGCAACTTGCCATGAAGTGTAGAACCTCCATGAAGCCCCACAGGAAAGTAATCTAATCCCCTCGCGTCGAGCATTGAAAATATGCGATCATGATTTCGAGCAGTAAGAATGAAATCAAAATTCTTTTTCAATCTTTCTATTAAAGGATAGAAGAAGTTAACCTGGAATGGAGTGCTAATTGCAATCCAGATTTTTCTGATAGGATGTATTGACTCTTGTTTCGACAACTTTTTAGACTCCGATTGTGTCGTCATTTCAATTGGCATAGACTACTAATAAATAGCTGTGAAAAACAAAACTATAATAAGCTACTAGAAAAAATTTTTTAAAGCTCTATACACTTAAATTAAAAAAATTGTCAAGACGATTCCTAGAATTGCATAGAAACTTTGCATAAACAGCAAAGCCAAAACTAGGTCTCTCTCCTTTAGTTTCGTGGCTTTCATGAACGCGTGGGGGAGAGCTGGATAAGGTGGAGGAACCAAACTTCCATCAACATCAACCAACGTGTCACCGTAAACCCTCCGATGAGAAAAGGGGTTACGAGAGATCATCTTCAAAGTAAAATCAATCGCTGACGGTATCATAATAATGATGCCCGCGACTTCCATACGACCTACAATAGAGATAGAAGAAATCGCAGCACCTGCCATCAACGTTCCAGTGTCTCCAGGAAAGATTTTTGCGGGATACCAGTTATATCTTAAAAAAGCGAGGTAGGCAGCGGTCAAGGTGAAAGCCAGTGAGGCAAGCTCCATTTTTCCTGAGAAAGTACACAATATGCCTAGTGCAAAACAGGAAACAGCTGCCATGCCTGCTTCCAACCCGTTGAAACCAGCTAACATATTAGTTAGGTTTGACGCAGTTGCCACAGCCAGAGGCACCAGCAACAAATAGAAACTTCCGAGGTATATGGAACCAAAGTAAGGAAAGCGAATGTCAACGAAACTTCCGGCGCATACCAGCAGAGGCACACTAGCCAATGCAACTAGGAACGGTTTATGCCTCTGTCGGAAAGCAAAAAGGTCATCGACAGCTCCGATGGCACCAACGAAAATGATAGTTAAAAATGCAGGCAACAAATCAAAAGCTTCGGGTGACAAAAACAAGCTCACACCGAAAGCTCCACCAAATCCCAAAAGAACTGTGAGACCGCCCATTTCTGTACAAATAGGTTTCGTAAGCTTGTGAATGTCAACCCCAACTATTTTATGTTCCTTCAATTTATGAATCAAAATGGGGGTCACAAAATACGTGATACCAAATGCAATGAATGTTTCTAGCAAGACTAAGATCGTTTAGAACCCCTCCGTTCCAAAAATCTGACTAGTATCTGCCAAAAAGCAATGGAACCTAAAGCAAAGCCAACAACTCCACTAAGAAACGTTGATGCTGCTCTAAGCAAATGACCTAAACATGCTGAGATGAACCAAACAACGTCCATACACAAAAAAGCTAGAACGATTGGCTGAAAGCTCAAGACCATTACGATGAGCATTGCTTTGATTCGATCCAGCCAACTCGGCAAGCCGTTAGTCCTCCAAGATCCTTATTGGAAGATCAACAAACAAAATGTGATAGTCTTGATTGGCTATTCCCTCAGCCCTGACCTTGCATGCATGTTTCTAAAGATATGCGCTCGTCTTTCCGCCAACAAATGTCATCAAAACCTTTACATCCCTAATTTTTCCGGCTTTATCTTGAACGGATCATTGGACAAGACAAACATGTCAGCGAGTTTTTCTTCCTCAATAGTTCCCCTAAAGTTTTCTTCAAAGCTGGTGCAAGCAGCATTCGCCGTCCATGCATGCATAGAATTACTTGCGTTAATATCACACGAGAACTTCTTTTTTACTTTCCATTCGCTTCGGATTGTGTTCGTTGCCGAAACACATGTTCTCGAGCAGTAACCTATCTTTGCGAACTTCCTTCATTTCATCACCGATTCTCCTGCACCGCTTAAGGTAATCGGTATACGTCTGAAGAAAAATCTTTCCTTTCCAAGTGATCAAGTAAAAACAATCATCGTGACATTTCACTAAACCACGGTCCAAAAGACTCTTCAAGTACTTTTTCAATTGGCGATAATTCAAACTAGCCTGATACATAATCCTAGTTTTCTTAGTCTTTTCCAAGGCGGCAGACAGCATATCCCTTATGATCTCTAATCTTTCTCGTTTCTTTTTCTTGTTTTTCAAGAGACCAGAATCCGATAACGTAAACAACTACATCCCCCCAATCGGAAAAACGTGGCTTCACAAAAATTGAAAATCGGTTTGAAAGAAGTAATGCGCCTCTTACCTCTCGATACGATAGTAGAGCCATCCCATGCCGCCTTTCTTAAGCTGCTGAATCCTCTTGCGCTTTCGATGCGGCACGGTTTTCTCAACATTACATTTTCGAAAACGCTTCTGCTTGTTTAGAACGGTGCGAGCGAACTTTCCCCATCCACCCACCGAAGGACGAGGGGGAACAAACTGTTCAGCATTCTGAACATGTGAACTCAGAATTTCTTTGAAACTCAAAGGCTTGAAATCTCTGGTGGCAATTATCACAGTGCCCCGCTCAACAAACAACAACGAGTAGTCTCGGTTTGCAATGCTCTCAGCCAGAACCTTGTCTTCGATGCGGTCGCGCCAAAGCAACCTCCACTCTCCCTCAAGATAATCCACTGGGAGCTGAAGACTTACCCTTTTCACAGCTATCCAATCCCTCCGTGAATGGAGCGGAACAGAAAAGCTACCTGACAACTCCTTCCAATGATTCACAGTTCAAAGGCGCGTGCGCATAGGGTATACTCTACTTGCATCTTATAAAACATGCAGAAAGAAAACTATAGTAGTGTGTTATAGAACAATAGAAGAAAAAGTATAGTAGTGTGTTATAGAACAACATAGAGTTTCCAATGCATGCATGCAGAGAAAACCATACCACAGGCTCTACTAGATTGAAATGTAGTCTCATATCCACTCTACACGATTACATGCATGCATTAGTTATCACCATACCTCCAATTTTTTGGTTTTGATTTCTTTGTATTTTTACGCGCGCGATTATGAGAACAAGCGCAGCTGACTTAAGCTGGTTTGTCCACTTCCAGCTTTCTTATTCCAGCTATAACGTCACATCGGTTTCTGCATGCATGTTGTTGAGATATACCAAAACATTTTAATACAAAGCTAATTATATATAATTAAAGATGTAATTAAATATAATTGGAACTGATCTCCATGAAAGACAGACCAAAGAAATTCACCACAGTCTCCATACCCATCCCCCTCTTCAAAAAAGTTGAAGAACGGATCAAAGGCACGGGATTCACCTCTGTTTCCAGCTACGTTGCCTATGTCCTCAGGGAAATCGTAGCCGAAGAACAGAAGGAAACAGAAGAAGCTTTCACTAGAGAAGACGAAGAAAGAGTTAAAGCCAGACTTAGAGCCTTGGGCTACATTGATTAGAAAACATGAAATGGGGGAAAATGTAGTGAAAGATCATCTGGAAGATTTGGAAAGAAGAAGTATCTCTATTATACGAGAAGCCAAAGCCCAATTCAAAAACCCAGCCGTACTTTGGAGCACCGGGAAAGACTCCACCGCAACGGTCTGGCTATGCAAAAAAGCTTTCTTCGGCAAGATTCCTTTTCCAGTAATCCACATCGACACCAGTTACAAGTTCCCAGAAATCTACGAATTCAGAAACAGAATCTCAAAGGAATGGGGCTTCAATTTAGTCGTAGCCAAAAACGAGGAAGCCCTTAAAGAGGGAATGTCCCCAGGAAAAGGAAGACTGCACTGCTGCACTTTACTTAAGACAGAAGCTTTGAAGAACTTGCTCAAGGAACAAAAATTCGACGCTTTGATTCTTGCAATAAGAAGAGACGAGCATGGAATCAGAGCTAAAGAGAGATATTATTCTCCCCGAGACACGGAGTTCAAGTGGAATTACGCGGATCAACAGGCAGAACTATGGGATCTATACGTAAAACCCTCCGAAGACTTTTCTCACATGAGAGTTCACCCAATTCTGCACTGGACTGAACTTGACGTTTGGCAATATGTCAAGCAAGAAAAACTGCCCATAAACCCATTGTACTTCGCGAAAAATGGGAAAAGATTTCGAAGCCTAGGATGCATGCCCTGCACTGTTCCCATACCCTCACAAGCCGATACGATAGATAAGATTGTTCAAGAACTCAAAACTTCAACTACTCCCGAAAGGGCAGGAAGATCCCAAGACAAAGAAAAAGCCTACATGATGCAGAAACTGCGAAGTCTGGGCTACATGTAGGATAGGTGTCCAGTCATGATTATCCTCGCCCTAGACGCCTTGGACCTAAAACTAGTCCAAAAATTCAAATGTAAAAACTTAATGCAAAAAGAATACGGACAAACCGACATTTCAGACTTCAAAGAGGCAAGAACCATAGTCTTATGGGCATCTTTCCTCACAGGCAAAAACATGGAAGCCAGAATCCCATTAAAGACTCAATGGGAGTTCAAGCTGGACACTGAAGAAACTTTTCTGAAATTCTGCAACTCCCATAAAGCAATAGACGTACCCTCATTCTCCTTCAAGCAACAAAACCACCTGGAAGAAAGGAAACTTCTCAAAAAATACTTTGACGACAAAGCCACAATTGAAGAATATGATGCCCTCGTTTGGAAATATCACGAGGAAAACAAGAAAGAATTCTTTGACTCTATAGGCAAGTTCGATCTAGTCATGGGCTACTTCAATCTTGCAGACGCTATTGGCCATCTAAGTTTCGGTGTCTCTGAAAAAATGAAAGCGGTATACTACGAGCTTGATAAACTAGCGAAAGAAGTCAAAGACTTAGACGATTTTATTCTAGTTATATCAGATCATGGAATGAAAGCCATAGGGAGATACGGCGACCACACAAAGAACGGCTATTACTC
>Ga0209635_10004262_pt1 | contig 11214 bp, 9 predicted proteins | sample DeeMarSWOR230_32_FD_187463 | JGI IMG/M metagenome (GOLD analysis project Ga0209635, IMG submission 187463) | Marine sediment microbial communities from White Oak River estuary, North Carolina - WOR-2-30_32 (SPAdes) (version 2) | ecosystem: Environmental > Aquatic > Marine > Intertidal zone >...
CCTAGTTCGAGTTTGTATTCAACTTTCTTTCTTGGAGTCATTGTCACTAAACGGCCTGTTTTATCATAAACTGCTTCAACCTCGTATTCTGAACCAGGTAAAAACTCGCAAATTATTCTTCGAGGATCGTGTTCATATTCTTTCATTGCATTCTTTAAGATGCTCACTTTAGCAAAACCCTGTCCCCGACTACCAAAACTTTTTTTAAAACAAATAGGAAGACCAACAATTTCAATGAATTTCTGTACATCGTCTTTTGACTCAGGAATTTTAAACTTAGCTACTGGAACATTAGCACTCTCAAGTGTATTATAGAACTTGTATTTGTTAATGACAAGTTCAACAGCTTTATCAGAGGGCAGCAAATGTGCAATTGAGTTCTTGTTTAGTATATCAGCATTCTCAGATAGAAGAAACACGGAATCATCAGTTACAGGAAATAGGACGTCAACGTGTTCCCTTACACATACATCAACAAGTTGAGTCAAGAAAACATTACTGTAAGTAGGTGGTACATACCTTGCTATATCACACTGATAAAGTCCTGGAGCAAGAGGGTCACTATCAAGACCTATCACTGTATATCCTTCTTCCTTTAAACTGCGAATAACTCCTCCAATACCGAATCCACAGCCTAAAATCGCAACTCGTTTAGACAAAGTCTTTCCCTCAAGAAATATTCACTATAGGAAATATATTCTATTGTGTAAATTAATATTATAGTACATAGGCAGTTTCTACCAGAAACTTATATCTTCATAATGCTATCAGCAGATTGTTGTGATCATTTTGAAACGAAAGGTGGAAATCCTGAAAAAGCTATCAGAGGCTTTTGGTCCTCCAAACAACGAGATCGAAGTTCGTAATGTACTAAGAAATGAGTTGGACCATTATGCAGACTCTGTAAAAGAAGATAATATGGGGAACGTGTTCTTCATTAAAAATGGAGATCAGAACAAACCAACGGTTATGCTTGCTGCCCACATGGATGAAGTATCATTCATGGTAACCTACATTGATGAAAAAGGTTTCATTCGATTTCACACTCTTGGAGGAATAACAGCGCATGTAATGCCTGGTCAGAGAATTCTTTTGAGAGGTAAAAAAGGGGATGTTCCAGCCATTATTGGTACCAAACCGCCACACATCATGACTCAGGAGGAGAGGAATAAGCTTGTACTGATCGACGATCTATTCATGGATGTCGGTGCCGAGAACGAGGAGGGAGTAAAACAGAAGGGGATTGACATAGGTACTGTAGGTGTCTTTGACGTTAAATTTATCGATCTGGGTAATGGCTATTTCAGGGGAAAATCCTTTGATGACAGAGCTGGATGCGCTGTTATGGCTAATGTCTTCAAAGGGTTAAGCGATACGGATTATAATGTTGTAGCTGTTGGAACTGTTCAAGAGGAGGTGGGGCTTAGAGGCGCTAGAGTTGCAGCATGGCAAGTCGATCCTCAATATGGTTTAGCATTGGAAGGAACCTTTGCTGCGGACGTCCCAGGATCTAAACCTCACCAGACATCAGCGAAATTACGAAGCGGACCAGTCATCACCATAGCAGATAGGACAACACTCACACACCCCAAGGTTTTGAACGCACTAGTTAAGGTTGCTGAGAAGAACCAAATACCTTTCCAGTTTAAGAAGATTCCAAGAGGAGGAACAGACGCAGGAGCAATACATTTAACAAAAGCAGGAATACCAAGTGGAACGGTAGCTGTTCCATGCAGGTACATACATGGTCCAGCTTCTGTGCTTTTTGAAGAGGATTTTGAAAACGCAATTAATCTTGTGAAGGCGTTTGTTGCTGAGATCTCTGGTTGAAATCTTACATAAACTCCTTCACTTTCAATTGTTTTTAGAAAAATTAAGCCATAAAAAGTGTCCAATTAAATTCTATATTTGAAAGATACGAATATCCACAAATTGTCCGATTAGAATTGCTTGATACGCTCTTTGATAACATTACATAATTGTTTGTATGACAAGCGTTTCCCTTTAAGGCGGGCTTCAAGAACTTTCTCCCTTGCCCTCATAACAGCAAGCTTCTTTGGGTTAACCTCTTCTTCATGAGACGATTTAAGAACATTATTTGTAGCGCTTGTTATAGCTCTTTCAACACCTTGTAACGCGCTACTTGGATCGCCACCAAACATCAATATGAGACCGGAAATTACGCCTCCTGCATTAGCTACGAAATCAGGAACAGAGAGTATACCTCTTCTAAAAAGAGCTTCCTCAGCGTCTTCAGTTATTGGCACATTTGCTCCACTAGAGATTATCTTCGCTTTTATCTTCCCCACATTCATAGAATTGATCTCTCGAGGGCGTGCACCAGGAACAAGGATGTCGACGGGTAACTGAAATAATGCCTCCTTTGGAAGATGTCGGGCCCCGGTGAAAGATAATACGCATTCATCACCGCAGTCCTCCCTCTCCTTCAACAATAGGTCAATATCTAGGCCATTAGGGTTGTACAAACACCCATTTATTGTCGATATTGCTACAATATTTGCACCTAATTTTACCATTGATTTTAAAACCGAGCCTCCAACTTTACCAAAACCTTCAATGGCTACTGATGATTCTTCAAAATCGATATTAAGAAAGTGACAGGCTTCCCGTGCAGCTACTGTAACCCCATAACCGGTAGCTAAATCAGTGACCGGATCACCCTCTATCTGTGGTTCTCTACCTAAAGAGACTCGCCCAGAGGCTCTGAACGCTATCTTAAGATCTTCATAATGAGTTCCCATGTCTGTTCCGGTGCTGAGAAGTATGCGTGAACTGAGTAAAGGTCGTATCGCTCTGCCAAAAGCTCTAAATATCGACTGCCTTTCTGATCCCGCTATTTTTGGATTAGCCCATATTCCACACTTGGCTCCGCCAATAGGAATATTAAAAGATGAAAATTTGTAAGTCATGCCTCTGGCTAGTTCAGCCATCTCCTCGATAGTTATATCGTGAAGCATTCTAGTACCGCCGTCTGTAGTACCAAAAACGGTAGTATCAATTACAACGACACCTTTCACGTTTAGTTCAGGATCATACCATAAGTAGACTCTCTCAGGACCTATATCATCGCTTATTTTGTTCAGTAACTCAGACATGATATATCTATATTTGATTACAGTATATGTTGTGAATGAAGTTTTTGGATATAGTTTACTTACATTAAAACAAATGTGGATGAATTTATAATAACTAATCTTTTGGATTTTTCGACGATTGTTGAATGAGTATTCGTTGTTTGACGATAAGATTAAAATAATTATTAGGTTAAAAAGAGGAATATGATTACAGATAATTATGCGATAGACCTCGTGAGAGAATGTACACAGATATTTTAGATATGAAATGGCATTTCCTATCCACTATTAGAAGAGTATTAAAGAATTGTAGAAGAAAAGACACGAGTCCTGTAATTGAAAATAATCAATAATATACATTTAAAAATAGTACCTTCAATTAAAAATTAGAAATAAATTAGAGTAATAATAGATTTAGTGTTTAAGTTGGTGTAAATATGAATTGGAAGTTGGGTGGTGAAGCAGGTTTTGGTGTATTATCGGCAGGAGAGGTCTTTGCAAGATCACTTACTAGAAGTGGACTTAATGTTTTCGTAAGTGATGAGCACCCCTCTCTAGTCAGAGGAGGCCATAATACGATCCAAGTTAGATTTTCAGAGGAAGAGATACGCTGTCATGAGAGAGAAATAGATCTTTTAATTGCTCTTGACGAAAAAACCGCGCAACTACACGTAGGCGAACTGAAATCTGAAGGCGGAATCATATATGATTCTTCACAATTTCAATTATCTCATGATATTTTAAAGCGTGTTGATGTCAACTTATACGATGTTTCAATGGCTGAAATCATAAAAGAGTTGAAAGCTCCAATCATAGTAAGAAACACTGTTTCACTTGGTTCATCGATAGCATATTTTGGAATAGAAATGAAAAATTTAGAAAGTGTAATCAAAGACTCCTTTGAGGATGAAAAAATAAGTAACCTTAACATAGAAGCAGCAAGAAGAGGTTACGAATACTTCAAAGAAAATTTCAACGTAATCAGTTCTTCCATAATGAAAAGGGGTGACGATACACCCCGAATGTTACTCACAGGGAATGATGCTATTTGTCTTGGAGCAATAAAAGCAGGGTGTAAATTTCTAGCAGCCTACCCTATGACTCCTGCTTCCTCAATACTTCACTACTTGGCAGCTAACGCTGAAAAGAATAATATGGTAACGATACAATCTGAGGACGAGATCTCAGCTATTGGTAATGCTGTTGGAGCTGCTTTTGCTGGAGTTAGAGCCATGACTGCTACGTCTGGTGGTGGATTCGCGCTTATGGGAGAATTCATAAGCTTAACCGCAATGACGGAAACACCTTTAGTCATTGTCGAAGTACAACGACCTGGTCCAAGTACTGGTTTAGCGACGAGACATGGTCAAGGGGATTTAGATTTCGTTTTGAGTGCTGGACAAGGTGAGTTCCCCCGAATAGTATTGGCTCCAGGAGATGTTGACGAGTGCTTTTATTTTTCCTTTGATGCTTTTAATCTAGCTGAGCGATTTCAAGTTCCTGTGATTGTTTTATCAGACAAGTATCTAAGTACATCACATAAATCGACGTCCTTTTTCAAAACAGATTTGAAGATTGATAGAGGATACCTCTTAGCTGAAGACGAGCTTGAGAAGATTGAGGATTTTAAGAGGTATGAATATACTGAGACAGGAGTTTCTCCCAGATCGTTACCGGGACAGAGAAATGGTATTCATAACGCGCCTGGAAATGAACATGATGAGTATGGAAACTCTATGGAAGACGCATATAAGACGACTCAAATTGTAGACAAGCGGTTCAGAAAACTTTCGCATATATTATCTTCTTTTCAAAAGCCAAATATTTTCGGTAGTAAGAAAGCGGATGTTTCAATATTGAGTTGGGGCTCAACAAAGGGAGCTATTCTTGAAGCAATGAACATGCTTGATAAAGATAATATAAAGTCGAATTTTCTACAAGTGACTCATCTATCGCCCTTTCCAGCTGATTTTGTTTCGGAATTCATACAAAAATCACAGAATGTTGTGTCTGTAGAAGGAAACAAAACGGGACAACTAGCAAACTTGGTAGCAAAAGAAACAGGACACATGATCGAAATGAGAGTGTCCAAGTATGATGGAAGACCATTCACTCCTAAAGAAGTCTATCGAGACATCAAAGCGTTATTGGGGGGTCAATAGTTTGGTCGAATTATCAGATTTACAAACAGCAGGTGCACCCAGTTGGTGTCCAGGATGTGGGAACTACTCTATTTGGCAAGCAATTAAAATGGCAATTGTAGAGTTGAATATTAAAACTAAAGACATTGTGATAGTATCAGGTGTTGGTTGCTCAGGGAAATATCCATATTGGATTAAAACATATGGTTTTCATAGTATTCATGGAAGAACCCTTCCAGTAGCCACAGGTATAAGGTTAGCAAACCAAGATCTCAAAGTAATGGCAATTGGTGGAGATGGCGATGGATACTCTGAAGGAACCAACCATTTGTTACATGCTGCCCGAAGAAACATAGATATTGCATATTTGGTGTGTAATAATCAGATATACGGTTTAACAACAGGGCAAGTATCACCTACAAGTTTACGAGGGACTAAAACTAAAACTTCGCCTTCAGGGTCAATTGAGTGGTCAATAAATCCAATATCAATAGCTCTAGCTGCCGGTACAAGTTTTGTAGCAAGAGGATTTGCAGGAGATGTTCGTCACCTAACCGATCTTATAATTAAGGCGATTACACATGAAGGCTTCGGATTCTTAGATATACTACAACCCTGTGTAACATTCAACAAGGTAAACACGTACAAGTTCTTCAGGGAGCGCATTTACAAACTGCAAGATGAAAACCATGACCCTGGAGACGTCATCAAAGCTTATGAAAAATCTTTGGAGTGGGGTAAGAGGATACCAATTGGAATCTTCTATGACGAGAAGAAACCAACCTATGAGTCACAGATACGTCAACTTACGAAGAGCCCACTATCTAAGCAAAACATATCGGACATTGATATTTCTTCAAGTATGAAGAAGTTTGTGTAGATAATAATCATCATTTTGATGATTTCCCTTTTTTACCTTCAGGTTTAAGATTTCTGAAAATCTCCTGAGTAATCGACATTTTAATATAAGGATAAGGGAACTTTTGAAGGAAACCTCATCTCATCAATCCACTTAAAATCCCAGTGAGAGTAAAAAAATGGCTGAGATCTTAGACAGACTTAGAAACCGACTTTCAACTCCTGCTAATCAGCTTGAAGAAGAAGAATGTAGAGCAGCAGCAGTTTTAGTTCCAATCTTCTTAAAGAAAGGTGAAATCGGAGCTGTTTTTATTAAAAGACCGCTGAGTATGAGACATCACCGAGGACAGTTTGCTTTTCCAGGGGGATCGTGTGAAGACGATGATGCAAACCTAGAAGAGACAGCGTTGAGAGAAGCAAAAGAGGAGATTGGACTTGATTATAATAATGTTGATATTATTGGTAGGCTCGATGATATTAAAACCGGTTCAAGATTTATCGTAACTCCTATTGTTGGAGTCTTCTCTCATCCCTATTCCTATGTACTCAATCCAGCTGAAGTAGATTTTGTCATAGAACCACTTCTCTCAGAACTGAAAGCCGTGTATGGTATATATGGAGTTGAATATTACTATGGAAAACATCTGATCTGGGGAGCAACAGCAAGAATCCTAATGCAGTTACTCAATATTCTTTACTGATTGAGAAGCTTTAAGACCTTCAAGAATTGCATCTCTCACAACTTCAAGTGGTGCATTAGTCTTGATTCCACGCGGTGAAAAGTGGGTTCCAGTTATATTGAAGCCCTGAGTAACAATATTTTTTATAACTATACGTTTAGGAGGCGTTGGTACTCCTATATTATCACAAAGCTGATCGATTCTATAGTAAGTTGGTGGCATCTTAACCTCCCTTATGATGTTCCATATTAATTTTCCAGCAAGCTTTCTCTGACTTAACTTTTCAATGTCTATTTGATTAATCATGGATTCGCAGAATTCCCTGTCCGATATTTCACCAAGCCATAAAGGACCCGCAATTGATACACTACTATCACAGCAGAAGCATTTCAAATTCTTCACTTTAAAAAGCCCATATTCAAAATCGCGGTACATGCATCTAAAGCAGTGGCGGATAAAACCCATCTTATTAAGGCTCTCATCAACCTTGACAAGACCTTTTTCCAATTTGGCATAGACTCTAATATAATGGTCAGCATAGTAACTAAAGAGAATGGAAACTCCATATTCGTATCGAGCTGCAATAGCTACCAATGTTCCTATCAATATTCGAAGCGCAAGTTCGTGTGAATATTCTGTCTTGAGAGGTTTAGAATAGTACTTTCTTAAACACGACTTTGGATGCACTCCACACAACGGTCCTAAATCGGTAGCTGTAAGAGCAATAACACCCCCATTTCTAAGAGCTCTTATTGCTGAGTCGATAAATGGAGTTGGGGACCCAAAAGGATCAATATCAACATAGTCGAAGCGTTTAGATGGTGCTGAATGTAAACTCAGAAGCGTATTTGCATCCATGTTATAGACCAATGCTTGAGAGGATAAACCCGATTGTACAAGGTTGTAAGTTGTTAAGTTTACCGCATATGGATTAAGATCTCCCAATATGACTTCCATTACAGCTTCAGAAAGAACGGCAAAACGCAGTCCTCTAACACCTGTACCAGCCATTGGTTCACAGATTCTCAACTTTTTATTAACAGATTTGTAATGAGCTAGAAGAACTACAATTGCCAAGTCTCGATTTAAACTCATTTTGGGGTTATAGAAGACTGGAGCTTTGATCGATGGTTCTCTATAACCCTTTACCCCGTAAATATCAAGTTTTGGCACACAAATATGAAGTGAACCTTCAGTAACTATTTCTGTTGGATAGTTGAAGTTCATATTACTACACAAAGTACATCATCAACGATTTTCGATACTAGAGAATCTCGATTATCATGTCTCACTTCAACTACTTTGGTTTTAGGATTTGATAAGATTGCGTGTGTTAGGCGTTCACGCATTTTCCCGTGTATTACACCTAATACAGGTTTAGAGCTCTCTATCGCTCTGAGAATAATTTTACTCATTTCGGGCGAGAGAAGTTCCATTGGTCCAATTTCATCAATAACAATGACTTCAGCCTCTTCTATTGCTGTGTGAATTGCTGTTACGCCTACCTCAGTGAGTGCACTTATGTCAACTCGATATCGACCAATGTTAGGACCCTTCTTGAAATCAGTGCTAGCCATTATTGCTTCTCTTCCAGATTCAATGTCGCGTATCATGAAGCCTTTACGAATGCCCCTAGATCTAATTTCCAGGGTAGAGATTCCCCCGATTTTTATACCAGTTTCTCTGATTCTGCGAACACTTTCATTTATTAGAGTGGTTTTTCCAATTCCTGGTCGACCAGTCAACAGTAAATTCTTCAAAAATAGACTCGTCCTACGATCATGTACTCTATAATTTGATTGAACAAGCTAATTTAGAGTTTAAATTAGTAGTTAATTAAAGCAATTAACTCTTGTTTCTTCCTTAGTTTGAGAAAGACAGCATAGCTTACTGTGGAATCTTCACTTCCATCGTTCTCTGAAATATTCAAGTATTTACTATCAGAGATTTCAGCTATACTAAACAAAATCTTAGGATTTGGGCAGCGAATTGCATCAATAGTACCTATTATGCGATTGTTTTCAGAACTAGATGCTATAAAGTCGAACGGGGCATGAGGTGTGACGTTAGTTGTAAAGCCAAAACTATGAAGTTTGGAGGCTACTTTTTTAACCACATCATTCTTGGAATTGAACGATGTCTTGTGAAATTTATCATCTAATTGTAAATTTTTAAAAACTTCGATAGGTTGAACAAGAGGAATGCCTAATGTGGCTTCCAATTTGAGCGCGATTTCCACAGAGGCTTTGATTAATCCTTTCTCATATCCATAGATGGTTCCTCTGGAAACACCAACTAATTTAGCCAAATCACCCATTGATAGATTAAGCATCCGTCGGTTAGTTCGAATCGATTTTCCATCTAATTGTACATAGAACCCTCCAGGTTTTGCCTCTACAATTGGGAACCGATTATTGGTTATTGCATCGAATAAAGTCTTATTCGTTATTGCACTCACTCCATGACGTGTGTATATTGCGTCGTCTCCCATTCTACCTCCTGAATTGTTCATAGCAATGATAATGGGTGAAGCTATCAAGTGATGCGAGATCAATTTGAGCTCAGAGACAGCATGTTTCCGAATGGCTAGGAGGTTTTCAACACACTTAACAAGAAGTAGCTGTAATCCTTTCCTTGCAGCTAAGTTGAAGCATATTTTATCTTTAAGGCATCTTTCTGAGACTGTGAATCCTCCTTCGATCAGCGTATTTTCCACGTTGTCGATTTCAAGGCTCATAGTTGCCAACTGTCCCGTTTGAATGAATTATTGTGATAAATATAAACCTAGAGTGTATTTTTTTAAAAAAAATATAGAGATAAAGAGAGAGATATCATGTATTAAACTCTAAATCAGCAGTATTCATTAACTAGGTTTCTTACCTTTTCTTTTCCGCCTTCGAGAGCATCCTTGCCATGACTCAAGAAGACTGAGTCAAAATCGAGATCAAGTAGTCTCTTAATCTCCTCTGTAGCCATATCTACGTTCTCACAATATCTTTCTGGTGGTGGAGAAAGATTTCCAGTTTCGTCTCTAAAAATGGTGTCTCCGACGAGTATCGCTTTCTTTCCAGGAAGATAAAGGGTGAGATTACCACCTGTGTGGCCAGGCACATTTACTGCTTGAATTCCACCAGCTAGAGGAAGTATTTGTCTGTCCTTTAATTTCAATTCTATTGCTACGCCACTAGCAGACTCTATGAACTCGGCTTCTTCTTCATGAGAAGCTACTTTGAAATTGCATGCCTTCTTGAGCGTTTTTAATCCACCTATATGGTCTCCATGGCGGTGTGTGATTATACAGAGTTCAACATCATCAGGGTTTCTACCTAAACTCTGGACCTTATCTAGAATCGTCTCCGCATGATCTGGAGAGTAACCAGTATCGATGAGGACAAGATTTTCGTTTGATTCAATTAGAAAAGCTTTGACCATACCTAAAAGAATTGGATGTATGCCTTCAATCATTGTTATTCACACCTAAATGTATTGTAAGTTATTTCAATATTGATTGAATGTCTTATAGACCTTAAAGTATATTCCGTATTGGGTTCTTCAGTTACACAACTGATAAAATGTACAAGTCATATTCATATGTGGTAGTGATGATCAAACTGGGACTCATTGGAAAGACAAATGTTGGTAAGACTACCTTCTTCAATTCAGCTACTCTTTTAAACGCTGAGATATCCTCAAGAGCGTTTGCCACAAGTAAGCCAAATATTGGAACGGCTTTCATTAGAACTCCTTGTGTATGTACTGAAATTGGTGTGAAAGATAATCCTCAAAACTCTGCTTGCAAAGAGGGATGGAGATTTGCTCAGTTAGAGATAATTGATTTACCAGGCCTAATAGAGGGAGCTTGGACTGGAAAAGGGCTTGGAAATCAGTTTCTTAATGTTGCTATGCAAGCTGATGGGCTATTACATGTTGTCGATGCTTCGGGGAGTATTGATAAAGTAGGTGAAATCCGTAAACCAGGGCTTGGTGACCCTGTAAGAGATGTTTTAGATACTGAAGAGGAACTGGTGATGTGGCTTGTTAAGATCATTCGGAAGAATAGAAGGAGAATCATAAGGCAGGTTGATATTAGACATGTTCGTTTAAATAGAGCGCTTCACCGGATTCTTTCTGGGATCAAAGTCTCTCGTGAGCAGATCATTAAATCAATTGAATGCGTTGATAGTGGTAAATCCTTTGAATCATGGACCGATGAAGACATCAAATTTTTTGCTAAGTGCCTTCGAAAAATATCAAAACCAACATTAATAATAGCTAATAAAATGGACCTCCCCCGCGCTGATGAGAACTTTGAGAAGCTTAGAGAAGAGTTTCCAGACATGTTAATTGTACCTTGTTCTGCGGAGTCTGAGCTTGCACTTCGTCGAGCTGAATCAAGAAGCCTAGTTAGTTATGTGCCTGGAGAAGAGAAATTCAGAGTGG
>Ga0209635_10004264_pt1 | contig 11214 bp, 12 predicted proteins | sample DeeMarSWOR230_32_FD_187463 | JGI IMG/M metagenome (GOLD analysis project Ga0209635, IMG submission 187463) | Marine sediment microbial communities from White Oak River estuary, North Carolina - WOR-2-30_32 (SPAdes) (version 2) | ecosystem: Environmental > Aquatic > Marine > Intertidal zone >...
ATAAGATCATGTGGAGTGTAGTCACGCAGCCAGATTGTAGTTGCAAGTTTGGCTCGACCTGGAGCTCGGTCATCATCGGAAAGCACAATAACCAATTTAGATGAATTCAAGCCTTGCTCTCCAAGAATGAATATTCCTGTTCGTCCAGGGGCATCCATAGCGCGATCAGCCATCAGATGTATAGCTTCATGAGTAGGTTCAAAGTAGGTTTCTTGATTGAATTTTGAACTCGATGATTCTTGGAGCCCCTTAATGAGCAGACCCTCCTCAACCCAACCTGATTTGAGACCGGTTTCCGGGAGCTGTGAGATTAGGTATCCAAGGATTTCGCTACTTCCATACATTGCCTGAAGTCTGGTAATTGCTTCTTCGTTCAATTTCTGACCTCCTCGCTACGAAACCTATCAATGAATCCCTTAATCACCGATGCAACATCTTTGAAATGACCTATATGAATTAGCCTCCCGTTGCCAGCATCGGCAATAGCCCCCATTAAGTCCAGATCTGATTTGATTCCCAGAGATACACATGAAACCAAAACTCCATTATTTGTAGCAATTGCACGAGCCATACTTACTGGATTGCGCCCCGATGTGAAAGCCCCTCCGGAGATTAGCAGAATAAGAGTGGGAAGACCATTCTGCGCCTTTAGCTCGCTAGCTAAATCCAGAGAAAATTCAAGAGCTTCGCCGGGATTTGAAGGCTCATCGCTATGATCATCATTCCGTGCAGAAATCCAATCATGGATTTGCTAATATGATTCTGGGTTCAGCTCTAGTAGCCGGCCTTCGCCAATCTCCATTTTGTAAGACGAATCAGCAAATGCCACAGCTGCAACTAATGCATCAGAACACTCGCGGGAGGATGACAAAAATGCTCCAACGACATTCAGGCCTACTTCCAATCGGGTTATACCAAGAGATGCATCGTTAATTCCTACATCATCAATCATCGAAGATGCTCCTACATCAATCGCGAAGCATATATTGAAACAGGAAGGCAAATCATCAAGAGCATTGAGATTGACTTTCAGTAGCCTTTTCCACATAACTCTCGAAACCTGCAAATTTGGGTCGAAGGGCTTTATGTCGTCTACAACCAATCTTAGACCAAGATCAATAATCTCAATCCTCTGCCCGACCTTCAAGATTAGACCATCAAGATAATCCTTGAGGTCTTCAATTCTATTGGAAACAGTATCGAGATCTTTAGCGTTTTCTACCCTATCCAAGAAATCTACGAGAAGACTAATTTCATTGCAGTTTGGAATCTCTTCTGGAAAGGCAGTTAGAATAATTTCACAATGTGCCTCGCATACTAATTCGTCAAATATGCGAGAGTCGATAATTATTGAACCAGTATCTACTTGTTCTGAAGTGCGAATGTCCGCATAGACTTCCCTTCCTTGATAGCTCAATTTTGCTGTTGTGACAACTGTGACGGAAGGATTCACATAAGATATGCCTCGCTGGTTTCGTCCTTTAATAGCTTCAAGCTCCAAGACAAGCCACGCACCTAATACAGACGGGTAGTGTATATCCTCGTAGCGAGAGATTTAGAGCCATACATAACTTCAACACGTACACTCGCTTTTCCCTTTTCATCAGACATTGGTGTAAGCTGCGATTCGATATGGCGCTCGGAGTTGGGACCAATCTCATGCTTCTCATTCGTGACCTCAGACACTCCTTCTGGCGTGATTAATGTGACGATAAGCCTGATTCCTATAACAGCACGACTTGGATTCTTCACCCTCAAATCATAAATGAATGGCCTTCCTGCAATTAGAGCATCAGGGACTTCACCTAGGTCTACAGTCATACCCATCTTTGAAGCGGCAAGTGGACGACCCTTTGGCCATCTGGCGATTTTGCTGAGCTCGAGTAAACGCGAGAGAGAGGTCTTCACGTCTCGAATCTTTAATTCGAGCTCAACAGCTGCTTCACCAATATCAAATGTGCCATCATTCGCTTCATAGTATGCGAGAACTCTGCGGTCAGATTCAATGAGATCACTTACACCCTCAAGGATTTGGAGGATAGCCTCTGGCAATTCATGTGCTTCCTGAAGAGAATAGTATCGTCCCCCTTGAACTGAATCAGCAATGCCTTTGAATGACTCCTGAACAAGCGGATTGCAGCCGCAAACGAATATGAAAACAGTTTCTCCATATCGACTCTTAAGAGACTGTACTTCTCTGCGCGGATCATGTCCCTTGGGGCATCCATCTGGGAAGTAATCATCACCTAGAGTATTGTAGGTTCTACCATGAGGCGGCGCATCACCCACAAGCAGCAACGCCTTATACGCATGTTCATCCCAAGAGAGCTTTGTCCTAGCATCGTATAATCCATCCGCGACAGCTTCAGGCGTATCCCCACCCTGTGAAGGATTGAGATTTGATATTTCTCTGTGCACATTCTTAATACGATCTGAGAAATCGAATATACGCGTCACATAGGAATGATCCTGGGGTGGATGATCGCGATATGACACAATCGCGAATCTTATACTTAGACTCTTAGTTCGAGAAGTTATTTTGTCAACAATCTCAAATAGACTGTCTTTCACTGCACGAATGTCATCTTTCATTGAACCAGTCGTATCTACTACAAAGGCAACGTCAAGCTTAGCACGATGCATCCCGGTCCACTCCATGTGACCCTATATTATGCCACAATTAAGCCTTTGCTGACCAACCAGACGCAGGAGATTTTAGTAGCTTGAGCCGCTTGAATATCAGTAGTGGTTCAAATGAGTGAGAGCGAGCTACCATTGGATTTGGAATTCGAAGGAGAATTTGTGTTGAGTGCGGTTCTACAAAGAGTTTTGGCACCTCTCATTATCGAGGATATCAAATCAAAGCTCCCTCTCGAAGGCAGAGCCGCGCTAATGCACGATGAGATGCAAATAACTCTCGGCATCAGAAGAGGAAACATCAAGCCGACGAAGGAAGTTAAGCGGGGAGACATAGCCTACATGCCGCTTGGAGACAACCTATGCATCTACGTCACCGATAAAACCACTTTTAGTCCGGTAACAATTATTGGCCGTGTCGAATCAGTGGGTGATGAATTAGATCGACTTCAGAACATCAGAAGAGGGAGCAAGACAATCCTCAAGAATAGGTAGATTCAGCACTATAGACCCTGTTGTAGGTTGCGAAGAAGAAGCTCGTTCTTGTCAGGTTCCACCTCTGTGGGATCCACTACTATGCCCGGCTCATGAGCTTCAATGACTACGTCAATACCAGATTGACTGACTTTCTTAATGCCTGAATGCGAAAGCGCTCTAACACGCAGTTGCGTGGTATCAAACTCGGTCCTATCTTCCGCTTCAATTGCCTTAACATCTCTGCGAAGCTTCGTCTTTGTGATCCGGAGCTGCTCCTTCAACTGAACAAGTTGAAGCTGAAGATCGATGCGCTCTCGATCTGCCTCGACGAACTTCGCTACCACCTCATCATGCTGGCTCTTAGAGACGTATTTCTTGCTCTGATCGATCCAAGCGATAGTTGTTCCGTCAAATCGACGCTTCGTTGATACCTGCCCAAGAGCTTTGAGCACAGCAATCACATCGTAGATTCGACGTTTCGGTGTTTTGAGTTGTTCAGCCAAGACATCGCTTCGGATTCCGTCCTCCCCACTTTCCTTTAGTATTCTGACAGCAGTCTTCGCCAATTCCACAAGCTTCAAAGTTGCACCCCACTGACAAGCCGGCATGAGACTCTAAAGAGCACTCTTCCAATATAGGATTCATCGACTCTATTTAAAGGTAGGTGTTATCTCTGCGATTTTCCGAACTTATTCACTGATAACCAAAGTTATCATTATCGGAAAGCTTCGTCGAAAAATCGACGGTTGGTTTTCGAGACGCTTACACCCACCGCTAATTTCTTAACTCCCATCCTTGGCTAGGACCTAGGTTTCTGACAAGGTTCTGTGGAGAAATTAGAATGACCAGAAAGAAAGTAATCATTATGGGTGCTGCCGGCCGTGACTTCCACAACTTCAACGTGTTCTTTCGAAACAATGAAGACTATGACGTTGTGGCGTTCACAGCAGAGCAGATACCAGGTATTGGGGATAGATTGTACCCACCGGAGCTCTCTGGAAAGCTATACTCTGAAGGCATCAAGATCTATCCTGAAGAGATGCTCCCTGAATTGGTTGAGAAATTTGAAGTCGAACAGTGTATTCTGGCTTATTCAGATCTGTCCTACGACACTGTCGGTCATAAGATTGCATGGGTGAACAGCATCGGTCCTGATATTAGACTCATGGGAACCAACACCACGATGTTGAAGAGCAAGAAACCAGTTGTTGCAATCTGTGCTGTGAGAACTGGCTGTGGTAAGAGCCAGACGTCTCGACGAGTGAATCAGATTCTTGTTGATATGGGACTTAAGCCCGTCAACATACGCCATCCGATGCCCTACGATCCTGACCTTACAACCCAGATAGCACAGCGCTATGAGGTTCTCCAAGACTTGGACAAATACAATTGCACAATCGAAGAGAGAGAAGAATACGAACCCATGATAAACATGGGTGTGACGCTCTATGCTGGTGTTGATTACGGCGAAATCCTAAGCCAAGCTGAAGAGGAAGCTGATGTTATTACCTGGGATGGTGGCAACAATGACTTTGCCTTCTATCGTCCAGACCTACTTATCGTAATCACGGATCCACATAGACCGGGGCATGAAGTTTCCTATTACCCAGGAGAAACCAATCTAAGAATGGCTGATGTTGTAATCATCAACAAGGTTGAAACTGCGGACTATGACTGTGTAGAAGAGGTTAGGGACAACATAATGCGTGTCAATCCTCGAGCAGTCATCATAGAAGCCGCCTCACCGGTCACTGTAGATGACATGAGCGTGATTCGAGGCAAGAGAGTTTTAGTGGTGGAGGATGGTCCTACAGTCACTCATGGAAATATGCCCTACGGAGCAGGGTACATTGCAGCCAGAAAGGCAGGTGCTGAGATTGTCGACCCAAGACCATTTGCCATGGGCTCCATTGAGGACACATTCGAGAAGTATTACCACCTAGAAGATGTCTTGCCAGCAATGGGATATGGCAAGGTGCAGATGAAGGAGCTTGAAGATACAATCAACAAAGCGGATGTGGAGGCGGTCATAATTGGAACTCCCATTGACCTGGGACGACTCATCAAAATCAACAAGACAAGTGTTAGAATCAGATACGACCTGCAAGAGATTGGAAAGCCAGATCTTGAGGATATTCTCTCAGAGTTTGTTGAGAAAAGCGGCCTGAAGAAATAGAGCAGCACCCGGGTGTTTTTCCGGGTGCAAATCTCATTACCAGTACTCCTGCTCTGTCTGAAAAGTTCTTGCCGCTAAATCCTTGTAAAGAACAACTTGGTAGATGTATGTAATTGGCGTAATGATCAATAGAGTTGTGAATGGAGTGATTATTGTTGTGAGTCCAGCTCCCAAGACTAGAATAAGCCCAAACTCTATTGCCAGTATGATAACTATCAAAATAATGTGGAATAAAATGATGCCTCCCAGAGTATGGAGGAAGTTATTCTTTGTAAGACTTATTGTTCTGCTAATCGAACCCCCTGCACCTTGCTCTTCACTCATCACTACAGCTGCATTCGGATAGAACAATGCCACGACCAGTATATACACAATTGCCATCACCAAAAGCATTCCTGATGCTTGAGTCATTGCGTCAAGGTCCATGATCATCATAGCTTCTAGAATCGTGATTAGTGATTCTTGAATTGGGATCATGATTATTGCGTATAAGGAGCCAATAATCAGCATGACCATAAGGAGAGTTGGGAAACGTTCAATCGCAGAACCTAACCCTGTACCAATCCCGGATTCCTGTCCAGTATAAGTTCTCAGTGCAATGCTGATAGCTGCACCAAGCACGAGTATATTTAGAACAAAGCCAATCAGCATTAAGATGCCGCCCACGCCTATAAAGGGACCAAGGACGCCAGGAGGCATTGGCTCGCCGAGGAGCAAGAATGTGCCCCAAATAAAAGAAACAGGTTCTGAGCCTAAATATCCAATGTAAATGAGCATCTCTGGTTCGAAAACAAGGTACATTATTGTGCTGAATAGGATACTATAGATTACTGGCACCAACATGATGCCTATGTATGCTGAGATTCTTTTAGCGTACAGGCTTAAGACTGTCGAAACCTGAGTGCTTGCACCAATTGCAAATTGGTCCTCAACAGAAGGCGCTTTCCGATCATCCTCGATTGCCAATTAGCCCACCTTTATCGCGAAGCGCTTTCTGCACCTTATAATATCTCCGGACTTGGCTGAAACGACCTGCGGCTCTTTTCACTATGCAGGCTTTGGACGAGCATCAGAGATCTCCATAAACTTCATCCCGCCTGCTCTCTCAAGCAATTCCTCAAATGACAAAATGAAGACACTTGGACTCACTTCAGTACTGATTTTAGTGATTCTTTGAATCTCAAGAATAAGGGATTCGTGATTACCTGTTGGGCCTCCCTTTGGAGCCACATAGAGATTTAGAACATCCATACTATATGGATCGCTCATGTCTTCCTTAGCAACCTCAATCTGCATTTCCTCAATCTCAGCCAGCTTTAGCAGATCGGACCTCAGTGCGGTTAGATTGACTGCTGCTCCTTTAATCTTCTTCTCTGCAAGACCCATGACTTCCATCTGAGTCTGAGCATCATTTGTCCGTCCAATGTCCCAAAAGAAGGGCCCGTCTATCCCGCAGCATGGACATTTTCCACGTTCGTGTTTCGAAGCCACATCTCCCAAAAGAAAGCCTTCAAAGACTGTTCCAGTGCTGTCTAGATGAAAGAGCAGTGTATGACCCGGTTCATCCTCGCCCACAAACTCGTATGTTCCGTCATCATTCAGTTTGACAAATTCCCAAGACATCATCAGTGGAGACAGGTTATGATATGGCCCATCATATTCACATTGCACTGCAAACGAAATCTTGCTCTCTGATGACGCATAGCCCCCTACAACTCTAACTTCTTTCGCTCCCTTCTCTGTGAGGGTCTGTGTAATATCGTCGGCGACGCGCGGATAGATTTTTTCTCCTGCTAATAAAACAACAACCTTCTCAGGAGCCTCGTAATCATCATCTTCCTTCATTGCTCGAAAGAACCTGTTTCTGAGATAACTAGGCATTCCCGCAAAAGCATTGGATTTGAAAGATTTTGCCAGCTCAACTAGCCTTTCACTGGGTATTGCTCCACCTGCACTTGTGGCGTTGTAGAATGTACTAATCTGTTTAAGGCCAACATCAACTGCATGCCATCCTAGATGTGGTGCATATGGGAACAAGTTCATACTGGAAACCTCCCATCCGTCCTCGACAAAGGGATCGATGGCGAGTTGACCGCATTTTGCGCTATTACTTGCAAGTAGCTCATTGTCATATCTAGTCAGAAAGACGGGGGAGGGCAAACCTGAGGCTCTACCGGAGCTCAGCCAATATTGAAGTGGAGAGTAATTGTAGGTCAGGCGCGCCTTGAGACGATCCATCGCAGCTGAAGCACCAAGCTTTAGTTTCACACGTGCGCCATTATTACGTAGGAAATTGTATTGCTCTCTATTGCCGGCTTCCTTTGAGTAATTCATCATGTTGCGTATAATCTCAGCGGGGTTTCTTTGCTCCCCATCCACCTCAGACGGATTAAGTACGAATTGCCGAAGATTATCCTTATAGTCAGTCTTCCTAACAAGAGGGACGTTGTACTTAGCCCAGTCCTCGATACATGTGATATTGAAGGGATCTATGTTATTCTCTTTGAATAGCCGTCTGTAGTAGGGGTGGTTAGGCCATATCTGATAACGGATGAACGCTCGGAATTTCTGATCCTGCATTCGCTTGATTTCGCGATGATTGGTCATCTTCAACTCATTGAAAGTAAAAGTGGTCTTTGTCATGAATTGGCCTCCAACTCAGTAAACACAGTAAGCGGAGCGCCCAGTCCATAAGATAAAAGTTGCGAGTTATTGTTTAATAGAGTAATACACCCACTGAATAAGGGAACAAAGGAGAAACCCATAATAGTGCGGGCTACTTCATTCAATTGGCCCAAACCCTAAGGTCAAGGAGTGTTCAAGCTTTGTCTGAATCTGATGAGAAACTTCAGCGAGGAATCATAGAACTGGAGAAGGGGAATCACAAGAAGGCCTTCGGCGTTTTCAAAGATGTCTTCGAAGAGAGAAAAGAGAGATTTCTGCAGAGAGTCCAAGAAAACCCAAAATCACCTACCCTAATGCTCGAGTCTTTGCATATGATCCATGCTCTGGTATGGCTGAGAGTTGCAGAGGCTGGTATGGACAAGCAAAATGCATTGGAGCTTTACGGCAAAGCTGTTGGAACAGTTGAAGCTGCTAGAACAGCACTAGGACCTCTGGTCGGCGGATTGGCTCAATGGGCTAAAGAGCAGAATATCAAAGTAGTCTATAATAAGGCACGGGGACTCCTTGCTGCAACCACCGACCTCGAAGAGATGGCCAAGAAAGAACTTGAAGCATATCGAAGGATGAAATAGGCTCCTAGTGCTTTTCACAGAAGGTTCGACTCCTTGGGTTTTGGCAAGCTGAGGATTCATTCAATCACTAGTTAGGAGGGTATGTACAATGATAACTGCATTCGTCAGTATATCTGTTACACCGGGTGATGATGAAAGGATAGTCAAGGAACTATTGAGAGACAAGATTATCCAAGAAGCTTGGTTGACAATCGGTGAGTTTGATGTACTTCTCGTGATGACGGGCAAAGATACTGAAGAAATCAATCAATACGTCAATGACAGAATTCGCGGAATAGAGGGAGTCATACGAGTTGTTGTCGCTTTCGGTATTCAATCAATCACACACGACGCTTAGCTAACGGTCTTTCATATGCTCCGACCATTTATCAGCAGGAAATCGACTTTTCATTAGTTCAAGTTCGGCGAGGAGGCTTTTTTCGAGGTCAATCTCAAAGAAGTTTGCGAGCTGAATAAGAAGCGCCATAACTTGGGCGAATTCCCTAGCCAGTTCAGGCCGAGATGGTGCTTCATGCCCCAGACCAATGACCTTGTATCCCTCGTGGACAGTAATATGACGGGATATCTCACCAAGTTCTTCAATGAGATGAGTGAAGACCAAGGATGCATTGAATTTATCCCATCCTCGCTCCTTCTCGAAATCTGATGCTAGCTTTTGAATCGTGCTAAGATCCATCTAAATCATCCTCTTTGTGATTTGAAGAACTTGAGCTCTGGCTTGATCCAGCGCACTATTATCCGGTTCTTTGATTGCGCCGAGCTCAGCCTTATCAGGAAGAGGTTCTCCTCCCAAGAACATAGCTTCGCTGACTATACCCATTATGTCGACAGGCGGAAGAACAGCACAGGACAGCTTCATTCCAGTCACCACCGTAGGAATATTCGTGACAATAGTCCATATGCGGCTCCCGTCAGTGCATCTGCAAGTAGTGAGGTTCTTTGAACCCTCCACATCTCTCGTCTGACTGATTTCCACAGCAATGATATCGATGGCGTGTGCTGGATCATCATTCGAAGCCAGCAATCTCTGTTCAAATCCTTCTATAATGCCAAGAGCATAATGCACCTCTGCCAATGTCAGTTTCTCTTGGACCGAGTGGGATTTGTATGCTTGGGACTTTACTGCGGCTCCAAACAATCGAGAAAACTCAGCTATAGCCTCTACAAGATTCTTTGTTGCTTCGAGTTCAGCTAGTGTTTTGGCATCAACAGAGGAATACTTCACCTCATACAATAGAGTGCCCGCAGTCTTCAGTGATTCTGTCAATTTCGCATATTCGATGTGCATACGAAGCTTCCTATTGCCAACGATTTCATTGAGCCTCCTCAACGCGTCCTCGAGCACAAGAACCCTAGCATCCTTTGCCGTGTCCAAGCTCTTTCACCAAGAAAAATCGTACAAGTGGTCTTGATAAAGGCCGCGCCCGATAATTCTAGGAGACCACGAATAGTGATATAAGACTAGATTGGGTACGCGTTCACATAAAACACATACCCCACACGAGGTGCTTGCATGATCCAAGCGTTGTTCATAATTGCAGAGAGTGGTCTATGCCTCATTAGTAAGACGTATGGAGCGGCGGAAGAGGGAGGAATAGATGACAATTTGGTCGGGGGGTTCCTTCAGGCAGTTGGATCATTTGGCGAAGAGCTACGTGGTGGCGGAGTCCTAGAAGACATGAGTTTCAAAGGATTCAAAATTGTTCTTTCAAGGCATGAAGGTTTTATGGTAGCGGGAATGATTGACCAGATTGATGATAGGATTTCTGCCAAGGCAGTTCTATCTGACGTTGGAAATGAGTTCAAAGAGGGCTACCAGCACATCATCTCCGACTTTGATGGAAGCTTGGACCACTTTTCAGGCTTCTACCCCAGAATTGATGAGTTGACCAAAAATGGAACCGCCGCTGAGAAACGGGTGATTGTTCCGATACTGAAAGGCAAGGTGTCTCCTATGCTAGTTAGGCTTGGTCAGATGACTCAGACTGTATTTGACGTGGCCAAGAAGTGTCAAGGTAAATTGACCACCAACGACATTGCATATGAACTAAAGATGTCACTTAAGGAAGTAGTGAAATCTCTGCATACGCTAGAAGATATGGACATGCTTGAGTGGAAAGAGGTAGGGTAATACCCCGCGACTGTTTCTAGTAATAGACCAACTCGCTATTGGGTCTGACCCCATTCGTTTCCAATTGCTATGAGTATGAGACCGATTATAATCAGTCCGGGAGCTAAAATGCCGGGAATAGTATAAGACCCAGCAAAGACTACCTCTGCCAGCGCATGACGGGCAGCATGAATAACTCTTCCTGCAAATAAAACAAAGAAGCCAAATCCTAGCATGAAATTAGAGCGTCTCAGAATGCCGCCCGACTGCCAGGCTAAGTACCAGAATAGCAGTGGAATGAATAGTGCATATACAGCACCAGCCCCACCTGAAAGAATCTGACGATCAAATTCAGCTAGCGGCACCAATGCTAATACAACGCCAATTAGTACAGCGGGTATAGCGAAGAGAATCTCAGCCCATCGTTTTCCAAAAATCATGAAAGCTGCTGTCGCAGAAAGGATGGCGAGAGCCATCCATTGGAAGAAAGCTCCCACACTAAGCCAAGGAGAAGGATCTGACAACAATACTGAGAATTGCGTGTCCAAACCACCATA
>Ga0209635_10004269_pt1 | contig 11209 bp, 10 predicted proteins | sample DeeMarSWOR230_32_FD_187463 | JGI IMG/M metagenome (GOLD analysis project Ga0209635, IMG submission 187463) | Marine sediment microbial communities from White Oak River estuary, North Carolina - WOR-2-30_32 (SPAdes) (version 2) | ecosystem: Environmental > Aquatic > Marine > Intertidal zone >...
TGTGATAATAAATAAGATGGACCTTCTTCCCCATGTTGATTTCGATATTGCCGCCTTTCGCCGCTCCATCGAAGGACTAAATCCTGAAGCCGAGATTTTTCAAGTCTCCTGCAAGACCAGCGAGGGGATAGAAAAGTGGTGCTCCTGGATATTGGAACAAGTAGAAACCAACGCCACAAAGCTATAGAAGTTTCACATACCCAGTAAACCTCATCATCTTGAGAAGGTTAAGCGACGCCAAGGCAATTAGCTGATATTCTGCCTCCATGCAAAGTTGAAAGGGGAGTCACCATCCTTGTCCGGCAACTAAACCTTTACAATGCTCGCTGCCACAAACTATAATTCGCTGTCATGTCCTTCATAAAAAGCGGCAATTTACCTGCCACCCTGGCTAAGATATCCCACCTGTTAGATATCCAGAAAAAGCAAGGCTATATCGTTGGTGGCTTTATCCGTGATTGGCTTCTGGAAAGGAAGACCAACGATATAGATATTGCTGTAAGCGGTGCCGCCACAACCACAGCTCGGGAAGTAGCCGAAGAAATAGGAGGCAAATTTGTGCTCCTTGATGATGTCAACAACATAGCTAGAGTGGTGGTGATTGAAGATGGGCAGCCAAGAGGGACTTCACCAAAGCAGGAATTGCATGGCGCAGAGTGGCATTTTGATTTCTCTCCTTTCACCGGAGATATTGAATCTGACCTTGCCCGCCGCGATTTCACCATAAATGCCATGGCTCTGGAACTCAGCCAATTTGCCACTGCCAGCACAGCCACCAAGACGAGTTCTCGAAAAGCGGCAAGTTTCTTGACTGCAAAGCAATCCCCCCTGAAGCTTATCGACCCCTTCTCAGGTGAGGAGGATTTGAAGGACAAAATAGTGCGAGGGGTAAGCGAGCAAATATTTGAAGTCGATGCCGCTAGACTCCTGCGGGCAGTGAGGTTGGCTGCCGAGCTTGACTTCACTATAGAGCCAAAGACAGAATCCCTAATTCGCCGCTATTCCCAGGCTATCACTGAAGTCTCGGGCGAGAGGGTTAGAGAAGAGTTACTTCGTTTGCTCACTCTGCCCCGAGCTTCTTACTATCTGAGATACTTAGATAAACTTGGCTTGCTGCTCGCTCTAATCCCCGAGCTAGCAGAGAGCAAGGGAGTGGAGCAACCAACAGTGCACTTCTGGGATGTCTTCGAACACTCTTTACAGACCGTAGCTGCCATAGAATTCCTAATTAGAGAAAGCGATTGGGAGTACAGCAACGACGATATGCTAACTACTACCCCTTGGTCTGATGTAATAGAGAGGCACTTATCCCAGGAAGTTTCCAGCGGAAGTAACCATAAGGTTCTACTCAAGTTAGGTGGGCTCTTCCACGATATTGCTAAACCAATGACAAAGTCTATTGATGATACGGGTAGAGCCAGATTTTTAGGGCATACCAAACAAGGAGCAGCTATGACTGCGAACATTTTGGAACGGTTGCGATTTAGCAATCGAGAAATAAGACTGGTGGAAAGCCTTGTCTATCATCATCTCCGCCCGGTTCAGATGGCACATGAGGAATTTCCTACCCAACGGGCAATTTATCGCTACTTTCGGGATACCGGCGAGGCGGGCATTGATACTCTGCTCCTGGCTTTAGCCGATTATCTGGCCAGCCGCGGACCCCTGGCATCTATGGAGGAATGGAGAAACCATTGCCAACTAATAAACTATATACTGGCAGAGCATGACAAGCAGCAAGTCAAAATCCTGCCGGTGAAACTCATTGATGGCCATGATATAATGAACAACTTTGACTTAGCACCGGGACCATTGATTGGCAAACTCCTGGTCATGGTCAACGAGGCTCATGCCAGCGGTGAGTTAAGCACCAGAGAAGAAGCATTAGCTCTAGTTCGAAGGGAGCTGTCAGCTGTGAGCAAGCAGCAAACAAGAGTTTCCCAAAAAACCCAGAATTCTGGAGTAAAAACAATCCCCAACACAAAGTAGGCTAAATTGAGAGGTAGAAACCTTTATTTATTGATTTTCATTCTTGCTTTGTTCGGCTTCGCCTTATGGTCCATAGCGCCGCTGGATAAGAATGTTTTCGGCAGGGAAGGGTTAAGGCTGGGGCTTGACCTCGCCGGCGGCAGCTACCTGGTTTACCAGGCCGATGTCACCGATATCGAGCCTGACAACAGGGATGAGGTTATGGATGGTGTGAAGGGAGTTATAGAAAGGCGCATTGATGCTCTGGGCATAACCGAGCCCATCGTCCAAGTACAGAAACAAGAGGGGGAATATAGCATTGCCATCCAACTGCCGGGCATAGCTGACATCGAGAAGGCCAAGGAAATGGTTGGACTCTTCACCGTGCTCGAATTCAGGGAACAGGATGCCGTAGGAAATTGGACTCCTGCTACAGGAATAGTGAATGGCGAAGTGTTAACCCTTACCAGTAGATATTTTAAAGAAAACACATATGTTAGGTTAGACCAATTCGGCAAACCGCTATTAGTATTTGAATGGGATGAAACGGGACAGGAGCTCTCTCAACAGATAACCAGCCGCCTTATTGGAAAACAACTAGCTATCTATCTGGGTGATGAGCCACTCAAGAGTGAAGATGGTCGCCCCATCGCCCCGGTGGTCCGGGAGACGATAAGAGACAGGGGACAAATCGAAGGACTAAGCCCTGTTGATGCTCGAGACCTATCACGATTGCTCAACGCTGGACGGATCGACGTTCCACTGGGCAGCTGGGTGGAAGAGGAATCTAAATTTGAGCCCAATCTCCCTCTCTACGAAAGGACCGTGGATGCTACCCTGGGGAAAGATTCCATCGATAAGAGCATAGTAGCGGCGGTGATTGGGATAGTGCTACTGGTGATATTTATGCTTGCTTACTACCGTCTCCCCGGCCTGATAGCTTGCCTCAGTTTAGGGGTTTACGGCGTGGTGCTTTTATCCATTTTTAAGCTCTGGCCTGTAGCGCCTATAACCCTGACTTTGGCTGGCGTCGCTGGCTTTGTTGTTTCTTTTGGCATGGCGGTAGATGCCAACATCCTTATCTTTGAGCGCATGAAGGAGGAGCTGCGAGGGGGACGCAGCTTAGGTGCTGCCGTTGAGGCTGGGTTCAACCGTGCCTGGCCTGCCATCAGAGATAGCAACATCACCACCTTCATTGCCTGCCTCATACTTATCTGGCTTGGTGGTACGCTTGGCGCTTTTCCGGTCAAAGGCTTTGCCGAGACACTGCTTATTGGTGTAGCCTTATCCATGTTCACAGCCATTGTGGTCACCAGAACCTTCCTCCGCCTTATTATAGGCAGCCGGGTGGTCACCAATCTGGCAGCTTATGGAGTTAAGAAATGATAGACTTTGTTGGCAAGAAGCAGTGGTTTTTCTTTATTTCAGGGATACTTATTGTTGCCGGGATAATTTCTCTGGCCGTTTTTGGCTTGAAGCCGGGAATCGATTTTGCCGGTGGCACTTCTATGATTCTGCAGTTTAGCCCGCCGGTTGAACAAAGCCAGTTGCGAGAGGAGATGGCCGAGCTGGGATATGCCAAGGCAACTATTCAAAACGCCCGTGAGGGCAATTTCATCATCCACATTGGGGAAATACCCTCAAAGGAGGCAAGCGAGTTAGCAGAGAAACTCGGGGCAGAATTAGATTCCCAGGTTAAAATAATCGATTACTATTTAGCTTCACCTACAGTAGGTGCGGAAACAGCACGCAATGCCGGCATCGCCGTAATAATAGCTGCTGTGGCTATGTTGTTTTACATTGTCTGGGCGTTTCGCCGCATGCCCAAGCCATTTCGCTGGGGTACCTGCGCTATTATCGCCCTTATCCACGATGTGTTAATAATAGTGGGTATTTTCTCCCTCCTGGGTTGGCTTGCTGGAGTGGAGATTGATGCTATGTTTATCACTGGACTGCTTGCGGTTGTGGGTTACAGCATCAATAATACCGTGGTTATCTTTGACCGCATCCGGGAAAATGTATCAAGGCATATTAGCCCCGACTTCGCCGTGACAGTAAATTCCAGCATTGTGGAAACACTGGGGCGCTCATTAAATACCAGCCTAACCACACTCTTCATCATCCTGGCTCTGTTACTTTTTGGCGGAGCCACCATATACTATTTCGTCCTGGTGTTGCTCTTCGGCGTTATCATCGGCACCTACAGCTCTGTCTGCATCTCCAGCCAGCTTCTCGTGGTGTGGGAAAAGAAAGAGTGGAGGGCACTCCTGCCTTTCACTAAGAGAACTGCATAATAGTTGTGTGCGGAGAGCTGTCAACTAATATGGTGTATTCTCTTTATTGCCTCGATATGCTCGTCAAATCCCTCGGGCTTTCTCGCCAGTGATTCTTTTCCCAAAGGGTCATCTATCTCTGAATTACCCATAAGTACATCAAAGACGGCTTTTATAGAAGAGGCAACTACCTGAAGATTATAGCCACCTTCCAGAGTAAAAACGAGACGCCCCTGGCATAGTTCGGCGGCCAGTTCTTTCAATATCACTACAACTTGAGCAAAACCTTTAACGCTCACCCTCATCATAGCCAGCTGGTCAGCCCAATGAGCATCGAAACCAGCAGAAACCAGGATAAGCTGCGGCTGAAATCTCCGAGCCACTGGAACCAAGACCTCGTTGAAAGCTCTCGAGTATTCCTCATCGCCCCAGCCAGCAGCCATGGGAAAGTCAACCGTAGTTCCTTCTCCTTCACCTGTTCCAGTTTCATCCATCCATCCTGTCCCAGGATAAAAGGGATACTGGTGGGTGGAGAAGTAAAGGACTTTGGGGTCGGCATAAAAAGCATCCTGAGTCCCATTGCCATGATGGACATCAAAATCAGCGATAAGAATACGGTCGAGGCTGAACTGGCTAAGGGCAAATTTAGCGGCGATTGCCATATTATTGAAAATGCAGAAGCCCATTGCCCGCTCATGAAGGGCATGGTGCCCCGGTGGTCGAACCAAAGCAAAGGCATTATCCACCTCCCCCCTAATCACCGCTTCTACAGCCACCATGAACCCACCGGCAGCATATAAAGCTGCTTCGTAAGATTTGGGAGACATTACAGTATCAGGGTCAAGCCAACCACCACCCTTTTCCGCTTTGCTCTTAACATAGGAGATGTACTCCGTCGTATGTATCATCTCTAGCTCCTTTAGCAAGGCGGGGCGCGCAGACAAACAGGTGAGTTTCTCCTTAATCCCAGTTTCTTTCAAATAAGACATCGCAGCTACCAGCCTCTGAGAATTCTCCACGTGGTCACCGGTATCGTGTTCCAAATAGATTGGGTCATAAACCAGGTCGGCTTTCATACTCGCATCATATCAAAGGTGCTTGAGCGAAACAATTATGGCGAGGCTTTCCAGAGCAAGTGTTGCTTTTTACCACGGAAAACATCTATGCTGTGGGATGCACAGTTCCGCGAAGGCAAGCTTTGTCCTGTGACCAGAGAAGAGATAAAAGAGTTGCTCAACGAGGCGGATAAGAGGTTTGCCTCGGAGGCAAAGTTAATACAGTTGGAATCAGGCAAAGTCATTTTCGTTGGCGATACTCATGGTGACCTCGAAGCCACGGAGAAAATTATCCACAAGTATCTCAAGCCAAAAAAAAAGCTGGTTTTTCTGGGGGACTATGTTGATCGGGGACCAGCTTCCCTGGAGAACATTAATTTTTTGCTGGGACAAAAAATTGAGCACCCCGATTCTCTTTATCTGCTTATGGGAAATCACGAAGGCCATGCTGTAGTCAGCTTCTACCCTGCCGATTTCTGGGAGGGACTGGATGCCGAACTTCGCCAGCGATATAGTGAGGTCCTTTCCAAGTTGCCACTTGCAGCGTCCACGCCAAATGGAATCATTGCTCTGCATGGAGCACTCCCCAATGTGTCAGGTTTAGAAGATATAAGCAGGATAAAGCTAGGTAGTGCCGAATGGCATCAAATAACCTGGGGGGACTGGCGGGAAAGTGAAGGGGAGTTCCTGGGAATCGATCCCTATAGCGGGAGACCTCAATTCGGGCGAGGCTGGTTCGAGGAAATCATGGCCCGCCTGGGCAAAAATGTCTTGATAAGGTCTCATCAGCCAGATGCCTCACCCACAATGTATGACGGGAAATGCCTTACCATATTTACCTCTTCAGCTTATAGACATTATATTTCTGAGCGCACAATAGCTCTGGCTGATTTGAGAAAAGTAGTAAAGAGCGTGGATGACATAGAGATAGAGATTGTCTAAAGTTCCTCAATCTTCAAGAGTTCAGCTTACTGTGTTTAGTTTTGTAATTTAACCCAGTGGCATTACCAGAAGCTTACACAACAACCTTGACATAACTTCCTCGGGCATCTACACTATTAAAACCACCTGATGAGGTCTGAGGTCATGGTATGTCCTGTTTGTAAATACGATATGATAGTCGTTGAGTATCACGATATTGAACTCGATTATTGCAATAGTTGTAAGGGGGTGTGGTTTGACTCTGGAGAGCTTGAGCTTTTGCTTAAGTCGCAGGGTCTTGAAGAGCCAAAGACATTCTTTGATGGCATCTTCAACACTCAGGAATCCGCTTCACCAGAAAAGAAACGGAATTGCCCCATCTGTGACCATAAGATGAAAAAAACAGCTATAGGCAAAAAGCCTGAAATCCTCATCGACATATGCCCTGACAAACATGGATTGTGGTTTGATGGGGGTGAGGTTACTCAACTGCTAAGACGTCTGGCTGGGAAACATCCGTCAGAACAGGATTCCAGGGGACAGGTTATCAGTTTCCTGGAAGAAGTATTCGAAGCTCCGAAACAAACGGGAGATGTTTAGGCAAACTCTTTATTGCTGAACAACAAACACCCTTGTAATATAGAGCCAGGCTACCAGCTCAAGTACAGGACGGGTGATGGTAAGGAAAGGATTGAAGAAACGACCTCAGCATAGCAATATTGTTTATCTGTAGTGAGGGTAATCCACCTAACTTGGGAATCGGAAGAAGGAGGGACTATGTTCGGCAGCAAAGGGAAAATCGATATCGCAATTCAAAAGACCAACTATGCTCCGGGAGATACTATTTCTGGTAATGTTGCCCTGGCCTTAAAGAAGCCAGTGCAAGCAAGGGAAGTGAGCATATCTCTGATCGGGGAGCAGTTGATAGCCTCGCGGCATGAGGAAAAGGGGTGGGAGATATCCCTTGATGTCACAATAAGTTCGGGGAGCGGGACATCGACTAGTAAGCAGCGCATGCGCATCTATGACTTCAAATTACCCCTAGATGGCGAGAGGGAATACAGCGAGGGGCGAGAATATCGCTTCGAGATAAAAATACCAGCAGATATACCACAGATGCCGCAACCTGAAGGCAAGCCAGGCCAAGGACCGAAGGTTGCACAAGCTGTAGCGGCTGTGACGAGTTTAACTCGTTCTTCCCCAATCAAGTGGTATCTGTTAGCCAAACTCGATATTCCCCGCGGACTGGACATCAGCAAAAGGGTTGAGGTAACAATTGGATAAGCCGAGCCTCCTCATCGTCGTGGTGCCGGAAGCTTACCAGAGACATGGCCTTTGCAGGCGGTGTTCTCTGATCTAGAGGATAGCGTTAATCAAAAGAGGGAGCGACTATGCTTGGCAGCAAAGGTAAAATTGATATCGCAATTCAAAAGTTCAACCATGCTCCGGGAGATACCATTTCTGGCAATGTTGCCCTGACCTTAAAGAAGCCAGTGAAAGCGAGGGAAGTGAGTATATCACTAATCGGGGAGCAGTGGATAACTACAACGCGGGAAGAAATCTATGAAGAAACCTATAGAGGCATGTGGGGCCATAACACAGAAAAGTCGACTGCGGCGCAGCGCGTGCCTATCTATGAGTCTAAGCAGCAGCTAGATGGCGAAAGGGAATATGTCCAGGGGTCGGAATATTACTTCTTCGAGATAAAAATACCAGCAGATATTCTGAATATGAGACCACAGATGACGGGGGCAACTCAGTCTTCCCCAGTCAAGTGGTACCTGCTGGCCAAACTCGATATTCCCCGCGGACTGGACATGAATAAAAAGGTTGATATAACAATCGGATAAGCCGGGCTTTCTTATCTTCGTGGTGCGGGAAGTTTACCAGAGATATAGCTTGTGTAGGCAATGTTCTCTGGGCTATAATATAGGTTAATTGAGCTAAAGGAGGTTTAATATGCTACCAGTTTATATCATTATCGGTGTTGTTGTGGTTCTCGCAATCATATTATTTATTCTCTACAACGGCCTGGTCAGGCTGCGCAACCAAGTAAAGAATGCCTGGGCACAGATTGACGTCCAGCTAAAACGACGCTATGACCTCATTCCCAACCTAGTGGAAACTGCCAAGGGCTACATGAAACACGAGCGAGAAACCCTGGAATCAGTAACCAAAGCCCGTAATCTTGCCCAGCAACTGTCGTCTGCCGGAGCCGGCGAGCGAGCTAAGGCCGAAGGTGAGTTGAGCTCGGTCCTGTCCCGCTTACTGGCTGTAGTGGAAAACTACCCCGATCTTAAAGCCAATCAGAACTTTCTGGCACTTCAGGAGGAGCTTGCCTCAACCGAGAACAAGATAAGCTTTTCTCGCCAGTTTTACAATGATTCAGTCCTGAGATATAACAACAAGACGCAGATGGTTCCGTCTAACATTGTCGCCAGCATGTTCGGGTTCAAGGCTAGTGAATTCTTTGAGGTTACGCTAACCGCCGAAAGAGAAGCACCCAAGGTTAGTTTCACTTAGTAAGAAGACACTCCGCAGTGTGGGAACAGATTAGGTCTAATCAAATAAGGTCGGTAATGCTGACAATAGGAATGGGAGCATTACTGATCCTCATCGGCTATTTCCTGGGCCTGGCCTTCGATAGTGCTATTACGGGCTTGGTTATCGCCATACTATTATGGGTAATCTTGAGTTTAGTTGCCTATTTCCAGGGTGATAGTATCCTGCTCAGCATGTCGCGGGCGAAGAAAATTAAGCGTGATGACCACCCCCGTCTGTACAACGTGGTTGAGGAAATGAAGATTGCCTCCGGTCTGGAGAAAATGCCCAACATATACATCATTGATGACCCGGCACTAAATGCCTTCGCCACTGGTCGTGACCCCAATCGAGCATCCGTAGCTATCACCTCGGGACTGCTCCAAAAACTAAACCGCGATGAATTGCAGGGAGTCATTGGCCACGAGATATCCCACATCAAGAACCGAGATGTGCTGCTCATGGCGATGTGTGGTGTCCTGCTCGGCACTATCGTGCTCCTGGCCTGGTATGGCGGACGTTTCCTCATTTTTGGCGCCGCCGGCTCAAGAAGAAGTTCCTCATCAGGAGGGGGTGGGGGGGCTACGATAATAATTCTGGTCGTGGCACTCGTATTTATGATACTGGCGCCGATTTTTGCACAGCTCATTTACTTTGCCATCTCTCGAAAGAGAGAGTACCTGGCAGATGCCTCGTCAGCTCTCTACACCAGATACCCTGAAGGACTGGCATCAGCCCTAGAAAAGCTGGGCGCCTCAACCGGGCAGTTAAAATCAGCCAATAAGGCCACAGCCCCTATGTATATCATCAATCCTTTCCGCAAGAAAGGCATGAAAGCCAGCGACCTCTCCAGCACCCACCCTCCTATATCAGAGAGGATACGCATTCTACGTGCCATGTCCGGCGCCTCTTTTAACGATTATGACCAGGCTTACAGCCAAGTTCATGGAGGTAAGGGGGTTGTACCCGCTGCCAGCCTTGCCGCCGCAACAGTCCCAATAGCAACGGTAAAGCTAGAAGGTGAAGCGGGCGAACCAAACGAGATACAGCGGGCTCGTGAAACCTCAGATGTAATGTGGCGGCTGAGTAACTATACCACCATCGAATGTGACTGCGGTGCCAAGTTGAGAGTGCCACCTAAGTTCAAAGAGCCAAGAATCAAGTGCCCGCATTGCGGTAGAACGCACCAACTTTGAGAAGATCGATTATCCTCAACCGAATCTTCTCATGTACCATCGGTAACTTCAGCACCTATGGTGATGCTGGTTGAGACTCCTTCGAGATTGAGAAGAGGGACTGTGCGCTCGCTCCAAGAGCAAATAACCTCATCTCCATCAGGCGAGGGGATTTAAACCTTCGCTTTCGGTATCTAGGAAATATATCCGTCTCTTATAAGGAGTTCGGCGACAAGAACTGCGCCCTTGGCTGCCCCCATTTTGGTGTTGTGAGATACCAGAACGTATTTGATGCCGTTCTTCAGGACGTTGTCTTTTCTTATTCTGCCCACCACGGTGGCCATGCCATCCTCGGCATCCCGGTCGAGTCGAGGCTGAGGTCTGAACGGGTCTTCGTGGACTATTATCATGTGCTTGGGAGCTGAAGGCAGTTCAGTGTCACCGGGTGAACCAACATATTTCCTCATGGCCTTGGCGACGTCGTCCGCCTCACAGGCTTTTTGGGTGGAGACGAAGACCGATTCCGTATGTCCTTCCCGGACATTGACTCGAGTGCAGGTACAGCTTACGTTGAACTTGGCTGGATTGACTGAATTACCTGCAAAACTGCCCAGGATTTTCTGCGTTTCACGCTGCACCTTTGCTTCCTCCCCAGCAATAAAAGGAATAACATTATCCAGGATATCGAGGCCTATTACTCCCGGGCTCCGACCTGCTCCTGATAGGGCTTGCATGGAGGTCATTATAACGGCGTTCACGCCGAACGATTCGTAAATTGGTTTTAGCGTTATCGCCAAGCCAGTAGTGGTGCAGTTGGGAATGGGTGTAATGAAGCCTTTCCATCCCCGAGCTTTTCTTTGCACATCAACTAGTTTGGTGTGCTCGGAGTTGATGCCGGGGATTAGGATGGGCACATCGTCATCGTAGCGGAAGGCCGAGGCCGTGCTTATAACCGCTTTGTCGCTGGCAAATTTTGGTTCCAGAATCTTCGCCTGGTCAGACTCTATGGCGGAAAAGACGATATCCAGGGCAGAGGCATCCATTTCGATGGCATTCTGGACAGGCATAGGCATAACCTCCTCCACGGGAGGCTCCTGGCAAAACCAGCGCAAGGCTCCAGACTGGGCATCTGTTATGGCCTCCTTATAGCTGCGCCCTGCTGACCTCTCGGAGGCAGCAAGCGCAGCAATTTCAATCCAAGGGTGATCTTTCAGGGCAACGAGAAATTGCTGACCAACTATGCCAGTCGCTCCTACGATTCCAGCTTTTATCATGG
>Ga0209635_10004270_pt1 | contig 11208 bp, 4 predicted proteins | sample DeeMarSWOR230_32_FD_187463 | JGI IMG/M metagenome (GOLD analysis project Ga0209635, IMG submission 187463) | Marine sediment microbial communities from White Oak River estuary, North Carolina - WOR-2-30_32 (SPAdes) (version 2) | ecosystem: Environmental > Aquatic > Marine > Intertidal zone >...
GGCCAAGTCATCAATTGGTGAACCATTGGTATGCACATTCAAGATGAAGTCAGCCTTCTTGTTGGCATACGGACTCAGGTCAACATCTATAGTTCGCAGGACACCGTCCCAAGCGTCGGTAACATCGGCAATCCAGGTACAAGGTCCACCCTCCGGACGGATCATAACCCGGAATCTTACGTTTCCTATCCCCATAGCGTTCTTAGGAAAACCAACTCTGGCATAGAAATAATCACCGGCCTCCACTTCGTAACCAAGATAAGAAAGCCCAGTATAAACACCGTGAATAGACCCGTTATCAACCGGCTGGGGCCAGGTCCCTAGCACCTTGTCATAGGTGTGGTCATCCTCCAGCGGCATATCAGCAGAGTAGTGGGGATACCCCCTATCAAAAACATATGCGCCAAAGGTTAATGCCCCGGCACCGTCCTCCCAAACAGTAAGATCATTGGAGGCTTCAGCTACAAAGTCGTACACTACTACCCGTTCTGCTCCGAAGACGGCGGTGATAGCGTAGTCACCGTTCATGGTGACGGTGGTCGTGGCAAGATTAAGCCCGGCAACGGTGTACGCATCGCCACTCCAGTAGATAAAACGATAACCTTCCTCAGCCTCAGCGACCAGATCGACCACTTTGCCTTCATCATAGGTATAGGGGCCCGGCTCTCCAGGACCAGTTACCGACCCTCCCCCGGTGCTGGAGATGGTCAGAGTGTACTGGGTGGGCGGGATGGCTTCAAACTTAGCTTTGACTGAGTGATTGGCATCCATCGTGATGGTGGTTGTAGCATTGTTGACATCATAAATGGTATCCACATCGCCGGTCCAAGTCACAAAGCCGTAGCCTTCCTCAGCCTCGGCCACCAGGTCAACCACCCTTCCTGCTTCATAGGTGTGAGTTCCCTCGCCAGGGGTGGTTACCAACCCTCCAGCGGAACTCTCGACAGTGAGTTCATATGTCTCTTCCTCCTCTTCTTGCTCCTCCCCAACCTCACCACAAGCCACCAGACCCACGCTGAGAGCTAGTACTAGTGCTAGTAAGATCAGAAATACCTTTCTTGTCACTTCTTCACCTCCTTACATCTATTCGCTCACTACAGCTCCTAATTGCTTACACCTGACACCTGCCCTTTATACACTACATATCCTCGGATTCTCCACAACAGTCCGGTTCCTCTGAAATTTCTCAGTCACACCAGAAGAGCCCAGTCCACATTTCTACGTGTGTGGGGCTGAATATGATGGGAACTGTCAGAGTCCTGTATCGCACACACCTGACCACTGGCCTCCATATTGATACCTGAAGTACTATGTCGAATAGAGGATATTCTATAATATCATACCATCATTTAGGGGGCTGTCAATGGCTTTCTTGTGCGGTGTCCAAGAGATACGACAGAGTCAAGCAATCACAGAAGGCTGTTTTGCCGTCTGAGGCCAAAAAGCTATCAGATTGCCCACCCAGTTACGAGGATTGCAGATGGGATTGTGTTCGCACAATAACATGAAAGTCTTGCCGTTCAGTCTGCGTCTCTAGTCTGTTGCCGTCACAGCCCCAGCTGCCGGAGCTCTAGTAGTCAACAATCACACCCCTTGCTTCAAGTTGAGGTATGTATGTGTTGATGGAATCAGAGTTGAGTGGATTTCCCGGCAGGTAGACTTCGTCATCTGTTGAAAGCCCTTCATTATCCACCAGCGGCAAGATGTCGGTTATCGCGTTAAAACCAAGGTCGAGCTCTGTCAAGTCGGTGAGGTTGACTAGGGCGGAGATGTCGGTAACCTGGTTATACCCAAGGTAGAGCGATGTCAGGTTGGTGAGGTCGGCCACAGGCGAGATATTGATTATCTGGTTATCCACAAGGGCGAGATGCGTCAGGCTGGTGCAGTACTGCAGCCCGGTGAGATCGGTGATATTCATTCCCCAGGCCTCAAGGCTGGTCAGTCCCTCAAGGTCTGCTGGCCAGATGGGACCCGTGGGTTTGTCGATGGTTTGTCTGACCGCTGCCTCAAGGTTCGGGTCGGCGAAAGTCACCTCTGCTTCCTCAAAGTTGGCCACTATGGAATAGTTGTCATTCACGGTGATAGTGGTGGTGGCCTCATTAACATCGGCAATATCATCCACATCACCAGTCCATTTGCCGAAGCGGTAACCATCATCAGGCTCGGCCACCAGTTTGACCTCCTCACCCTCATCATACGTATAGGTGTCTTCTCCAGGGGTAGTTACCGACCCTCCAGCGGCACTGGTAATAGTGAGGTCATATTTCTCCTCCTCCCCTTCTTCCTCTTCTTCTTGCTCCCCCACATATCCTTCCTCCTCCTCTTCCTCCTGCTCGCCGACCCCACCACAAGCCACCAAACCCACACTAAGAGCTAGTACTAGTGCTAGTAAGGCCAAAAATACCTTTCTTGTCACTTCTCTACCTCCTTGCACTTGTTCGTTCACTACAACTCTTAATTCCTTACACCTGGGACCTGCCCTTCATACACTACATATTCTCAGCCTCTTCGTAGTAGTTCGGTCCCTCTAAAATCTCTCGCTTACACAAAAAGGGCCTAGTTCACATTTCCATATGTACCGGGGTGAACATGATGGGAACTGGCGCAACCTTCTGACGCACACAGTTAACCGACCACCTTGTGTTGGTCTTGAACCACTACCCCTTATAGCAGCTCATCCTAGACAGGATCTTCTGGTAAATACTGCTTCTATTAAGACTATCATACCGCTACGCCAGAGACAGCATGACGAGGTATGGTGTCCTCAGGAGCTTATCTTGATGCTTGTCCCCTTGAGTTCAATATCAGGTATGTCCTCGAATTTCTCGTCGGCAAAGCCCGCACTGGAAAGATCCAGTTCATGCTCGCCAGCTGCTGCCCACTGCAATACCCGGAAGGTGATGTCAGCAAACGTGGCGGCCTCAGTAGGGGCTTCCGTCTCACCTATTCGAGCCAGGGAGTAACGCAGTGTGCCAGCTTCATTATCTATATTCAATATGCCAGACAAGGGTCTTTCACCTAAGAGTGTGCCTGGCTGTACTTCAATGACCTGCATCGTGTTCGGCTCAAAGGATAAGTCTATTTCGACGGCGCTTATCCCGTGCTCTACTGGTTCTACCTGCACCTCGATGGCAAACTGCTCACCAGGCTTAACTTCCTGTGGCGATGGGATCAAGGTAACCGTGGGAACTGTGGCTCCACCGCCAGCACATGAAGCAGTGAGCACTGAAACACACAAGGTTACGATGGTGATTAGCAACCTATTCAGTGGTTTCAAGCCTGACCTCCTCCCCATAGTGCGCTACCAGCATATTACAGTCAGCCAGTCCCACCCAGCCATCACAGTTGATATCGTATCTAGGTAACGGTGACTCCGTGGTTTCTCCGTAATGAGCCCCCAATACGGCTAGGTCCAGGTAATTCACTATTATGTCTTCGTTTATATCCCACCTGGGGTGTTCACCAGCAATCATTGGTGCTGCCACACTCACAAATTGCCAGGTTGTATCAATTGCTCCCTCGTTATCAGTTACAGTGAGGACAACCTCGTAGTCACCATATTGCGAATAGCGGTGAGTAGCTTCCGCTTCCGACGCAACGCCACCATCGCCAAAGTCCCACTCAAAGGAGACTATCTCACCATCGGCGTCGCTAGAGCCTGAAGCGTCAAAGGTTATATCTTGTTCTATATCGGGGCTCTTGGGCGAATAACCAAATGTAGCTGTTGGAAAGTAATTTGTGTTCACTGCGACCATTATCGGTGATGTTGCCTGCCCATCATAGAACACAATGCCAAGAATGCGGTAACTCCCCTCCTCACCTCCAGAGGTATCCCAGGTATCAGCGAAGTCAATGGAATCGTTTGGAGCAAGATCAGTGAATTCGTGCCCAAACTCTTGCACCAGCTCACCAGCCTCATCCTGGACTCTGATAACTGCAGTTCCTGAGATATCCACTGGTCCGATATTATTGAAAGCCAGAGATATATCTATCTCATCTCCTATATCAAAAGACTCTGGCGTAGCAGCGAAGCTGGTTATCTCTCCCGAGGATATGCCTAGCCTGACCATCTCGGTTTTTCTATCCAGCACATTTCCAGTAGTATCCTTCAAGGTTACTTGCAAGTAATAATAGCCGGGCTCAAAGCCTGTGCTGTCCCATTCAGGAGAGAAGGAAGCAGACCCCGTCAATCCTTTCAGAGTGTGAAGGAGCAAACCACCAACAATCTCACTTGAACTTTCTGCTTCTATCACGGCATCAACTAGGACATCTTTGGCTTCGGCAGCGGAGTTATTGATCTCCAGGTCAACAAGCACTTGTTCCCCTTGCTCGTAGACATGCTTGTCTGTCTCCAGTTTGCTTATCTCGACAGTTGAGACGGTGTAATCGATGTCAAAACTGTAATTCTTGTAGAATTTGACATCGGTAGTCAGTGGATTATAGTAGAATGGGCACATTGTTATGGCTAAGGTGGTGCTGTCGTCCGCGTTCTCAAACACTGCCCAGTTAAATACCTCTTCAGGCCACCATTCCGAACTTGATGATGTTTGCATTGCTGCAAAATCTTTGTCTCCACCTATCGCTGGGATGAAGTTTGGTATGTTCAAGCCAGTGGCAGTGGTTAGACCAGACCTGTCGGTCAAAATAACATCCTGAACCCTATACCCCTTGGGATAATCAAGAGAAACGGTATAAAAGGGAACCAAGGGTTTGTCCAGCTCCAACAGCGTATATCCCTCGGGAATCTCAACATAGTCTTCCCCTTCTACTGTAGTCACCTCATAATCGGGGACAATGACATCAAGAGATGAAAGGGACCCTTGTATTTCGGTCTCTGTCAGAGCCATTAGTCCATACGAGGCAGTCGAATAGGAATCTCCATATTTAGGATCTCCATACAATTGATATTCTGACAACCAATGACGCCTGAGAAACCTATCATATTCAGTCGAACGACCCTCTGCAAGTTTTCGCTTTAACTCCTTAAAAACCAAGCCAATAGTTTTATCGGTATTAACCCACCTGTTGAAGAATTGCTTGGCAGCACTGTTATTTGTATCCCTATTAGATGGTTCCGTTGCCCCAATATAGACGGCTGCGCCATGTTCCAAGAAGGTCTCGGCGATACCCGTAATTCCTGCATATTTCCCGCTATCACAACAGCAAGCAAATACAAATGGCTTGGTATTTCCGAAATTGACGGGATTGGTCCCGCCAAAATCCCCCGTGTCAACAACGATTTCACCATCATGCCATGACGTCGCTCCACCATGGTCACGATAGAATATAACGTCTTTATCTGAGACACGCGCTTTGAATTCTGCCCTTATATCTCCTCCTGCATTCTCAACTTCACTCTGCTTCAGTTTCACAACATTAGGGAATTCATCATCGAGTATACTCGCCACTTGGTCTGCTGACCGCTCAAACTTAGTAGCGCCACCTCCTCGTCCAGCAACCACCAGGGCGTCGGACCTGTCAAATTCGTAACCGGTTGAGCCCCGATAAACTTCAATGCTTGTTCTAATTGGTATAGTCAAATTTAGGGCACCGTTACCTATGATTCTGCCGATGTTAAGCTCGGGATAAACGTATTTTCCGGCGGTATTGGCGTATTTTATATCGGTGCAATAGACAACTTTACTCTCAGTCCCAGAGCCATAATTATATTCATGCCTTGAATCCCAAGAAGGAACTATTTCCGTCTCTCCCACTATCAGCAGGTACCCATTCGATGTCCAATCGCTTCTCAGTCGGTTGCTCCAGGCACCATCCTCTTTTATTAAATCGTGAAGTAGATGCCTGTCTCCGGAACAAGTTGAATCATAGCTAATGATATCCATCCACCCTTCGGCGATGCCACCATCTTCAGCCACGATTATCTCGGCCCCCCAATCCCCATAAACATTACCGCAGGCTAGCCAATCATGTGCATCGAAAGTGGAATGAAAAGAATATTCATTATGGGCCAAGATGTCGTAGATATCTATCCAGCCCTCCCTTGAACCACCATCCTCGGCAACGATGATCTCGGCATAACCGCGAGCCCCAAGAACATCACCGCAAGCTAAGCGGTCGTTTGCATCAAAAGTGGTCTCAACAGAATCTTCCAGGTCGGCGGTGTTATAAATATCTACCCAGCCCCTCCTGTCACTGCCATCCTCGGCAACGATGATCTCATCATAACCATCCCCATCAACATCGCCGCAAGCTAAGTGGTCATGCCTATCAAAAGTGGTATGAACTTCATCTTCCCAGCCGGCGGTGTTATAAATATCTACCCAGCCCTCCCTGTCACCACCATCCTCGGCAACGATTATCTCGGCATAGCCGTCCCCATCAACATCGCCGCAGGCTAGCCAATCGTTGGCATCAAAAACGGTATAATAAACACAATCTTCCCACCTATATTCCCACTCGTCATCACTGGCATTGTAATTACAGCCATAAATATCTATGCAGCCCTCCCTGTCACCACCATCCTCGGCAACGATTATCTCGGCACGGCCGTCCCCATCAACATCGCCGCAAGCCAAGCGGTCGTTGGCATCAAAGGTGGTATAAACAGAGTCTTCCCCTCCAGCGGCGCTGTAAATATCTACCCATCCCCTCCTATCACCACCATCCTCGGCAACGATGATCTCGGCATAGCCGTCCCCATCAACATCGCCGCAAGCCAAGTGATCGTTTGCATCAAAAGTGGTATAAATAGAAGAAGGGACATAGAAATACCCTAATACGCCATTTTTTTCCACAGCCAACTCAGCCATTGCAGATAGAAGCTTGTTTACATCAGCCTCAGGGTTAAGAATGAATAGATTGTCGGGGTTGGTAACAATCAGATAATCAGCACTACTAAGAGCAGCTTCCACATCTAGCTTGTCTTCAGGTACCCCCGGGGTACGGGGTAAAGAAAAGCTGAATCTATGGTGCTCGCCATCCGCTGTACACTCAAGAAATGTCGGGTGGTGACCAATGGCATAATCACTTAGGCTGTAAGGGTTGAAGAGTATAGGTATGGCATAGTATTTAAGCGATATGGTTTCGCCGGGAGCAAGGTCATCAGGGTGTCCTATTTCCACTACGCTCCATTGCACACTCGGGTAATAGGTAACCTCACACGTGTCTACCCCTTGACAGCACTGGAAGCCCTGAGTATTATCTTCTATTACAATAGAGCTCAGCGTTTTCACCCCGGTATTCTCCACCTCAAGGGTGACCTCAAAATAGTTGTCAGTCCTATCCACGTCTCTTCTAAGTTCAATATTAGGGCCCGGGTCGTAGATAAGACCCGGATCCGGCTGCTCGACACGTCCAATTGTGACTCTAAAACCATCGCTCCCTATATTAGCCGGATCAGAAGCGTCGTATGCTTTAACCTCAATGCCATGCTCACTGTCTTGCGCAAGGAAATTAGTATCCCAGTAAAAAGTCATCGTTCTGGACCTAGGGAGTGGGCAATACAATCTCTCTCCCGTTGAGGGATCCGTGCAGCTAGTCGTGTAGTCCTCGCCATCATTACAGGCCGCGTCGATATAGAGCTCAATCTTCTTGATGCCCGCATCATCCTGAACCTGAACTTCGATGGGGACTCTACCCAGAACTGTGTCCCCCCTTCTCGGATTGAGAATGGTCACTATCGGCACACTTGCGTCAGATGGGTTGTCGATAAAACCCTCCTGTGTATCCTCAGCGAAGTTGCCGGTAAGATCAGAAGCCTGCGCACCAAACTCATGTGGGCCGTCGGCGTACTCTTTGGTGTCGCACTCCCATTCAAAGGGATAGCTATAATCAGTATGCACTGGCTTGCCGTCAATGAAGAAGATGACCCCCTCCACGCCAACGTTATCTTGAGCATCAGCCGAGATGGGAACTTTGCCCGAAAGCGTATGAGGAATTAGGAGAGATAGAGATGGTTCTTCACCATCGAGAGAGGACAGAGTCTCAAAGCTGAGGTCACGACTTGCCGCCCTGTTTCCACTGGAATCTGTGGACTCAACCATAAAGTGGTAGGTTGTTGCCGGCTCAAGCTGAGTCAGGCTGAGGCAGTGTTCCACAACTGAACTATGGTCTTCAACAGCACTACCATATATCCCGGAGAGGCAGTCGTATTTGACCAAACTATCGCTCACCTCATCCGTCTCCCAGCAAATAAGCACGGAAGTCTCAGTTATTTGGGAGACGGTGGGGCCGGAGATAATCTCCGGTGGAGCAATATCGGTTACGCACTCAATCTTCGCCTCAGCCCAAGCCGCCCAGTCTTGTCCTGAGCTCTGCCCGGCGTTAACATATAAGATGAAGTTTCCTGTTTTACCTTCAAGGGAGCTCAAATCTGCGGTTACCAAATCGAGCTCACCATCGTATTTTGCTCCATGGATGAGAATAGAATGAATCTGCGGCGCCACCGTCAAGCCAAGAAACTCTTCAAACCTGACCTCAAAGATAACACCGTCGCTTCCGGTCGCTCCTTTGAGAAATCCCACGGTGACTTCAAGTTCGGCGCCGGAAGGCACCGTCATCTGGGGATATACGCCCATTATCCAGCCATCGCTTACCCACTGAGGGTGAGTTTGCAGAGATTTTGCCCAGATGCTGTTGTCTTCAAACTGCCAGTTGTTTCTATAGAGGGCAAACCCGCGGCTATCACTATCGCTGCCTGGAAACTGCAAACCGCCGGCGCCGCTGGACCAAGATGCACTGGGGGCTTGGTCTACAAAGTCATAGAAGATATTGTCAGTGGCAGAAGCGGTTCTATTATGCGTGCTGAAAAGAAGGCTACTTGACAGGAGACATAATAGAAGGACGACATTTACCGATAGGTTAAGTGCTTTTCGCCAACTGTGGTGCTTACACACTAGACTCACCCCAGAAGTACTCTATCTTATGGTTGCTCCTCTAATATATACTGCTCTCATTAAGGCTATCATTTTATTCGAGAAATTGTCAATAGTTTTTTACATGCGCTGTCCAAGGCGTTTTATATAGTTAAGGGGTAACAAATCGCCAGCTCGCTATCTAACACCAGACAGATATCGGATTGCCCACCTTGCTACGAAGACTGCAAACGGGATTATGCTCACACAATAACCTAGAACTTTTACCGTTCAGTGTGCGCGTTTAGAGAGCAGTCTATGAGCCCTAGAGTCCAGGCTACAGTAATAGCAGATGTGCTACGTCTTTTCATATATATGGCCTTGATTCTGATTACTTCTGAAAACCGGAAGGGAGTCCTTTGAGGAACTCCCTTCAAGGCAGAATCCGTTACTTTGTGCTATCGGAGATTCCCAATCCTCTCCAACAACGTCCAAGCGAATAGTGCGTCAATAAGTGACCCATTCAATTGTTATACTGTAGCCCCACGTCAGTACCCTGGCCTTGGCATAATTGCCAGCATTCGTGTGAACGGCAAAGACATCACCAGGAACCAGTGCATTGCTGACGTCACTGCCGTCAATGGGTGTCGTGCCGTAAGTAAGCTCCATTAGGTCGGCAGGGGTGATAGCACTGAAGTCGACAACACCCAGATTGACTATCGTAGCTCCGTTTCTTGGTGTCATTTCGCGACTAGTTGAATTGAGAATATGCCACCACACATCCACATTCTCATTGCCTTCACCGACTACACCGGCGTCGAAATCGAAAGACTCGGTGCCACCGATGGTAATAGTCCCCGAAGAGATTGCTTCACCGACGTCTATTATCTTGGCCTCTACCCATGCTGCCCAGTCCTGAGCTGACGAGCCATTGGCATCCACCCGCAAGATGAAGTGAGCCTTCCTGTTAGCATACGGACTCAGGTCAACATCTATAGTCTGCAGCGTACCATCATAGCTGTCACTGATCTCGGCAATAGGAGCGGCATACCCAGGTGCCACGATGATCCAGACTACGAATTTCACATTTCCCGCCGTAGCATTCTTGAAAAGACCAACTTTGGCATAGAAACGGTCACCGATTTCTATCGTGTAATCCATATCGTAAAGCCCAACATACTCTCCTCGAATGAACCCGTCATCAACCCACTGGGGATGGGTCTCTAGCACCTTGTCATAACTCTGGTCATCCTCCAGCACTACATCAGTTTGATAGCAGGCAAACCCTCTATTATCATTAGTGGCCCCGGGGAAGGTCAATGTCCAGTCAACGCTCTCCCCCGTACCGCTCTCCCAAGTAGTACGACTATCGGAAGCTTCAGCTACGAAGTCGTACACTACTACCCGTTCTGCTCCGAAGATGGCAGTGATAGCGTAATCAGCGTTCATGGTCATGGTGGTCGTGGCATCATTAACACCGGCAACGGTGTCCGCATCGCCACTCCAGTAGATAAAACGGTAGCCCTCGTCAGCCTCGGCGACCAGATCGACCTCCTCACCTTCATCGTAGGTATAGGGCCCCGGCTCTCCGGGGTCGGTTACCGATCCTCCTTCGGTGCTGGAGATGGTCAGGGTGTACTGGGTGGGAGGGATGGCTTCAAACTTAGCTTCGATTGAGTAGCTGGCATCCATCGTGATGGTGGTTGTAGTATCGTTGACATCGTAAATGGTATCCACATCGCCGGTCCAAGTGGCAAAGCGGTAGCCTTCCTCAGCCTCGGCCACCAGGTCAACCACCCTTCCGGCTTCATAGGTGTGAGTTCCCTCGCCAGGGGTGGTTACCAACCCTCCAGCGGAACTCTCGATGGTGAGTTCATATGTCTCTTCCTCCTCTTCTTGCTCCTCCCCAACCTCACCACAAGCCACCAAACCCACGCTGAGGGCTAGCACCAGTGCTAGCAAGACCAAAAATACCTTTCTTGTCACTTTCTTACCTCCTTGCACTTGTTCGTTCACTACAACTCTTAATTCCTTACACCTGAGACCTGCCCTTCATACACTACATATTCTCAGCCTCTTCGTAATAGTCCGGTTCCTCCAAAATCTCTCGATTACATAAAAAGAGCCCAGTTCGCATTTCTATATGTGCTGGGCTGAACATGATGGGAACTGCCGCAATTCTCTAACGCACACACTTGACCACCCACCTTCGTATTGATATCTAAGGTACTTTGTCGAATAGATACTATTCCAATGCTATACCATCGTCTAAGGAGTTGTCAATAGGTACTTCAGCGCCGTTGAGGATATGCGATAGAGTGGGAGATCACAAAAAGATACTCTGTGCAGCACTGAAATCGGGATAATAATCCTCCCACATATAAGCGCACGTCGA
>Ga0209635_10004272_pt1 | contig 11207 bp, 8 predicted proteins | sample DeeMarSWOR230_32_FD_187463 | JGI IMG/M metagenome (GOLD analysis project Ga0209635, IMG submission 187463) | Marine sediment microbial communities from White Oak River estuary, North Carolina - WOR-2-30_32 (SPAdes) (version 2) | ecosystem: Environmental > Aquatic > Marine > Intertidal zone >...
CCGTGGATGCCCTCGATTTGGGGCCCAAGAAGGTGCGGCTCTTCGTCTATCTCCAGCAGTACTGGAACCTCCTCAACTCCCTGGGGATCTGCATGTTCACGGCAAAGCCCTTCGGACCGCATACCCTCAACTCGATTGTGGATTACGTTAAGGCGGTAACCGGATGGGAGACGAGCCTCTTCGACCTCCTCAAGGCGAGCGAGAGGTACTCTGCCATGGCGAGGATGTTCAACCTGCGCGAGGGGTTTACCGCAAAGGATGACATCCTGCCCGATCGCTTCTTCCAGCCCATGGAGGGGGGAACCTTAAAAGGGAAGAACATAGACCGGGAGGAATTCCTGAAGTCCGTGGAGACCTATTACGAGATGATGGGCTGGGACCCCGAAACGGGAATCCCGAGAAAGGCCAAGCTCGCCGAGTTGGATCTCGACTGGCTCGCCCAATGATGGGCAGAGGAGGTTTCGAACTATTCGTCTTGCACGAACAAAGGCTGCAATTACCGGAAATGAGGGGAGGCTCGGAGGGCCGGGAGCCCCTAGTTTCCCCTTGTTTCCTCCTTGAGCAGGTCATCGGCCCACTCAATCCCCAGCTCTAAAAGCTTACCTCGATGGGGCCTGCCCGTTTCCGGATCGCATCCTATGATTTCATAGAGCAACTCCACGGCCTTTTCGAAGTCCTTTTGCTCGAAGATTCGCTTCCCCGCCTCAGGTCCATCCGGTTTGGGATCGAACAGCCGCCGGGGCAACCGGTCGTCTTTGATGCTGAATCCCTCGCGGCTGTTGAAGGCACGAGCCAACATGGTGGCACGCTCCGCCGCCTTCATCAACTCGAAGAGGCTCGCGTTCCACCCCGTTACTGCGTTCAGGCACCGGACCATCAGGTCCAACGACATGACCCCCCGAGGCGCATAACCGAACACACACAATCCCAGGGCGTCCTGCATCTTCCACAGGGTATCCACCAACACGTAGGTCCTCACCTTCTCCACGGTAATGTTCGTCGGGTGCATGGGCCTGTAAATTCCCAGCGGCTTGACTGATTGGAAGGTGAAGGAATTCTCGTCGGCGAAGAACGGATCGTGAGGCGCATTCATGTGATCGGCCCCGTAGGTGCTGATGGCATACCCGATGCCGACCCCAACCTTCACCCGGGGGTCGTGCATGGGGAGTTCCTGACCCTTCACCGAGAGGTGATATGGCTCGTCCACAACTCCCCACTCTTTAGCCAGTCGGGCCATCCCCTCCGCCAACAGATCGCCAAAGCCCTCCCGCCGAGCGGTCATCTCCAGCAATCGAATCATGAGGTCCGCATCGCCGAAGCGGAGTTCCAGCCCTCCGGTATCCGCCTTGCTGATCACCCCCTTCTCGAAACACTCGCACGCGAAGGCGATAACCATTCCGGCCGAGATGGTATCCATGCAGTAACGGCTACAGATCTCGTTGCCCTTGGCGATGGCCTTCAGGTCAAGGATATTGAGATTGGTCCCCAGGGCTGCCATGGTCTCGTATTCTGGCCCCCCATAGCGCGAATCAACGGCATACTTGGGATCGTCCAGGGCAATGCCGCGTTTACATCGGATGGGACATGCGTAGCATCCCTTTCTCTTCTTCAGGAGCACCTCATTATAGGTATCACCGCTGACGGGCGTGGGATCGTTCAGGGCGCTCCGTCGGAAATTATCAACGGGCAGGCCACCCCCAACGGACAGGATGCCACAAAAGGCCGTTGTCCCGTAGACGAACAAACTGTCCCCCAAGGGGTTATCCCTAAAGGTCTTGGCGTAGCTTTGTGCCGTCTTTCTGAGAAATTCGCGATCGGAAAAGGGGATCTTCTCCGTCCCCAGGGCCGCAACGGCCCGCACGTTCTTGGAGCCCATCAGGGCCCCAAATCCGTTTCGCCCGTTAAAATGGCCCAGGTTATTAGTGATGTTGGCAAACCGAACCCGATTCATTCCGGCAAGGCCCGTCTGGGCAACCCGGATTTTACTGCTTCCCATCTCGCTCCGGATGGCATCCTCAACCTCTCGGGCTCCCTGGTCAGCCAGGCGAGCGGCATCCCTGATCTCGGCCTTTCCCTCGGTCACCCAGAGGTAGACTGGCCTGTCGGCCCTCCCTCGGAAGACGATGGCGTCGAACCCCGCCATCTTGAGCTCGGGGCCGAAGAAGCCGGCCGCCTCCGACTCCCCCGCTGCTCCCGTCAAGGGCGATTTCCCGACGGCCGAGAACCGGCATGATGCCGCCAGGGGAGAACCCGTCATCACCCCCGTGGCCAGGGTCAATAGGTTCTCCTCCGAAAAGGGGTCGATACGGGCGGGAACCTCTTTGAGCAAATAATGATAGCCAACCCCTCGGCCGCCCAAATAGGTGCGATAGAAGGTATCGTCCTTCTCCTCTATCTCTATCCTTCGATTGCTTAGATCGACGTGCAGGATCTTGCCCCGATACCCGTATGCCATGGCGAATCCCTCCGTATAGGATTTCATCAATGTATCTCATCTCACGGGGCAAATGCAATGATAGGCCATACGGGGAATTTTGAGCCGAGCCAATGGGCGACTGAGACCGATAACGCTTCGCATCACAAATCGCCAATTATTTGGGAAAATCTTAAGAATTTTCAGCTAACTGATCCTATTCGGGGATATTCCCCAATAATCGAGATTGCAATCGAAGGCGATTGTATTATGATATGTTCTTACATTATTACATTGACAAGGCCAAACTGCCCAAGCGGACAAAAAATTTCCTCACGAGGATAAATAACAGAGCGTTCATCGCAGGGGAATGGACATTGGAAGAGGAGAAAAGGAATTCCGAGAGGATTCCATTTGAAATCCCTGTTACCTTCGATATCGGCAGAAATACCTTCTTCGGGACGACGTCCAATCTCGCGGACGATGGTATGATGATCGAGTCATCCCTGGCCCAAGCGAATATCCGCAAGATACTCAAGACCCTCCTGAAGGCCGATGAATGTCAGGTGGAGGTTAACTATTCCGTCAAGGGCAGGCTATTTTCGAGGCCCGGAAAGATAAGGCACTACCATCTGGATTTCCTGGGAAGTACATCAGCTTGCCGTTTTTCCTTTGGGGTGTGGATCCCAAAGTTGAAGATGAGATATGAGAGGGGGCTTTAATCATCGCCCAACCACCCAGTTCGAGGGAAATCCTCGCCATGGGCGGCTCAAATTATTCTGGTGTTGAGCGGAGTTACGAAGCCAAACATTTCTAGAGGTGTCCCCAGCGACAATAAAGGGACCCTAGGAGGGAAATGCTGCAAGAGAAGAGGGTCTCCTGAAATTGAAGTGAACGGGGACTGCAAACAAAGCGAAACCGCACCACGAGTCTTTTATTGCTTTCTCAGGATGATGCTATTCTTCCTCTTTGATACGCTAAACTTATCCCCTTTCTTGAAACCGAGCTGGTCCACGAGCAATGGCTTGCTGAGAAGGACAGTTCCCCTCTTGCCGATGCTTAAAGGTCTTGTCTTGGGCCCTGCTTTTTTCACTTGTCTCTCTGTCATGATTTCTCTTATTTTCCCGGCTTCAACCAACGCATCATAGTACATCTTCTTCAACGAGGCTTTTGTCTGGATACCGAGCTCCTTCATTATCTCCTTATCGGGCACGCCTTTTTTCACCATTTCGATTATCTTCTTCTCCATGTCGCCCTCCTTCAATTAGGGTTTGTCGACTTTATACAATAAATTTTCCCGTTGAGCAAGAAAAAAATGGCGTTTTTTATGTTTAATTTTGATAGATAAACGAGCGCGCTTTGCTATAGAAAGTTCATCAAAAGTTGAAATGCAAATAACGATTGATGGAGTTACTGAGGTTAATCACGGCGAGGGGGACAATACCCCCTTATTCAATGAGGTGATACCGCATTTTTCATCTCTTACGACCGTGAAATGATCATCCTGCCTTGGAACAGATCTTTTAAGATCCTCTCAAACGTTAGCTTATTTTTTTTTACAATGAAAAATCACCCGGAAACCCCTTGAAATGGGAGCCGATGATGGTTATTATGTAAGTAAACACTTACTAAGTTTTATGGCTGGCATGGGGAAGGGAACGAAGAAGAACGAACGCCTGAGCGGTGAAGAGAGGCGCAAACAGATAATCAATGCCGCCCTCACCCTGTTTGCCGAGAGGGGATTCAGCGGAACCAGAACGAGGGAAATCGCTGAGCTGGCTAACGTAAGCGAAACCCTCATCTTCCAGCATTTCAAGACTAAGGAGGACCTCTACCGCGCGGCTTTAACCGAGCTGTTCAGCCAGTATCCGGTACTGCCGGAGATTGAGGACAAGATGGCTGAAAAGGATGATGTTGGGGTCTTCAAAGCCTTTGCCCTGCACATCATCAAGCACGGAAGACAAGATCGGAGGATCGTCCGGCTGGGCATTTTCAGTGCCATGGAGGGCCCCCGTTTCGGCGAGATCTTCCACCAAGGAGGAGAGGCAGGACCGCTCCCCCAGCTGTTGAGTCCCTATATCCAACAGAGGATTGAGGACGGGGCGTTCAGGACGGTCAACGCCCCGATTGCGGCACAGCTCTTCATCGAGACGGCGAACATGTATTTGGCTGACCAAGAGGCATCCATAAGCGGACCACCGCTCCAATTTCCGTATGAGGAAGTGGTCGATACCCTCGTGAGGATTTTCTTGGACGGTCTCAAAACATAGGGGCACCATTGAGGAGGCAACCCCACGCTCAGAGCCCCTTTTTATGCGCACCGAGAGAGGAAGGCGGCAGATGAGACGCATGCGTGACGGCTTTTCCACCCTTTCGGCCCTCCTCCTGGCCCTGATGGTATTGGCCGGCTGCGACCGCTCGGAGGGGAAGGTCGAGACCAAGAACAACCAGCCGCAGGTCAGGCGAACAAAGGTGTCCGTGATCACCGTTATGCCTACTCCCGTGAAGGACGTGCTCGTCCTTCCAGGTGAAACCGAGGCCTGGCAGGACGTCCGTTTGGCCTCGGAAACGGACGGTATCGTCGAGTGGATAGACCCCAAGGAAGGGGACCTCGTAAGGGAGGGGCAGCTCATAGCCCAGATTGACGTCTCAACCCTCAAGGCCGCACTTGATCAAGCTGAGGCAGCCTTCGACTTGGCCGACAAGCTCTATGAGCGCCGAAAACTGCTCTTCGAACGCAAGGTCATTGCCAAGGAGGAGTTAGACCGCAGCGAAAACGAACGAACCCTCGCCCTGACCAATCTTCGCAGGGCCAAGGTCATGTATGAACGGGGATTCTTACATTCGCCCATCAACGGCCTTGTCAACCACCTCCACGTGGATGCGGGCGAGTTCGTGGATAGAGGCAACCCCGTTGCGGACCTGGTCAACGTGGATAAGATCAAGATTAACGTCAACGTGCCAGAGCTCGATGTGCGGTACCTTCGCGTCGGGCAAAAGGCCTTGGTTACGGTTGACGCGTTCCGGGGACGCCAGCTAACCGGCATTGTTGACTTCGTGGCTTACAAGGCCGACCCGGCCACCAAGACCTTCCACGTCAGGGTCCTCATCGAAAACCCGAAACGCGAGATACGGCCGGGGATGATTTCTCGGGTCGCCTTCCTGCGCAGGGTTATCCCAGACGCCCTCGTTGTTCCCCTGTTTTCCCTCGTCGATAAAGGCGGCGAGCGGATTGTCTTCGTGGAAAAAGACGGCATCGCCTACGCACGAACCGTGAGCATAGGGGTCATTGAGGGCGATCGCATCCAAATCACCAAGGGGTTGGAGGCCGGTGACCACGTCATTGTGAGCGGCCAGACAGACGTAGAGGAAGGGATGCGGGTCCAGGTACAATGATCGTCAATCACTTTCGGGGGGAAAATGGGACTGCCCGGAATTCCTCAGCGTAGGCCGAAAAGATAGGCCCGTGGGGGATTGGCGAGGATTTAGTTAATTGGTCTGCGTTGGTCGTTGCGAGGGGTTATTGGAGGTTCACGGTTACAGTTTCGGTTACAGTTCAGCCTACAGGGATGGCGGTCCCGGAAATCCTGCACCCGAATCTTACACCTTTTGGGGAGGGGAAGGATGGCTACTGCTGAATTCGAAGCCGGTCTCTGCGGTCGGGTCAGAATCAATGTTTCTACCACAAATCAATATTTTCCGCTTAATCTCCTCAAGCAAGATTTCATCTTGAAATATTGAAATCGAGGACACGGACCACAGGCATCCGATGAATATGATGGTTAGCTAAAATCCTATCAGACCACCCAGAAGGATATTTCTGACGTTAGAATAGCATTTAACTCTAGCTACCATTGTGGTATAAGGAAAGAAAAAACTTCGATTAGGATCTTTCTCCCGTCCCACACGGGGCCTTCGCTCGAGATGAGCAGGGATGCACAAGCGATATCGAGGTGTTGTTGAGAGGCTAAGGCCTCATTCCCGTGAATTCAGTTGTTCTGGAGCAAAATGACAAGGAGAATCATATGAAACCATTAGTATTCTCTGTTTCTTCGGTTGAACAGATCGAAGACCATATTCAGAGCGCTCGACAGGATGGATTAACACCAACCTTGGCAATCGTCTTTAGTTCCGTTGTTCATAATCTGACAGAAGTAGGAGCAGCTTTCGCCAAATTCAATATTGAGGTCTTCGGTGCAAGTGCCAGTGGAGAGATTACCAATGACGAAGTCCGGGAAGAATCGATCGCGGTGATGCTGCTCGACATTAGCCGCGATGCCCATCGGGTCAACGTCTTCGATGGGGAAGGAAAAACCTCTTATCAAGTCGGTCAAAGCGTTGCGGAGTGGGCCAAAACTATCTATGACAATCCGGCGCTTATGGTGATGTCCGCCGGGATGCAGGCCGATGGCGAGCAGATCGTCAATGGACTCATTTATACAATGGAGCGCCAGGTACTACTGTTTGGCGGTTTTGCTGGTCTCGATCCAGCAATAGTTTCAGAAATACCACAGACATTTGTATTTAATGCATCTCAAGTCCTCGCAGATGGTGTTGTGGCTTTAATTCTTGATCGAAATGCCATTGAGTTACAAGGAATTGCTGCCAGTGGATGGAAGGGAATAGGAACGCCAAAAACCATCACGAAAGCCGCAGGGAATATTGTGTATACGATTGATGATGAGCCCGCCCTGGACATATATAACAAATATCTGAACATTGGTGATGATCCCACACTTGCTATTGAATATCCCCTGGTCTGGATACGTGAGGATGGCTCGTCGGTAATGAGAGCAGCAATGTGGATCAACGACGACAAATCCATAGTTTATGGGGGGACTGTCCCTGAAGGCGCAAAAGTACGGTTTGGCATGTCACCTGGATCTGAGATTATTGAGCACGCCATTGAAGAAATGTCGAAATTCAGACAACAAGTTCCCAGGGGAGAAGCTATCGTGCTGTTTTCGTGCAGGGCGCGTCATCTCGCACTTGGTCCAATGGTTGAGGATGAAATTTCCGCCATTCGCAAGCTGTGGGATGTTCCATTGGTTGGCTTCTTTACTTTCGGAGAAATTGGCCCTGGGGCAGAAGGGCGGTGCGATTTTCATAACTATACACTGGTGCCTGTTCTGATTCACGAGAAGTAAATTCTTGAGACGCTCCCTGTATGAACACTGACCTTGACAAGCTGAAAGATACTATTCTGAAGACGAATATCCTCGATGATGAGAAAGAAGTGGGATTGCAGCTGCTCGGCAAAATTGAGAAAGAGCTCAAAAACCTGACCTTCAGATTGGAAAGAGCATTGAAAGAGAAAAATACCCTTTCCACATTACTCTCTCACACATCGGAAGACCTTGAAAAATCATCGGAGCTTATCAAGAAAATGTTCGGCCGCTACCTCTCGACTGAGGTGATGAACTCGCTGCTCGAAGACCCTTCGGCGCTGGAATTAGGAGGGGAGAGACGGAAGGTCACCATCATGATGACCGACCTGAGAGGCTTCACACCCCTCTCTGAGCGACTCAAGCCCGAGCAAGTAGTTCAAATGCTCAACTCATACTTTGAAGTTATGGTGGACGTCGTCCTCCAATATAATGGCACCATCAATGAGATCATTGGCGATTCGCTCCTGGTTATTTTTGGAGCCCCCCAGGAGATGTCGGATCGTGCCCAGCGGGCAATCGCCTGTGCGATAGAGATGCAGAATGCGATGGCAAAGGTAAACGAACAGAACCGTGCACAGGGCCTGCCTGAGTTGGAGATGGGGATTGGCCTCAATGAAACCGAGGTGATCGTCGGCAATATTGGCTCAAGCAAGAGAAGTAAGTATGCTGTGGTCGGGAGCGGCGTAAACATGACAAGCCGGATCGAGTCCTATACCGTGGGTGGACAGATACTCATCTCCGAATCCGTACGCCAAGAAGCGGGGGAGATTTTGCGTATTGACGCCCAGCGCGATGTACTTCCTAAAGGAGCTGAAACGCCACTAAGGATTTACGAAGTTGGTGGCATCGCTGGACATTACAACCTTGCTCTGGAGGCTATAGACCCAGCTTTGGTCACCCTGGCGCGGGAAATTCCCTTACGGTACACGGTGCTTTCAGGCACAGACGTTGGGGAGAAAAAACTCGAAAGTTCCGTGGTTCGGCTTTCAAAGAATTGCGCCGAGATTACATTGGGCGGGCCGATTAGTATCCTGACCAACCTTAGAATGAACTTGGGAGATGTGGATGAAAAACTGTCGGCCAGGGACTTCTACGGCAAGGTAATCGAGCGTTTCGGGAAGAAAGGGTCCACCCAATTGATTCGGTTCACCTCGGTTCCCCCTGAGGTGGATGCCTATTTCCAGGCTCACCTGAAATTTGCGGCGAGTTGACTGATTGACTTTTCTGTCCTTTGAACCCGCACACAACCATTTCATTGGATCCCAATCAGAACCATTTTTATTGATCTGACCCAACGATGATTCGGAAAGCGCTGGGGAATCCGAAGGGGGAGCGAATCCTTCTATGAGGCGGCCTGTTGTCAAGCTCCTTTTTTCGCTTTACACGTTGGTTACTCCTTCAGTTGTCAATCGAGCTGGCGGCTTCCTGAGACGTGAGGCTTTCATTTGCCTCAGACAACCTTCTATCCGTGCTGGCCTCTTGTTGCCAAACACCTAATGCTGTATTCGCCCTCAGGCGATTCCGGAAGCACCGGGGTGAACGGCCCCATCTGACTGGCGGCTCTCCAAAGAGAACCAAGGATTACGAACGGGCAGCTCACACCAGCTCGAAAAGTTATATTCTGATTGTTTTCCCATCAGCCTCTTAGCTGTTCTTACACCTTTAATGTAGCCCCCTCGGGAATCACGCCGCTCTCCAGATAGCGCCACAAGTCAATCAAAAGCTTGCGAGCCAACGCCCCAACCTCCCGACGGTTGCGAAACGCTCGCCAACCAAAAAACTCCATCACGTACAGCCAGGCACTATTGGGACCAATCCCCCTCAGCTCAAGCAACTGACGAACCTTTTGGACATCCGAACTTTCCGACGTCTTAAGCGCATGAGCTCGTTCTGCCACCACCTCCTTAATCTGTCAATCGACCATCTGGAGTCGCTCATACTCTCGCACAAGACGCCGCTTCAGTCCCAAAGGCAGGGGCCTTCCATCCCAAAGACGGACGCTCTCCAGTCGATCCAAAAAGTGACGACCTAACGCTATCCGGATTCCATAGCTTGCCAAAAGCCCCTTGGCCCTGTTGATATGCCGAGTCCTCTCCCCCCTTAAGGCCCTCAGCTCCCGCAAGTTCTTCACCCCTAAATGAACTAAATAACGGTGCAACCAAAAACCATCCCGCCCAGCCTCGTAACAACTCAAAACACAAGCCTCACCCAGTAAACCAAAACATTCCTTCGCCCGATCGATCTCCTCCTTTACACTTTGGCAAGTTACACTAGTTCAGTGCTCTTTTATAGCCGATCCAAGGCAAATTGAAAATCCTTTTTCAGAGGGAGGGTTGGCTATGAAAGCATCAATAGCACTAAAGATCTTTAGGGATTACCAAAAAGCAAACCTCAAGTCCAGCACCGCTGGAGGCTACACGTATCTCTTGGATAACTTCGAGGCGCTTTTTGGAGAAAAGGACCTCAAATCGATAAATAGCGAGGATGCCTACCACTTTCTGGAAATAATCACAGAAAAGAGCTCCAAATCGAGCAAAAGGCACCGATACTCCCAGCTGAAAGCCTTCTTCAATTTCGTTATCTCCAATTATCTGCCTGATCTCAAAAACCCCCTGGATAGTCCCTTCATGAGGAAGATGTTTCCTCTCCCGAAGCCCAGACAGAGGGAGGTCATCTCCAAAGCGATTATCGATGAGGTGATCTTCAACAGTCGGAGCTTGAGAGACAGGCTGATATTAGAGCTGCAATCGAGATGCGGGGCCAGGATCGGGGAGGTTCTAAGGATTCGGGTGAAAGATATCGATGGGAGGAAGATCATCGTTCAGAATCCAAAGAGCGGTAAGGGGAGGGAGGCTATTTTCATGCCTGAGCAGGTGGCCGATAGGCTGAGAGTTTATATCCAGGAGAAGGCATTGAGAGAGCAAGATAGGGTGTTCAACCTTTCCTATGCCACCGCTCGGAAGATGATCAACAAATTGGGAGGAAAGGTAGGCATCAAACTGAAACCACACGATCTTCGGAGGCACTCAGCCACCTTCGCCAGTCGTAATGGTGTTCCGCTTGAGCTCATATCCAAGGTTCTTCTGCGGCATCAGAATCTGAAGACGACTCAGCTTTACCTTGGTAGGGTGAGTGATTCAGAGGCGATCCGGTGGATGGACATCCTTCACGGGAAATGATTTAACCGCAATTCGATAGTTTTGGCTAGGGTGGTGACTATCTAATTCAGTTAGCAACCGATACGCTCCGCAATTCGGAGCGTGTTATATCAGAGAGAAACAAAAAACCAGGGTTACAGGAAAATCAACTACTTACGATTTCTGTTTCTTAGAAGAATCATTCCCCCATCGGGTTTCCCGGCGCTTCCCGAATCACCCTTGGGCAAATACAGCGTTAGGTGTCTGGCGAAAAGAGGCCACCCCGGATAGAAGTTCGTTCGAGGCAAATACAGACCTCACGTTTAAGGAAGCCACTTGCTCGATTGACGATTGAAGGAGTAACCCATGTCGTAAGCCAAAGAGGAGCTTGACAACAGGCGGCCTCATGGAAGTATCAGTTGGTGGCCACGCCCGATCTGGATCTCTTGCATTAATTAACCACAAATCCGCAAATTCGGGAAGCCAGGA
>Ga0209635_10004274_pt1 | contig 11200 bp, 10 predicted proteins | sample DeeMarSWOR230_32_FD_187463 | JGI IMG/M metagenome (GOLD analysis project Ga0209635, IMG submission 187463) | Marine sediment microbial communities from White Oak River estuary, North Carolina - WOR-2-30_32 (SPAdes) (version 2) | ecosystem: Environmental > Aquatic > Marine > Intertidal zone >...
TGGCTAATCCGCCTGATTCCTTAATTGCCATCAATGCGGTACGTCCACATACTGGATTCTTTACACATATATCGAATGCCACAGTAGATGCAGCAGAAGGTGGAGTGATGTCACTCACCCCTCTTGTAAATGACTCAACAATTGGTGCACAACCGCTGGCCTGAGTCCCGACTATCCTAGTGTTTGAAGCATCAATCAGTCCTATCTGCTCCAGCTCCCTGAGCCCCTTCCATATCATTGATACATGACCGCCGTTTCCCATTGGGGCAATAATCCAGTCTGGTGAAGTCCAATCAAGCTGCTCACACGTTTCGTAGACCGTTGTCTTCTCCCCTTCCATGAAGTGCGGGTTAGAAGATGTTATACAGTGGCTTCTTCTACTCTCTTGGCGTGCCCTCATCACAGCTTCCTCATGATCTCTGACTATCTCTACATCTGCAGCATAAGCGAGAATCTGGTAGAACTTTCCAATATCCACATTGCCTCTCTGACCTATGAACGCTTTACTCTCAAGACCAGCTCGAGCAGCATAGGCAACAAGGGACGCAGCAAGATTTCCGGTAGATCCGCAACATACCGATTTGAACCCAAATTCTCGTGCTGCAGACACCTCGACTGCTGTACCACGATCAATGAACGCTCCAGTCGGATTTGTTGTTTCGTCCTTTAGATAAAGGTACTCAATCCCCAAGTCCGATGCGAGCCCGTCGCACCGGTGTAGGTATGTCCCACCCTCACCTAGTGAAACCATATTTGTGCTGTTTCGAATTGGAAGCAGTTCGAAGTACTTCCAAATCCCTGGTCTTCTGCTTCTGAGCTTTCTAGGAGTGAATTGACTTCTCGCCCTCTCGAGGTCATAGGTCATTTCCAGAATTTGTCCGCACATGGAGCAAGAACTGATGTATTTCTCCAGATTGAACTCATGACCACACTCAGTGCACCTGAGGCCAGACAAAAGTGACATCCTATTTCATGCCTATATATAGGCTCAAGATTATATATCCTTGCCTCGGAGAAGAACATGCTGAAAAAGAGGCACTCCTGAGGTCATCGTCTTGGTATTCATTGTCGAACACGAGAATGAAGGTCAATCTCTTTTGGAAGCTGATGGCTTGCTAAGTGAAGAAGTGACAATCAGGGATGCCAGACCCGAGGACGCTCTCGAAATTCATCGAGTTCTGAGAAGCTCATTTGAACCACTGATCTCAAGAGGATATTCTAGAATTGCTGTTAAATGCGCCATAGTGGAACCATGGCAGATTCGAAAACGGATAATATCGGGAATGACTGTGCTCGTCGCGGAGGATGGACCAGATATCATAGGAACCGTCACAGGGATCAAAGAGCAACAGTCCCTGCGGGCTGTTTCGTTAGCAGTACAACCAGAATATCAGCGCCGTGGCATCGGCAGAAAATTGCTTACAGCTCTTGAGTACTTAGCAGTTGACGACGATTGCCATAAGATCTATGTTCTAACTGCATGGTCGATGATAGAAGCGGCACGCTTGTATCTACATCTTGGCTATGTTCAGGAAGGGTACCTGCGGCGTCATTCCCATGGTGAAGATCTGGTGATTTTCAGCAAACATTTCTCTCAAGAGGATGATATACAATGGAGTTTTTCAAGCCCAAAATACGAAGCAATACAATCTTCGTGGCCTTATTGGCTGTTCTAACAGCCCTGACCACAATCGCCACAATAGTAATTGTCATTCCACTCCCCGCGACAGGCTATCTCAATTTCGGAGATGCACTAGTGATGCTCAGCGGTCTCATGCTTGGACCTCTCGGCGGCTTCATCGCCGGGGGAGTGGGTTCCGCAATGGGTGACGTCGTCTTGGGCTATGTCCATTTCGCTCCAATCACATTAGTTGTAAAGGGTTGCGAAGGGTTGGTGATGGGACTCTTTAGTAGTCGAGCCAGAAGTGCTAGTCTATTGACAAGGTGGGACGTGGTTGGACTTGCTGTATCCTCACTTGTCATGATGACCGGATATTTCCTCGCAGAGATCCCTTTGTATGGATATGGAGCTGCACTTGCTGAGTTGCTGACAGCAAACTGGCTTCAGGTGGCAGTTGGTTCAATCGTCACCGTTATTGTGGGACCTGTGGCAAGGCGCTTTCTGCAGAACACACTGTATCCATCCGAAAGTGACGATTTGCTAGTTATGCAGAATGAGTGATCCGATCCAAATCTTGCATACAACGCATAGGAAGTCGGATAATTACGAATACCTCAACAGCACGCATCTATAGTGAGATTATTTGCCACTCGGAATCAATGTTCTTTTAAAGAGGAATTCTATCGTTGCTATCAGGCCCATTGGCTACACACTTATCACGCATTTGAATGGGAGTTCTCGAAATGACGGATAGACAGAAGCTTAAGATAAGTGACCAGAGTCTGAATGAGATTAACGAGTTTCTTCTAAAGGAAGGTAACCCTCTGATTGATGGACTTATAGAGGTCATTGAAAAGCATGGAGGCGTTGACGAGATCAACAAGAAGGCGAACGAGGCTCGTAGGCTTGAGAGCTTAATGGCGAAACTGGAGAAGAAAGGGTCTCCATATGTCAAAGACTTGAATTGGTTGCAGAATCAGCGCAATGATGATGCATTCATTAGTATACCAGAATATCGCCACAGAATCTTGGGTGACAAAGCTGATTCAATGCCATTCGATGATAGTTTTGCGGTAACTCTCGAAATCAGTGCCTGTCAATACTTCCCGTGGTTGATAGAGGAGGCAAAGACAGCAATTGCAAACCAAGATCTAATGCCTGGACGTTTCATTCGAGTACGAAGCATGAGGGAACAGTGTGATGATGACGATGTAATCGCTTTTGCTGCAGCTATGCAGATAGTCGACTCATCTTATGTTGAAACTCTTGATACAAAGGGCACATACCCAGGGCCTGACGGTGCACCTGTAAATGTTCATCTTGGCGGTCCTGAAACAATTACTGGATACTTTGGCGGTGTGGGAATGCCAAATGACTTTGCTCTAAAATGGGCTGATGAGTATCTGCAATACTATACAGAGTATGGGATCAAGCAGGTGCTCAATATCAATCCCGGAAGTGTGCTTGTTGGATATATGATGCACAAATTGGGCATCGACATGGAGTTCAAAATTAGCGTGTACATGGGTAATGACAATCCGTATGCGAGTCTATGGACGCTAATGACAGCCAAGCTCTTCAGCAGGGATGACGGTACTTCTCCACTTATCGGATACAATCTGTCGAACAGCGTGAATAACGAAACCATAGAACTCTCTGCACATACAAGGAAAGCTTTCGGTTTTGAGGACGTGATAAGAATTGAACACCACATTACTGAAACCTACAAAAGCATTGTAAGGCAGCCCTATGACCGGTTGGACGAGCTGGTTGAATTAGCAGACCATGTTAAGAATATCAGTGCTAAGCACGAGGGAGCTGGTCCTGAGATTGATAGTCAGCGTGATTATCCCAGTGACATCCTCGACTACTTCAGACAGAAATCTGAAATCATTGAATCTGGTGATATGCCAAAACTCCTGCGGAACTATCTCGACAAACATGATGCTGTCAACAGGACTGCTAGAGCACTGACAGAGAATGGCTTTACCTTCATCGCCGCCAAAAATCTACACAAGAAATAATGGCGGCCGATGCCTGATGAGAGGGCTTCGTATAGCCCTCAGTTCACATCCATGGCTGGATCTGTTCGTCATAGATGCTCTCTAGACGATCCTTGTGATTTTGCTCCTCCTTGGCTAGGCTTTCGAAGACTGTTCTGTGTGATGTACTTGTTGTTAGCTCTGAAAGGCTCTTGTAGAAGTCGCGGGCTCCCTCTTCGCGCTTTATTGCTACTATTAGAATATCCTGCGAGCTTGATCCTGATTCGAGAGGTATCTCTATGAGATACCTTGAGAGGTCGTGCCCCTCGAACTCCTCGATGGTTGCACAGGAGAAGGTTTCGCAGACCCCTCCGCCAAGGGCGCTCTGCAGCTTCTTCTTATGGCCTTCTTCCTGTTTTGCCAATTCCTTCAGCAGCTGCTTCGATGAGGGCAGCTCTGCGTATTCGGCTGCCTTCATGTAGAATCCGTACGCCTCTTCCTCCCTCTGGATTGCAAGGGAGATCAATTCATCGAATGACTTTTGGACATCGGTCATTGGTATCCCCAAGCGGGAAGTGCAACCGCTCGTTTTAAGCATGATGCTTATGCGGCGGCGTGGGTTCTGAATTCAGATACTCTGACTCAGTCTATGTCTTCAGATCCGGCAAAATCTGCCATCGCCCCTCAGGTGCTAGGAAGGCTTCTCCGCTTTCAATTTTGCCTTAAATTCACTATGCGATATTTACATGAGGTCAGACCCTTGGAGAATGTGATAAGTGGATTGGAGTATGGCAAAGACTGGCAAGGTATGCTCAAGGAAATGGCTGAAGCTGAGTCGGTTGTTGATGTTTATCTCTGTACTAGTGCGTACGGCCATCAGGATGATCGAAACACCATGGTTGCTGAAACCCATGGTGTTCGGATCGTCTATGTGGGAGAAGACTTCTTTATAGTCGGACCCCGTAGACCCGTTCATTCATCTATAATCAGGATGGGCTGGGTTTCCATGATTCGTTTACATAAGGACCAAGGCGTCATGGAATCGATAAGCCTTGTACCTACGTTTGACTCAGAGGTGGAGGACTGCCTGGAAGAAGATCGTGATAGTTAGATGCCAAGAAATCTTCGATTATTTACGAGGAAGTATCTCTCTAGCACCTGAGCGTAGATACTTGTGGAGTGCCTTAGGAATTTCTATGCTCCCGTCCTCTCGCTGGAAGTTTTCCATTATTGCCACGAATGTACGAGGATTTGCCATCATTGTACTGTTTAGCGTATGGATGTAGTCTTTCTCAGTTCCACCTTTTTTAATCCGATACTTGATGTTCAATCGGGTCGCTTGGTATGCAGTACAATTACTATTGGAACCCCCCTCCCGGTATCGGCCCTGGCCTGGCATCCAAAACTCAAGGTCAAGTTTTTTCGCTGCGACTATTCCTATGTCCCCGGTGCATGAATTCACGATTCTATAAGGAAGACCTAAGGCCTGTACATAGTCCTCCTCGTTCTTCATCAGTTCCTCATGAATCTTCCATGATTCATCAGGATGGCTAAAGACAAACTGCTCAACCTTGTTGAATTGATGAACTCTGAAGATACCTTTGGTGTCCTTGCCATGAGACCCGGCTTCTTTTCTGAAACATGCGCTGACTCCGGCCAGCTTGATGGGAAGGTCATCAGGTTCAAATAACTCCCCCATGTACATTGCAGCCATGGCATGTTCTGATGTTGCTATGAGGTAAAGGTCTTCATCTTCTATCTTGTACATCACGTCCTGGAAGTCTGCGAGATCTGTCACTCCCTCATATGGCTCCCTTCGCAACATGAACGGTGGATAGATTGGAGTATACCCTCTCTTTATGAGCATATCAAGCGCCATCTGCTGCATCGCCAAGTCAAGCTCCACAAGTTCGTTCTTGAGGTAGTAGAACCTCGATCCAGCAACCTTTGCAGCTCTGGGAATATCCGCCACGTCAAGAGTGTCAAGAAGGTCGACGTGGCTCTGAATCTCAAAGTCAAACGTAGGCTTGCCACCCCATTCTTTTACGACCTCATTGTCCTCGTCACTTTCTCCATATGGCACACTCTCATGTAGAATATTGGGAATGCGCATCTGGATTTGCTTCAATTCAGCTTCCAAGGTAGTGGCCTGCTCTTCAGTTTCTTTTATTGACTTGTTGACACGATTGGCTTCCTTGGTGAGTTTAGGTGTGTCCTCACCTGCTTTCTTAAGCTCACCAATCTCCTTTGAAATCCGATTTCTCTGAGTTCGGAGAGTCTGTATCTTCCTTTTGAGATCTCTAATTTCAGAATCCAGTGATAAGAGCCGATCGAAAGACTTCATCTTAGCCACATCTCTACGTTTGCGTAGATTCTCTTGTATTAGCTCTACATTCTCTCGAATGAATTTGATGTGCAACACTGGATTCACCTATTGCTATTTTGATACTGAAACCACGCTAGTCGCTTTTTAGACTCTTTCGTTGACCACTCTATCCCCATTGTCCAGCTGTGGGACAGAGTTCATTGATGGAACACTCCTTACAACTCGGCCTACGTGCACTGCACGTGCGCCTTCCATGTGCACCGATGAGGCGTGCGTATTCGTACCATTGGTTTCTAGGAAGAACCTCCATTAGGTCCTTTTCTGCTCTAGTTCGGTTTTTCTTTTCCTTAGTGAGCTCAAGTCTTTGAGAGACTCGCATGACATGTGTGTCAACAACTATTCCTTCATTGACTCCAAACACGACCGAGAGCACCACATTCGCTGTCTTCCTACTCACTCCTGGCAATTCAATTAGACCATCCATAGTTTTCGGAACCTTTCCCGAATGACGTTCATATAGGATTCGCGCGGAGTCTCGTATATATACCGACTTCTTATTGTAGGTGCCACACTGACGTATCAGTTCTATCAAGTCCTCAACTTCAGCGTTAGCCATGGCTTTTGCATCTGGATATTTTGTAAAGATTGCAGGTGTGATTTGATTAATGCAAGCGTCAGCAGTATTTGCAGAGAGAATAGTTGCAATGAGCATCTCGAAGGGATTACCGTGCATCAAATATGTAGCAGGCGCGTCAGGGTAGGTTTTGCCAAGAATCTTGACTACATTCTTGGCTCTCATTTTGTTGTCATCCAAAGCTCACACCCTCCTGCCTTCTATCAGGGCAGGCGTCTACTTGACCTGAACTCCTCAATCTCGTCCTTTAGTTTTTGGATTGTCAACTCCATTGATTGCATCTTCTCTGACAAGCTCTCAGGTTCTCTTCTCTCTATTCCGTAATACGCCACACCACCAAGAATGAATAGATTGACTACTAGAACTACGGCGAATAGAAGGGATTGGCTGAGAAACTCGAATATCAGTCCGCCAATGAACGGACCGATTGCTGCGATAACATAAACAGATGACCAAAATACAGCTAAGACCTTGGAGGTGTCTGTGCGAGGCATGTACTTTTGAATCATGGTGATAAGAACAAGTGCCCAGAGGATGTCATTTGTGTATTTCATCACTAGAGCCAGAAATGCTGTGGTGAAAACCACCCCCAATCCGGGTAATAATGCATCTGCAGCATCGACTATAGAAGGAGGCATCCAGAAGTTGAAGGTGGGAGCGACCATGAGCAGTGCTGCACAAATCGGCATCACTGAATACACGAGAAGTATTGCTCTCTTCATGCCCCTGAGATCTGACATTCGGCCTATTCTGAAAAGAAGAGGCAGAGAGATGACCAAGGGGGTCAAGAGCATTGCATTGATGCCACCAACCTCAATATCGAGAACATCATTTGTGTAGATAAGCGCACCAAACCTGAACATCTCGTCGCTCAGGCTATCCAAGATGACGATAGCTAAGATGCCTGGCATAGAAGCCATAATCAGTTTCACTGCATTCGCATTCTCGGACAGGAAGTCGCGCCACAACGATTCGTGTTTGTTTCTCCCGTTGCTCTTACCAGACTCAAGAAGAACTGCTCTTCCTACAGTACATAACATGAGGAGCATCCCTGATACAAAATAGATCAAACGAAAAGCACCAGCGAAGTCCATTACGGGAATGAGTGCACCAAAAAGGAGGAGTGTTATGATACCCAATGAGCTTCCCATACGAAACAAGGATAATGCCAGACCACTATGCTCCTTTGGTATATTGTCCATTATAAATGCAGAAGCGCCTGCTTGAGCGAGGCCAAATATGGAGTAAATTGCAAGTGCTCCAATAATGAAAATAGGTTCAACAAAGATTCCTATCATTAGGTGGTACGTAGCCATGATAAACATCGCTATAACTGCTAGAGCCTTTCGGTTGGTGATATCTCCAATATATCCCCCCACAAAACGAAAAAGCGCAATAAAGGCCGCGACTGCAGTCATCGCGCCACCAATGAAGATAAACTCCCATCCTATGTTCCAAAGGTAAAACGTGAAATAGCTGGACATCACATTGATTCCATTGAACACCCATGCAGTGACTAGATAAACAGTATAATTGCGCCACGAGAAAATTGCTCTTAACGATTCTCTGAGATTATCTTTCTTCTCAGATTCAGTCGACATCGGAGACCTATCATCCATTTCCTCTCTCGTTTCTGGCCCCTCCCGTTTGGAGCCTTCTTCCAATATTCCGTCGCTCCTTCTCTCCGTGTCTGACGTGGCCAGTTTCTTCATTTATTCGGCCTCGATATCTCAACTCTAGCCCTCCTTCCAATGGCAATTCTCAATCAGACTATGCCACCAGTTTGCCGGGTTTTTGCAGCTCCTTTTGGAGCCCCGGTAGGGGTCAAACACCATTTAAGGCATACCTCCCTTCTTGGGCTTTAGAGTGAGTCTATGTTCAGCCTTTTTCTATTTTAACTCCTCAAACTCGCTGACCGTCCAAATCTCGGAAGGCGCTAGCCATCCTGAATTGAACTAGTCAATCCTTACATCTGATCGCTCACTCATACACCAGCACTTCAACATCGCCGGTTGGAGTAGGCTTTGCGACGAGTCTATGTGTGCAGATATCTGCAGTGAGCACTAGGCACTCTGGTGGAGTGCTAGATGTGATGAGGTTCTTGACAGCCAGCTCTAGGTTGATTGCAGTGAGTCTGATGAGTTCTGAATCAGTGAACGGGTCCACCGCTCGGCCTTCTTCAGTAATCACTACTTCTGCTAGCGTTGTCGCCATCTTTTCGCTAATCATTCTTTGTTTCCTCCGTTTCTTTACGAATTCGTTTTTTTATTATCACCATGGTTCTGGGCTTGGTCTTCCTGGGTTGTCATTTTCCATGTTCGTTCTCTCCTCCATGTTTTCTCTCTCATTTTTTGGGAATCCATACATCATCGCTCGACGAGGTGAATCAACCTATGATACCGTGCTCATCCTCTGTCCGCTCTTGCCGTTTTCTCTCTAAACAGCTAGAACGGTACCGGATCTTCACACGGTGGCTGTACCACGGTTGATATACCGTGAATCACTCCAATTGACAACAACTCCAATGCCACACGACTCTCTGTCATGCTCTCGTAGAGTGTTCTCATCTGGTCCGAGCTTATCGCTTTCACCTCCGGTCGATGGTGTATGGTATGGACATAGAGACTATGCTCTTTGCGAAGAAATTTACTAGGTCCAATAAAGTCCTGCCGGTCTTTATCTTATCCAGATATTACCCAGATATACATGTCTGGGAAGAATCTCTTCGTCCATAGCATTGTCCCGAGTGTGTACACCAAGAATAACAGCGGTCAACCCGCATAATAAAGAGTGGAGTTTGCATTCCATTGAGTTAGACTGGCACTAGAAGTCAAACTAGCTGATTATTCGCACTGACTTCTATTCAGCAATGATGAGTTGCTTGAAGAAGCAACCATAAGATACATTTTAAACTTAACAAATGGCCATAGTGGATATCGATTGGAGCTGAAAAGATTGCGATTCCTTGGAACCGGTGAGCTTAGGCTATTGAGAAGATTAGTCATCAATCCTTCAATGACACAGGCCGCATTAGCTAATAGCCTTGATGTGTCTAGATCAGCTATCAATCAGATTTGGAAGAAGCTTCATCGTGACTTTGATCTTTCAATCCGCAGTACACTTGATTATGGCAAAATAGGGTTTCGACTTGTCTTTGGCTGGGCTAAGGATAAGGAGGGTTCTACTGCTATCCCTAAGTTCAAACAGTGGCTTTCGTCAAACGCACTCACAAGCGTTGTGGCTGAATCTGCTCTTTCTTCGTTGATGGACAAGCGCGTCTACTTCGAAGCATTCCTCCCACCTGATACAAGAGGCAGAATGTTTTTGGAACAAGTGAGTCGGTTTGAGAAACGACCATACAATCTTGGTATTACTTACGGTTTATCGGATAATGTTTCCAATAGTATGAATCTCGGCCTCTTTGATGGGCGAAAGTGGGAAGTTCTTGATGGCTTTAGGTTCGGTGCAATCATCGATTCAGCTAGAACCTATGCTGACATTCTTCCTGATGCTATCCTGTCCTATCATACAAGCCCTGCCCAGACGAATGTAGATGATTTGCTAGTTGCGTCCTCCTTGGAAGAGAACTATCATGTTACCTCCAGAGAACTTCAACATCGATACGATGAGTTTGGTTACTCAGCCCCGTCTGAGAGAACTTTGAGGCGGCGACTTGATTCGTTAAGACGGAGTCATGCTACACCCTATGTAAGCATTCACAATGTGGGACTCACCCAGCGGTTCGTAGTCTGCTTGCAGGAGCACAGGGGAGAGTCCACTATTTCACGATTACTACAAGCTCAAGCAACTACACTACCAAAGGCAAGAGTCGTAAAGACCGATGAACTTACTGCAATGATTCTAGACCTTCCTGAGTCTGCAAGCTGGTTTGCGATCTCAAAAGCTTTTTCGGAGTTAGGGAGTGACATTCCGGAGATGTGCACATTTATAGCAGAGAGCTTTCAATTGTGGAAAGGACTTGCCAGTCTTGTGCCCCCCCTCTAGTCCTGCATGACATAAAGGGAAAGCAGTTCTCGGCGTAGAAAGGATTGAAGAAAACTCACCAAGAAGAAGGAGATGCATCTCGTAGAATGACTAGATCAAATGGTCCTGCCATAAATATACAGACACCATACGATGATTCTATTCCATCATCTCAAGAGCCATCGGTCCAATTCTACATAGATGCTATGCGAATTTACCTTGGTCTTTATGAAGGCAGTATCTCAATGGAGGATGCAGTCCATGCCTCTGAGATGCTGAAGGAAAATCCTGAGTTCATCAAGTATCCAATCAACCCTACGATAATCCCTCTCAATGAAACCTTCAAGGACAAGATGTTGTCAAATCTGCAAACTCTCAAGAAATTCAATCTCCTAACAAAAGACTCCGTCAAATCGGCCTACAGTTTTGCATTGCTATCTCCAACCACTCCTCTCAGTACTATCGATTTCAAGCTATTGCAGATTCTCGAAAGGGACCCACTTAGTACCCTCGTGGACGCAGCTGCTGAAATCGGAGTTACACCGCGAACAGTGGCAAGGTCCATCGAACGGCTTGAAAAGAACTTCGTTTATAGAGTAAGTGCCTTAATGGATATGACGGCGTTTGGAGCCCAACCCTTCGTCCTATTTTTC
>Ga0209635_10004279_pt1 | contig 11194 bp, 9 predicted proteins | sample DeeMarSWOR230_32_FD_187463 | JGI IMG/M metagenome (GOLD analysis project Ga0209635, IMG submission 187463) | Marine sediment microbial communities from White Oak River estuary, North Carolina - WOR-2-30_32 (SPAdes) (version 2) | ecosystem: Environmental > Aquatic > Marine > Intertidal zone >...
AAGGCGAGCGTATTGAAGCGGGTTGGGGAAATCAAATTAGAAGTTATGTTCTTCACCCCTACAAAATGGTGAAGGACCACCGCACCGATTACGAGGTTCACGATGCCGAAGCTGTGTTGGATGGAGAACTGGATGGATTTGTCACTGAATACCTTCGGTCTAAAGTAGGGAAATGATTAAACGCATCGCTTTAATAACTTCGGCGCTTCTCTTGCTTTTAAGCCCCTCTCTCGTCGCAGCCGGGGATGATATTACAGTTATAGCTAGCGGTGTAGAGATAGACTTCCCTAACCAGGCTGAGTTCACTCTTGAGGCTGAAAGCTATGTTGATATTGTTGATGTCCGTCTTTATTACCAGGTGGATATGATGAACTACGCTGAAGTTGTCAGTGAGGGTTGGGCTGAGTTTACTCCAGCAAACAAAATAGAGGCTAATTGGGTATGGGATATGAGAAATTCGAGCTTGCCCCCTGGCGCTGAAGTCACATATTGGTGGATGATTGAGAATGCTGATGGAAACAGATTTGAGACCTCCCCCGAGATAATGCATTTCGATGACCACCACTATTTTTGGCAGAGCTGGACTAGTACCGTACCTCAGGGTGGCGAACTGACTCTTTTCTGGTATGAAGGCGGTGATTCCTTCGCCCGAGAATTGATGGATACTTGCAAGGAAGGACTTGCTAGGTTGACCCAGGATATCGGCACCTATCCAGAGAGGCCCATCAAGATATATATTTATGCCTCCGCTAATGATTTACAGGGAGCTATGATTTTTCCTCAGGAATGGACTGGCGGCGTTGCCTTTACTGGATTTAGTACAATCGCTATCGGTATTTCCCCGGCGCAACTTGATTGGGGCAAGAGGGCCCTGGTTCACGAGTTGACGCATCTTGTTGTTCATCAGGCGACTTTTAGCCCCTATGGGCAGCTTCCTCTCTGGCTTGACGAAGGGTTAGCTATGTATAACGAGGGCGAGCTTGAACCTGTTTTTCGCTCCTCCCTAGAAGAGGCTATATTGGAAGACGAGCTTATTTCGGTGCGCAGCCTCTGTAGTCCCTTTTCTGCCGAGACTGAAAAAGCTCTCCTGTCCTATGCTCAAAGCTATAGCCTTGTTGAGTACCTTCTGGATAATTATGGACAGGACAGTATGCTCGACTTGTTGACTATTTTGAAGCAGGGTAGTACATACGATGAAGCTTTGATTGAGGTCTATGATTTTGATATAGATGGACTTGATGCTCGTTGGCGAGGAACACTGGCATCTCATACTGCCATTTCGGTGAGCCGAATCCCTGAGCAAAGCGGAGGGACAGCGTGGCAGTCCCATCCTGCGTTGATTGCCGTGTTAACGGCATTAGCTACAGCACTGGTTTTATTGGGTGCTTTGGCCCTGGAGAAGCGGCCTTGGCGGAGGTCATCTGGGAAATCGACCATATAAGATAAGGCATGAAAGACTCTTTTACTGTTCACGATTTACCCCTCAGTGAGCGGCCTAGGGAGAGGCTGCTTAAGCTGGGCAGTGAAGCTCTTTCCGCCCAGGAAATTTTAGCTTTAATTCTGGGTCGAGGAGTTAAAGGCGAATCCGTCATAGAGACTAGCCATAAGCTGTTAAGCCGGTTTGGCAATCTCAAAGGTGTTGCCGATGCTTCTGTGGAGGAGTTGACCCAGACAAAAGGTATTGGGCCAGCCAAGGCAGCGCAGATTAAAGCTGCTCTTGAATTGAGTAAGAGGCTGGAAGCCGATGTCGATGAGAAACCCAAGCCGGTGCTCAAGTCCCCGGAGGATGTAGTTGCCGAGGTGAGGGGCCAGTTGAAAGGCAAGAAGAAGGAACATTTTTTGGTACTTTGCCTGGATACTAGAAACAGGTTAATAAATCACAAGCTAGTTTCCATAGGCAGCCTGGATACGAGCATTGTTCATCCCCGTGAGGTGTTTAAGGAAGCGGTCTCCTCCTTCGCCGCTTCGGTAATTTTTGTGCATAATCATCCTTCAGGTGACCCCGAGCCATCCAAAGAAGATATTGAGCTAACCAAGCGACTGGTTAAAGCTGGTGAAATCATAGGCATTGATGTCCTTGACCACATCATTGTCTGCGATAAGAGTTACTTAAGCCTGGAAGCTAATAATTTGTTATAAATTTAATCGCAAATGACAAATAAACACCCTTCAAGTATGCAATTTAGTGAGTTTTAATTTCTGGGATATACTGTTGGGCAAGAGAGCATCATGAAGACTAGCGAAAAGAGCGAGGTTTTTTTCTTCCCCTATGATGAGGGCAGGGCTTTCCTTAGAGGGTTGAGGACTCTTTTCTCACGAATAGCCAATGTTGTCTCTGCGGGTGATTCAGTAGCGGTGAAGGTTCATATGGGAGAATATGGCGGTAGTGCTTACCTTCGCCCGCCGATAGTACGCCGGGCATGTGATTTGATTAAAGAAGCTGGAGCTAAACCATTTGTCACGGATACCACTGCTCTTTATCCCGCGGGGAGGTTCACTGCCAGCCAGTACCTGGCGACAGCAGCCTTCAATGGTTTCACCGAGGAATCGTTGGGAGCGCCTGTCATTATTGCTGATGGGGAGCAAGGCTATGACGGCGAGTGGGTGGATATCCCCAAGCGGGTCTCTGATTGCTCTTTAAATAAAGTAAACATAGCCAGGGAGATTTTCGATGCCGACTCTATGATAGTTCTTTCTCATCTGAAGGGGCATGAGCTATCTGGCTTTGGCGGCTCTATCAAGAATGTGGCTATGGGCTGTGTTACTAAGGAGTCGAAGGCTGCTCAACATAGGGTAAATCGTGGTGTCATCGACCTCTCTAAGTGCACGGGCTGTGGACAATGCGTTGAAGCTTGTGCCTTCAAAGCCTTGTCTTTACTTGAGGAGAAAATAGTGCGTGACGAGGAGAAATGCGTGAATTGTAATAATTGCCTTTATACTTGCCCGGAGAAGGTTTTTTCCTTGCCTCCCCATGCTAAAGAGGTGTTTCAGGTTTATCTGGCTCACGCTGCCGCCGGGGTACTAAGCCGGTTTCACTCCAAGGTGGCTTTCATCAATTTCGTCCAGGATGTAACGCCATTGTGTGACTGCGCTACGCCATCAGGTTTGCCAGTAGTTCCCGATATTGGCATCCTCGCCTCAACAGACGTGGTAGCTATTGACAAGGCGTGTTTGGACTTGATTGCTCAAAGCAAGCCCATAGGGAAATTTGTCAACATTAGCTCTCCCGATATACTGGGCAAGATAAATGGTACGGACAGCCTGATTCAAGTAAGAGCTGCCCAGAAGCTCGGCTTGGGAAGTATTGAGTATCAACTACAGGCAGTGGATTAAATGTCAGCGTATAAGATACAGAAAATTCAAATATCAAAATGTAAAATGCAAAATGACAGAGAAAAAATTAAAAATGGGCATTAAGCAACCCTACGAGTTTTTTCATTTTAAATTGTAATTTTGATTTTTTATCTTTGAATTTTAATCTTTCTAAGGATTTAATCACTGTTTAGAACGCTATACGGAGTAACATGAAAGATATTGACCTGGCTCGCTCTCTTTTGGAGGAGGAGAGATGGAATCTCGTTATAGTGGAGGGAGGACAAGTTCTTTTCAGCTCCAGAGAGCGCGGAGTAGCCCCCTTTTTCCAGGCTGTTCATAGTATGGGGGCAAGTTTACATAATGCATCGGTAGCTGATCGTATCGTGGGCTCTGCCGTAGCTATGCTTTGCCTGCAGGCCCGGATAACCTCGGTATATGCTGGCATAGCAAGCCAGGGAGCGCTTGATATTCTGAAAGGGCAAGGGGTGACCATTAGTAGTAAGAGCATAGTTCCTTATATCTCTAACTATGATGGCACAGACTTATGTCCTTTCGAGAAGCTGGCAAGAAGTTGTCAAGGGCCTTCTCAATTGTTTGCAGCGTTACAGTCTCTTTTTGCGGAAGGTGACCAGTGAAAAGAATTTGGCAGCTTGCATTATTATCTCTGCTTTTGTCGATTATGGTAATTTCACCTTCGACTGGTTGTTATTTTTGGTGGGGTGACGAAGGCGTCCTCCGCCTCTGGGATATCGGTCCCATAACGCTTGACCCGGCGATTTCTGCCGACATGTCTTCTCATACCTACGTCATGCATATCTTCTCTGGCTTGGTTCGCCTTGACCAGGAACTGAATATAGTGCCTGATATTGCTGAGAGCTGGGAGAAAAGCCCCGATGGCAAAACATACACCTTTTACCTTCGCCAGGGGGTGAAATTTCATAGTGGTGGGGAGATCACAGCTGCCGATTTTAAATACTCTTGGGAGCGAGCTTGCGACCCCGATACTGGCTCTGGCACAGCCGCTACATATCTGGGCGATATTATTGGTGCCAAGGACATGCTGGCGGGAGAAACGGGAGGAATCTCCGGGGTCGAAGTCATTGATGACTACACTCTTCGGGTTACCATTGATGCTCCCAAGGCTTACTTCCTCAGCAAACTAGCTTATCCCACCGCCTTTGTGGTTGATAGGGCTAATGTGGAATCCGGGGAGGACTGGTGGCGGGAGCCAGACGGGACAGGACCATTTAAGCTGAAGGAATGGGAAGAAGGGCTGTGGCTGATTTTGGAGCGTAGCCAGATTTATTACGGCGAGCCGGCTAAACTGGAACAGGTCGTCTATCTTCTCTCTGATGCGCCCATGACCCTATACGAGACAGGGCAGATTGATGTCGTTTCTGTTTACTTGGCCTACATTGACCTGGTGAGTGACGAGACTGGCCCGTTTTATCACGAGTTAGCCGTAACCCCCGAGCTCAGCCTCTATTATATTGGCTTCAACACTGCCCAACCTCCCTTCGACGACGTTAACGTCCGCCGTGCCTTTTGTCATGCTGTGGATAAAGAGCGTATCGCTGAGATAATATTGAGGGACATGGTAAATGAAGCTGATGGTATTTTGCCGCCGGGCATACCTGGCTATAACGAGTCTCTCGAAGGACTTGACTACGATGTGGAAAAGGCGAAAGAGCTCATCGCCGACTCGAGGTACGGAGATGCCTCGAACCTGCCCGCTATTACCCTAACCGTTGAGGGCTATGGCAATAACATTCCCAGTTATCTAGGCGCCATTATCCAGGAATGGCAGCAAAACCTCGGACTGGAAATCTCGGTGAGGCAACTGGAACCAGAGGATTTTATTTATAACCTGAAACGAGAGAAGGATGAAATGTTTATAACGGGCTGGATAGCTGACTACCCCGACCCACATAATTTCCTTGATATCCTCTTTTATACTGGAAGCGAAGTTAATATCTCCGAATACAGCAACCCCACTCTGGACGCTTCGCTTGACCAGGCAGCTATAGAACAAGATGGGGCTCTCCGCCTGGCTATGTACCAGCAAGCTGAACAACTGGTAGTTGATGATGCCCCTTGCCTCCCCCTGTTCCATGGCGCCAACTATATCCTGGTGGAGCCCTATGTCAAAGGCTATGAACTCAGTCCCTTGGGTGTTCCCGACCTGAGCAAGGTGTATATTGATAAGGACTAAATTCCAAATCCCAAAGGCGCTCCGCTTCCAATCCTAAATTCTAAGCACTAAATATTAAACAAATACCAAATTCAAAATCCTAAATGTTTTGGTCATTTGTGCTTTGATATTGTTTAGGATTTAGAAATTAGTATTTAAAGTTTTCCCTTCAGGGCTTGGGATTTCAGGTTTCTCCTTCCCTTTAATTGTCATCCTAGTGTGCTGCAGAATGGCATGTGGTAATTAGTAGACAGCCTCATAGCTATGGTGGAGGTAGTCCTTGGTGGTATAATGATAAGGGATGGAAAGGGAGGCGACGCTCTATGAGACACTTCCTGGTGGTGGGGTGAGGTGTCATGTTTGCTAGCGGAGCCTCGTCAGTGCGATAATCAGCCTCAATAGCTAGAAGCGATGTAGACGTAAGAGGGGTGAAATCATGTCAAGAAAGGCGATCTTCATTGGTTTAATTGTCGTCGTCGTGGTAGGAACGATATTGGGGCTAACAATTGGCCGTCAGGGAAATCCTTCCGACGTAATTGAGCCAGAAGAATCCGAGGAGCCCACAGAGCTGGAGCCAGTGACTCCAGAGGTTATGACAGTCGGTGATTTCATCTCCAGACTTGTGACGGAGGAATATCAGAAGTCGATTGAAGGCAAAGAGCCAACCATAAAAGAAGGGACCACTGTTCGCGTTCTGGGAAGAGTAAAGGCTTTCCGGGTTGGCGGTGAGTATCCTCACTTCAGAGGAGAAGTTGATCTAACACCTTATTACTGCTTCAAGCGGGTACAGTGCATATTCGAGGGCGAAGCTGTAGCGCAATTAGAGAATCTTGAAGTAGATCAGGATGTGGTCATCGAGGGCAAGTACGGGGACATCACGTGTCATGAATTTAGTCGTGACATCTATCGCCTTGTGGATTGCTCGTCGTTGTCCATCGCAAGCCCGCAGGACTGGATAATCGCAATAGACGAAGAAATAAGAGGTGATGCCATGTCTGCCGAATACCTTTCTAACTGGAGTGTGCAGTCAAAGCTCAGCAAAGGGGACAGCATCCGTATTTTTGGCAGAGTCTATTCTGTCACCATCGAGTGGAGCTACCTGGAAGGTATGTGGGGAGACGTCCTGGTGAGCAAAAAAGGTATTTACGGTGCCGAATGCAGGTTTGTAGGCGAAGAAATCTATAAAATAATGAAGCTTCCTGAGGAACAAGAGGTAGTCATCGAAGGGGTATATGACCATGGAAGCGCCAATTGTGCCTATCTGAGCAATTGCTCGCTGATATATCCGTAGGGCGGCGGGCATATCTCTCAAACCTGACCAAGCTTTAGACAGATCCAAGTAAAATTTAGAATGTAAAAATACAATATTACAGAGCGACGGTAAATAAAAAACCAAAATGCAAAAAGCAAAGATGCAAGGAAAAGTATAAGTAATTTTAGTTTTTGCATTTTGAGTTGTCATTTTGATTTTTGACCTTTGATTTTTGAATTTCAATGAGGTGAGGATGAACCTCGCCACTACACCCTGGCCCATCAGGAAAAAATTTGAAGCTCTCTCCCAAAAAACTATTGACAATTGTTTCGGCAATGATGTAATACTATATGAGACTATCGTAAACTGGGCGGTCAACTATGTGTGGCAGCGGTTTTACTGATTCGTGTCATATTTATCTCTCCATGTACCGGAATATTGTTTCTTTCCTCCTGCCAGAGCAGAAGCTAACTTAGTTTTCGAAACCCATAGTTATTTACAAAACGTAGACGAGGTATTTCCCCGGGTAACTAGGGCATTAATTGGAATGAGGCGAAATGAAGTCTTTCTAAACAATCAAATAGAAAGAGGTGAAAAGATGTAACCTATGAGAAGCAAGTGTAAGGAATTAAGAGTTGTAGTAAACGAATAAATCTAAGGAGGAGAAATGAAGAAAGTAATGAGGAACAAAAAGGTAATAGCCATGATGGTCGTGGGGCTTGTGGCTATATTTTTGGCTACCAGTGGGGTAGTAGCGAGCCCGCCCATGTTTGGTGATGCTTCGCCTGTGGCATCGACGATTAACTACCAGGGGCAACTGACCGACCAAGATACAGGCAACCCCCTGAGTGGTGAGTATGACATGCAATTTCTGTTCTATAATGCTCTTACAGGCGGCAGCCAGGTGGGAACCACCGTCACTAGGAACAATGTTGCAGTCACCAACGGGCTGTTTAACGTCAAGCTGGATGTGAATCAAGCGGACTTCAACGGTCAGGGACTGTGGCTGGAGGTGATGGTGGAGGGGGAGACGCTGGGTCCCCGCCAGGAAATACTGCCCGTGCCCTATGCTTTGAGCCTCAAGCCGGGGGCAACCATGAGCGCTCCTTTGGACGGAGCTGTCCTAAGAGCGGAAAACACCGGATCCGGCACCGGCATCTATGGTAAGAGCAGTGATGGCCGCGGTGTGAGAGGTCACAGTTCTACTAGCTATGGTGGTTTCTTTAGTAGCGATAACGATCACTTCGACCTGGCTCTGGGCGGCGCTGTCGGCAGGATCAACACTGACCCTGATGACGAAAACAGCAACTTGATCCTCTCCAGCAATAATGATGTGACCGTAAGACTGGACAACGACGGTGGGGAAGAGAGCAAGTTCAGAATCAAGAATTCTAGCGGAATCGACGTCTGCACCGTTAATGAAGCGGGCGACTTGAGCATCGCCGCCGACTCCTACATCTTTATGTCGGGGAACGATTTTGTCAAGGCCTTGAATACTGACTCCACCAGATGGAGCTGCCAGTTCAACGGCGGAGTAAAAATCTGGGGAGGAAGCGCAGGCACCAAAAGCATCTACATCCCGATCACCGTGCCGGGCGTCCTGTACGGCCAGAAAGTGACAGTTGAGGAGCTCACCATTTACTACAGTTGTCAGGATGGCACTAGTAACTACATCACCTCAACCTTTCTGGATAAACAGACCGATGCTAATAACTATGTTAACATCGTAGCTGACTTTACAGACCGGAAGAGCAATACTGCCACCAGCTACACCCTGACTCTGACGACAAACAACGTCTTGTCAAGTAACCAGGGCATTCTGAACCTTCAACTCTCTTTGAACTTTGCGGACGATTCCAATTACATCCAGATCGGCGGGGCGAGGCTGCGGCTTGGCCACAGGTAAGGAGGGAGACTGTGAAAATCAAAACTATGATTGTTTTGGCCGCTTTGCTATGTGGGGTGCTAATGGTGAATGGTGGAGTATGGGCCATGTCCTCGAGTAACTAGGGCATTAATTGGAAAGAGGCGAAATGAAGTTTTTCTAAGCAATCAAATAGAAGGAGGTGAAAAGATGTAACATGGGAGAAGCAAGTGTAAGGAATTAAGAGTTGTAGTAAACGAATAAATCTAAGGAGGAAAAATGAAGAAAGTAATGAGAAACAAAAAGGTAATAGCCATGATGGTAGTGGGGCTTGTGGCTATATTTCTGGCTACCAGTGGGGTAGTAGCGAGCCCGCCCATGTTTGGTGATGCTTCGCCTGTGGCATCGACGATTAACTACCAGGGGCAACTGACCGACCAAGATACAGGCAACCCCCTGAGTGGTGAGTATGACATGCAGTTTCTGTTCTATAATGCTCTTACGGGTGGCAGCCAGGTGGGAAGCACGATCACCAAGAACGATGTCCAAGTCACCAACGGGCTGTTCAGCGTTAAGCTGGATGTGAATCAAGCGGACTTTAATGGTCAGGGACTGTGGCTGGAGGTGATGGTGGAAGGAGAGACGCTGGGTCCCCGCCAGGAGATACTGCCCGTGCCCTATGCTCTGAGCCTCAAGCCGGGGGCGGTGATAGGTGGAGCTGGTGCTGGCGATGGAAGCATATACTTGAAAGATGCCAACGATGAAACCGTTTTGGAGATCAGGGCAGATCACGCTTACCTGGACATTGGTGGGACAGGTAACGAGGGCGACATCTGGGTAAGGGATGGAAATGACGAGATCGTCTTTGCCGTGGATGGGAATATTGCTTTAGTGGATATCGGCGGGCCGGGCGAAGATGGTGACATCTATGTCAAAAATGCCGCTGACGCCAACACCTTCACCGTTGATGGGGCGACTGGTAATGTTCAATATGACGGTGCCCTTATCGGTGCTTTTCCCAGCCCGGCCTACGACAGCGGCTGGGTGAGCATCAACCAAGACGAGTCGAAAACACTGACCCATAACCTGGGCGGGAACGTGGACAACTATGTTGTCGACGTCCAGTTCAAAAGCATTGGGTATGGCATCAACAATATCGGCTATGGTGGCCGCGAGTATGATGATGGGAAGTATATTGGGGCAAGTTGGAGAAACTTGACCACCACAACGATAAGGGTGACACGCTACGCTGACGACGTCGGTGTGCCCGAGATTCGTGTCCGCATCTGGGTCTACAAATGAACCGAGGAGGATTAGGGATGAACAGACAGAAAATATTCGCATTGTGCGCTGCCCTCATCTGTGGGCTGTTAATGGTGGGGGGTGGAGTTTGGGCCATGTCCTCGGGCAGCTATGCCATCGACTGGGATGTCATCGGCGGTGGAGGAGAGCCTGCTAGTTCGACTAACTACGCCATAGAAGGCACCATAGGGCAGCCAGCGGCAGAAAGCTCCTTCAGCACTAACTATAAGCTATGGTCAGGCTACTGGTACCCTGCTGCGCCTGCGGGACCACCACCGGAAGAGCCGACCATTGGCTTCAGCCCCCCTAGCTTCAGCTTCTCAGCTATCGAAGGAGGGGCAGACCCGGCAGACAAGACACTGGAGATCTGGAACTCAGGAGCTGGCACGCTCGATTGGTCTGTTAGCGATGATGCTGGCTGGCTCAGCTTATCACCGCCGGGTGGCAGCTCCACAGGGGAACACGATTCTGTAACCGTTTCCGTGGATATATCAGGGAAGAGCGCCGGCAATTATCCCGCCACCATTACCATTTCCGCTCCAGGAGCTACCAACACTCCACAAACAGTGCCGGTGACTTTGCAGGTCAGTCCGAGCGGCGTGTGCCAGGATGAGCCCAGTCCAGAAGTGGCGTTTGCCAACCTGATTGCCGAAGGTAAGCTGGTTATAGCGTATAACTTTGATCCCTTCACTACCGTGCCGACAGCGGTGAACGGGTGGACATGGTATGATCCTGAATTGCCGCCTGCTCTGAATAACCTTGATCAGTTGTATCTGTTTACAGCTTACTGGATCAAAGTGACAGAGGATTGCTCGTCAACGTACGGAACCTGGAACCCGCCCACACTCAAAGGGGGCTGGAATAACCCGGTTTGGTTAGGTTGCTAGAATATATCAAGGGGATGCCCCACAGGGGCATCCCCTTGAGGCTGCCCTTTGTGAGCAGCCGGTAGCACCTTCTTCGGAATAGTTGCTCTCGCGGATTGGGGCTTGTCACCGAGCGCGCCACTCGTCGTTGCGAGCCCTGACCTGTCGGGGCGTGGCAGTCTCCAAGAAGCGAGGATAGACCTCGCTACTACACCCTGGCCCATCAGGGATAAAATTTGAAGCTCTCTCCCCAAAAACTATTGACAATTGTTTTGACAATGATGTAATACTATATGAGACTATCATAAGCCGGGTGGTCAACTATGTGTGGCAGTGGTTTTCCTGATTCGCGTCAGATTTATCTCTCCATGTACCGGGATATTGTTTCTTTCTTCCTGCCAGAG
>Ga0209635_10004281_pt1 | contig 11192 bp, 16 predicted proteins | sample DeeMarSWOR230_32_FD_187463 | JGI IMG/M metagenome (GOLD analysis project Ga0209635, IMG submission 187463) | Marine sediment microbial communities from White Oak River estuary, North Carolina - WOR-2-30_32 (SPAdes) (version 2) | ecosystem: Environmental > Aquatic > Marine > Intertidal zone >...
TCCGATCTCCCATCGGATAAACGTAATAATGCTTCTCCTCAAGAGGAGCAATCAGACTGTTTTGGCAGAACTCTGTTGCCCTGTTTAGTTCCTGAGCTATGAACAATCCGCCTTCAACCATAGCCCGAGTTAGGGGTCCTGGTTCAAAGGTTTGAGGTGTCCGTCCAACACGCGCAACCAAAGCAGGATCAAAAGAACCTATGAGGCGGGTTGGAGTAACGTTTTCGTCAAAAAAAACTTCGTAAAAAGGTCTACCAGTATCATTTGCAATCTTTCTCACCATTAAAGACTTACCCACTCCAGGAGGACCCACAAGACAGGGCGTTATTCCGGCTGCAATACTGTCCTGTAGCAATTCGTAAGTTTTACTGTATTGTCCTTTTAGAATTACCTCATGTTGAATTGTTATACTCTCAACTATACTTTCTTCAAGGAGTTTCTGAAATTTCTCTTCTGTTGACTTGAGCAACATTTTCACCTTTTACTCGTGTCTTGAAAAAATACCAAATTACATTAAATGTTATAAGCAGTTCAGGTTATTCAAAACATTCGGTTATAAAAGAATTGTGTATTTAAAAAAAAAGGGATATGCAATTTACATTGTGAGTTTATTATGTTACCTTATTTTTTTTATAGATTTAATGAAACATTCAAAACTAAAATTTTGATCAGTTATCATGTAATAGAAGACACACATTATGTTACGAATGAAGTGGCGCCGGGAGTGGGATTTGAACCCACGAGACCCAAATGGGTCACAGACTCTCAGTTAATTTTTTACCTCCAGGCCTGCGCTATACCAGACTTCCCCTTGCACCTTATTGGTGACAGGTCTAGGCGATCCCGGCAAATTAGGTTTTAATAAAGTTGGAATGTTTTTTATTTATTCCTGTATGATTTCCACATTTTTGGGTATGTTCCTTTTGACATAATGACTCTTAATGTATCCGCCACTAAACCTTTCTCTTGTTCATAGATCTTTTCAGTAGAGGAAAGTGATTTTGCCAAAGCCACTATTTCTCCTTTTAGTGTATAGATGCCTACCGTGGCATTTGGTTGTATATCGGTTTCTAGTCTTAGAACGCCAGGTACAGCTAGGTTTGCTCCATGGCAAATTGCTTCAATGGTTGAATCTCGGATATAGATCTTAGGGAGAAATTCCAGTGCTTCTTCAATTGGTCTTACCATCTGTCTCAACATGCTTTCTTCTTTTTTACTATTCCAATTCTTACTGGCGTACAATAGTTCGTGTAATGTGGTTAAGAATCTACTTTCTGTCAATGAACCTGCCCGTGTTCTTCTAAGTTCAGCCATATGAGCTCCCACACCTATGGCTTCTCCGATGTCATGACAAAACTTACGAACATAAGTTCCTGCTTGGCATCCAAGACGAAATATCACGTTTTTTTCTTTAATCTCAACATCTTTTATGTAGTAGATCGTTCTTTTTCGAAGCTGTCGTTTCACAGATGACCTGAGTGGTGGTTTTTGAAATATGGTGTTTTCAAATTCTTTGAAAATGCGGGTGATTGTTGTTATGTCAACATATTTGTGGAGACGCATAACTGTGACGTACTCCTTTCCTGATTGGAGAAGAGCTTGTGATACCTTTGTTGCTTCCTGCAGAGTAATAGGTAATACTCCAGTAACAATGGGATTTCCCCGGTTTTCACCTCAAGGGTCCCAGCGTGTCCAGCTTTTGGAATATTAAGTATTTTTTTAACCCATGAAACTGTCTCATGGCTAGTTGGTCCAGAGGGTTTATCTAAATTCACAATTCCATATTTGAGGTGTTCCAAAATTGGACGAGTATCAGGAGTATACCCAACGCTCTGATCAGTTTTTTCATTATCTTTGATGATCATTTCACGTTTTATTGACCAAGGCGGGGTATTCATGTCAAAGAATTTGTATATCTATATTTGAAAGCTTTTCGATAAATCGTAAATAGATGAATGATGTGTATCTTCATTAAAATAATGTTGACTCTAAGGTTTTTTCATTTCAATAAGTGCTTTCTCAACTTCTTCATCAGTCGCTCCTCGATTTATGTCTAAAACAGTTTCAGTGGGCTCTAGGTGGGATACATTTACCCGCCGTCTCTTGACACCAGAAACGCTTTTTGGTCCGGTTATCAAAACAAACGATTTATCTATTATATCAATTATTACACATTCTTTTCCAGATTCCCGACCTAATGTTTTAATACACATTCGTCCGATCTCAACTACTGGCATATTTAAGTCACCTCTTTATGTGTTCTCAAATATTCATTAATAATTTCTGTAAGAAGTTTCATGTTTGATTTTATGGGTAGTAGACTTGTGTTTAATACTAAGTCGTATATTGTTAGATCATCTAGTTCAATATCATATTTTCTTTTAAATCTCATTTTTTCGCAATTTTCTCTTTTTAGTGTTCTGTTTTTTGCTTCTTGGAAGTTTATTTTGTCTCGTTTAGCAATTCTCTTAAGTCTAACAGAATCAGGTGCAACCATGTGAATTTTTATTGTTGCACGTTCACCCGTCATCCATCCTGCTAGGAGAGCATCTATTACTACTGAACCCTTATTAACCCAGCTCAGCGTTCTGTCATCTATTCTTTGATCTAAATCATTGTCTTTTTCAGCTAAATTCGTTAATTCTTCGATTGTTAATCCTTTTTCCTTTGCAATTTCTCTGAACAATGCACCCGCGGATATGTAATTCAATTTGAAATCATGAGCAAGTTGTTTAGCATAAGTAGACTTGCCTGTTCCGTGTAAGCCACTAATTGCAATGATAAGGTTCAACTGATATCACGTCAAATGATGTTTTTTTTGTTTCAAGTTAAAAATCATCTCTGGCTTATCATTTTTTTTCTTCTTCGACTTGGTTTCTTAACTTTATCTTTTTGTTGAGGGGGGGGTTCTGATTTATATGTGATTTCAAACGTAATTCCAAAAAGTCTAGAGAGCACTGTGTGAATAGTAAAGTAAGTAACTAAATACCATTGGAAGAAATATAATTCTGTGCCTACGAAGGGTAGCGTTAAAGGACTATATGCTACTATACCTGCACTTGTTAATGTGGAACTTAATGTAAAATAGATTAGTGTAAAAGGTATTATGGTAATAAAGGATACTTTCGATCTTTGTTTCGTCGTGTAGGTGCGTAATGAATTAATTCTATCCTCTTTCCTTTCTAATCTGGCTAAGGCAGCTTTGTCTTGTCTTCTTTTAGCCTCGTTTTGTTCTCGCATATATCTACGGACTTCAATGTCATTTTCTTTGAGTTGTTTAACATCAGTGAAAATTCGGTAAACGATCATTGAAATAGTCGTTAGAGACAGGGTGATTAACATAATAAATAGAGTGGAATTAGGTATAGTTAAAAATGGGTCGAGGGCATTCGCCCACCATCCAAGCCAATCTTCCCAAAACGTCATCATTCATCACTTTTCCAGATAAGATTTAGCAATTGTTTTGCTACTTTTACCTGTTCTCCTTGAGGGTTTTTAAAGGATTTAATTGGTGACCCTGTAAAAGTGGCGCAGCTAGCTGCAACAGATCGGGAGTACGCGATTTCTTCATTAATTTCGGTTTGTAAGACTTCATCTCGTTTCCTTGATTCATCTTTACGCCTTCTAGAAAGGATCTCATTGGGTTCAGCTTCAATAAGAATGAAAAGATCAGGTTTTATTAGTTTTAATACATTTTGTGGAAGCCCAACCCAATATCCAATATCTGTTCGGATTATCATGTGTGTGTCGATGACCTGAATAATTTTATCCTTGGAAATCTCCGCAATTTGCTTGGCTGCTTTCTCCTGGAGAATTTTTTGTGTTTTAATTGATAAGTGTCTCAGATCGTCTCTGTTTACAATATATCCTTCCCGGGTAGCTATCTCCACCATAATTGATGAATAAGTTACAAATCCTATTCCTTTCTCATTTTTCCCAATTAGATTAGCTACTTCTTTGAGAACCGTGGTCTTTCCTACTCCTGGTATGCCTGTAACAACAATTACTTTTTCAGTCATTGAGATTTCATCTTCCTATGAATTTTCTAACTATGGGATTCATATCTATAAGCTGCTCTTGAATGAAAATCTGATAATATTGATTGACGATTCCCACTGAAAGTAGCACTCCCATACCAGTCCCAAAAACACCAAAGAAGTCCGCACATGATGCTATTAGACCCACAATCAAGGCGCCCAATATTGTTACTGTTGAAATGTATCTATCCAAAATGCTCTCAATGATCTTAGCAGATCTTCTAAATCCTGGAATCTGCATTCCTGAGTCAACAAGTTGTTCAGCTACACTTCTCGGTCCTAATCCACCAACTTCTATCCAAACCATAGCGAGTAATATGCAAAATAGAGTCAAAAGTCCAGCGTAAATTAGAGCTCTTAAAGGATCCTGCATGACTGTTGTGAAGTTTCGAGGTGCACTGATATAATATGCAATACCACCTATTGGTTGACTTGGATTTGAGGCATTAAAGTTACCTAATATTTTTATAAAGGATCCAAATGTCTCGTGTTCGTGGAAACGCGACCACAGTATTTGAGCGACAAAATAAACATCCATGAATAAGGCTGAGACAAGGATTACCGGGATATTTGAAACGTAAAGCAGTTTTACAGGATACCTCCCTCTAAAACCTCTAAATCTTGAGTGAGCTATTGGTAATTCTATTTTCATATCCTCAAAGAACACAACCACAACGAAAAGTATTATCGTTGCTATGAAACCCATCATGGTAGGCCAGTCTGGATTCGTTCTAAAATAGAATGACCTCAATGGATTATCGCCTGCGAATAAGGCTTGGACATAAGCAATAATTGCCCCAAAAGCTCTACCACCTTCCTCAACTGGAAACATGTAAAAACAGCTCCAAAGTATCTTTTGCGCAACACCAGCCAAGATAAACAGGCTGATTCCACTTCCAAGCCCCCACCCTTTCTGTAAGAGTTCGTCGAGAAGCATTACAATCAATCCTGCGACGATCAGTTGAATAAAAATGTACAAAGAGTTCTCTAAGCCAATTGGACCATATACGCCTCCGAACAAATAAGCCGACGCTAAGAATATGGTCATCAGAATTGAAAAAAATTTGGTGATACTAGTAAAGACAGCCCTATCTTCCGAATTTGAAAAGTCAACATTAATTATACCTGAACCTGCAAGAAGTTGCAAAATTAGGCCAGCTGTCACGATTGGCTGGATTCCAAGCTCCATTAAGGTTCCACGGTTGGAAGCAAAGAGAACCCGTAAATATAGGAGAGGATCAGAGGTACCAGAAAGTTCTATACCGTATATAGGTATCTCAGTCATTATAAGGTAAATGACAAGTACAATAGCCGTCCAGAAAAGCTTCTCCCCAAAACCAACTTTTCTTTCAGGTGCTTTAACTTCAGGCATTAATACAGCAATTGGTTTGAATATATTGAGGAATCTGCCAGGCATATACACATCATCCTACAGAGTACACCCATATCATTGTTAATAAAACCATTTTTTTAGATTTAACAAATAGTTATCGTCAACATAAAATGAAATAAATTCATTCATAGGAAGCAAGGACAGGTGAAATAATCACATCATCTTTTTAAGAAGGTCATCGACTGTGTTGGCTCTATACCCCAATTCTCCTTTTGGAAAATGTTTGTTCATTTTTTTTCGAAAACCTCCTTTTGGAGGATGAAGACGAAATAGTGGCTTTACATTCTTTATCTTCCAGAAGTCTAATTTGGAATCATGTATAGCTTCAGATAGCATATAGATTGAGTCAAAGCCAAAATTCCTGTTAACATATTCATCAGTTATCTTTTCTCCACCCATGAGTTTTCCACGTTTCATAATGAGTTGTGAAAGCATGGTTTTAGATATCTCACCCCAGGTAGCATAATCTTTCAATCTTTCCAATGTTCCATTGAAGGAGGGATTGTTAATTATTATTGTCCCATGATTTCTTCTTTGAAGATGTATATATTTGAAGATGCGCTCAACTTCTTTTGGTATCCCAACGGATCCACATAACCTAATTACCAGTAAACAACCACCCATTACACCAGTCAACATGGATTCACCTCGACCAATCCCTTGGTGTTAGAATCGTGTATGTGTTTCTAAGAGCATTGTAAGTTGCATTACCAAAACTCATAGCAGTCCTAGTTGATCCATAACTTTTCGTCCAGCAATCTTTGATGCCAGATAAGGAGATAACGACCTTAGCAATTTCTCCTGCGACTACTCCCACTCCCTTTGGGGCAGGTTTTAAAAACAGACGTACACTACCGCATTTACCATCAACTTTGAATGGTAAGCTATGTGGCTCACCACATCCACACTCCCAATGTCCACAACCTCTTTTCACTGGTGCAATATTGAGTTTAGCATCTAAGACTCCCTTCTCGATTGCAGTCCTCACTTGCTTGTGTTTCCCCGTTCCTAATCCGATATGACCATTTAAGTCACCAACTATAACTACTGCCTTGAACATTGACTTCTCACCTGCATCAGTCTGCTTCTGGACGAGATTTATATCCAATACTTTTTGTTGAAGATTAGGTAAAAGTGTATCAACAATCTCTGGCTCACGAATCTTCATGCCTTCCATAAAGATTTCGTCAAGTGATGTGATCTTACCTTCAGAGACCAGGGCTCCAAGTTGAGTTCGAGGAGTCCAAATATCTGTAGATTCGTATCTAACATTAGACATTTCAACTGATTCCTTCCTTATTGTAATTAATGATCTTGCTTCTTACTTCCTCAAAGTGTTTTACAATATTTTTTGAAGAAATATTCAGACGTCTATACTTAGAAAATACATGTTTCGTGGATTCTACCTCTTCCAAATTAAGTCTATCACAGTAAAGTGCTATGTGTTCTCCAGTTAATCTTACGTCTTCAGGTAATATTATCTTATTATTAGGAATGGATAAGCCAGCATCTAATGCTCCTTTTAGAACAGCAAAAATACGTGATCCTCTTGAGGGTTGGTATAATCCAATATCGAGCACAGCCTCTTTTATCCCGTTAATAAGCGCCTTTCCCCCTATAATTAGTCCAACAAGATACGCGGCTGGTGTGTTCGAACAATTAGCATTCCATCCAAATCTAATAAGTTCTCCACTATCAGCTGTAACAAGTACTGAATCTCCTCTCATATGAGCTTCAATAATTTGAGCGCGTATGTGTTTATTGGATCTTCTAACAACTAGTCTTTTCTTTCTTGAAATAATGAAGGCTTTCCTTTGATAAAAATCAGTTTTTCCCTGTCTTCTTCTCCTGAATCGGACCTTATAATGTGATTTGCTTGCTGACAAATTTTATCTCCTCTTCATTCCTTGAGTTTCAATAAATCTCATCAGATGAGGTACGTTCTCGAAAGTTCCACCTTTTGCCAGAAGATATAAGCGACGATAGGTGAGTGAAGATATTATACGCTGATGCCGAAGCTCCTTCAGCTTTACCCGTATTGATCTAATTCTTTCCATCCAAAGATCCTTACCTGAGATACGAGCGGTTTTTTTACCTGTTCTTCTACCTGAACCTCGACGTCTTCCTCTTTTTCTTTGGGCACTGTATGCCTTGGCTCGTGAACGGCTTATTCCCGTCTTTCGTTTAGGTGAGATTGCTCCTTCGTGGATAAGCTTCCTGACATCTTGCCTAGTAATGGCTATCTCAATATCCTCAGTTCTTTCAGGATCCATCCAGACTCGATTCTCTCCAACTTTGAGCATCCTTGATGCGAGCTTTCTCTGACTTTTAAGATTCACAGTTAAGCCCTCCGAGGATTTACAACGTGTACGCCCAGTTCATCAGCTCGTTGTACCATCAGAACTCGTTTTTTTCTACCAACGGTGTGTCCAATTCTAGCCACTTGATTTGACGGGTTGATAAAGTCGAGGTCATACTCATTATAAACCATAATTTCCTCAAAACCAGACGGATGGAATCCCCTGACCCTCTTTGGAGACCCATAACCTACTTTTACACAGGCAGGCCATCCTTTTAGCTCGTCCCTCATCTTGCTATCTATGCCTCTTGGACGCCTCCAACTGGGCTTAACTCTTTTATATCTCCAACTCTCTTGGCGAATAAAATTTGGTCTTGTTCTCTTCTGCTGCTTTCTAATATTCAGAAGCCTTCTATTCTCTGAGTTTTTTACCGCGTCCTCTTGTTTAACCGTTTTTTTATTCTCTGGTTCAGTCACTATTACATTCCTTCACTTTTTTCGTAGATGTATATTCCATCGAGGAATACTCGATGATCTTTCTTTTTTATCCAGGTTGCTTCTTGAATATTGGCAGCTGTTTGACTAACATCGTTTAAATCTATGCCTTTTACTATGACATCTTCATCCATAACTTCAACCTTGACATCGCCTAAGATCCTTCCTATCCTTGGTTTTCTTTCACCATGAAAGTTTTCAACGACTGCTCTGTTTTCTTCAACTCGTACCGTCATAGGAAAATGTGCGAATACTATCTTAAGTTTATAAGTATAGCCTTTTGTTACACCAGTTATCATATTTCTAATGAGTGAACTTATGGTTCCTACAAGAGCCTTTTTTTTCTTATCAGGCCATATTACTTCTATTTGGATTTCGTTTCCCTTTTTAATAATGTCCACTTTTGCATGGGAAAAATCTTTTTTAATCTCTCCCAGAGGACCAAGCACTGCAACAGAACCATCTTCTATAAGGATTTTTACGTCATTTGGGATTAATACCGTCTTAGAGGTTACTTCTACTTGTGCCAAATTACCTTCCCTCCTAGTAAACATAAGCTAAAAGTTGCCCGCCAACGTGTTTTTGCTTTGCTTCATGATGTGAAATTATTCCTTGAGATGTAGAGACGATTAATATTCCAATGTCTCTAGAGGGAAGATATCTTTTTTCCCAGAGTTCAAAATCGTTAGCTTTCACGTAATATCTAGGTCGAATGGCTCCACACTTATTTACGCGTCCTAACAGTTGAACTATAAATTTACCCGAGCGTCCATCGTCTATGAACTCGAATTCTCCAATGTAACCATTCTTCTGAAGCACTCTCAAAGTGTAGCCCATCAACTTGGACGAGGGGGAAACGACACACTCTCTTCTAAGCCGTAACTCATTATTCATGAGTGTTGAAAATGAAGCAGATAAAGTATCCATAATTGACCTCCTTCAGCTATATTTTTTAAAACCTAGGTCTTGTGCTATTTCTCTAAAACATTGACGACATAGATTCAAGTCATATGACCGGATTATAGGACCAAATGAGCCACATCTCCTACACGGGCGTGTTCTCTTCCCAATAATTTTCTTGACGCTTTTCTCATTTACCAAAATTATTCAGCCCCCACCAATTCTACTCCGAGAGAATTCTTAACAAAGTACCGACCTTCCTCAGGAGTGATGATGTGTCTACGGCTTATATTAGAACGCTTTATTCTACGTCTTTTTACACGGTATCCTGGCTTCTCGAAAGAGACACATATATCCATTCCCACTATACCAAGCTCAGGAACATATGTTGTCCCAGGAATGTCGATGTGTTCTCGAATACCGAAGGCAAAGTTGCCTTGTCGGTCGAAACTTGAATGAGAAATTTGATTATTTACTGCTTCCAAGGCTCGTTTCAAAAAGGTAATCGCGTCTAAACCTCGTAAGGTTACAATGCAAGATATGGGTTCCTTTCTAGATATTCCAAAATTGCGAATGCTCTGTTTAGCCTTTCTCTGGCATGACTTATGTCCTGTTATGTCTTCTAAGACTCGCATAGCTCTTTGTAAAGGTTCACCAGATTTCCCAACAGAAATATTGATGACGACCTTTGCTACTCTCAGTCTCTTCATGGGATTTTCATAAGTATCCACAGTTTCAACTACTGCCATTCTACTCATCCTCCAGCATAGAGATAACAGGTTCTTCAATCCCAATTGTAAATGTATAATCCTCGATTGTTAGTACTTGCTCTCCACTCTTTTCTACTATAGTAACTATATCAGGAAGACGATTACCCGATCTGTCGATTTTGAGTACGCTTCCCCATCGTCCGACATTTTTTCCATTAGTAACCAGAGTTAAGACCCCTTCATCTAGTTTTATAAGGTCTAAAATCTCGTTATCGGGTATTCGAATCTTAATAACATCAGAGGTCCTGAAGTTTGTATCCGGGCTAGATTCTGTCGTGTTTAAATTAAGGGTTCGTCCACCACTCAAATTTAGTTGAGTGGTTCCTCGCTTAAGAGTTGTTTTGCCCAACACTTTACACAGTTTAAATTCTTTCTCATCATCCGAAACTTGCTTAAGCACAAGCTTACCATTCCTATCAGGTAAAACTCGAAAAGTTTTGTCTAAGCCAATTACTTCAATGATATCCATTAATCCGACAGGAAAGTCATCTCTTCTACATGGTTTACCATCCACTCTGATTGAACCTTCAGAGAGAATTTTACTCACTTCTCGTCTAGTATTGACTAGATTCAACGAGTCTCTTAAAATTAAACCAATAGGAATAGAACTATCAATAGAATGTGGTCCAGAGGATGATCTGATTGTCCACTGAAACCCTTTTCTCACAATAGGCCAGTGAGCCGGTGCAGGATGTCTTTTTAGATGCTTTTTTCCACCTTTTTTACCCAATTCGAATCAACCTTTTTGAGTTTCAGACGAGATCGTTTCTCATTATCCTTTTTATGAAGGTTTCACTTCCTCTGTTCAAGAACGTTTCGTCGTAATTTGTCGTCGAGATTCAAAGACTGTACCATAATTTTTGAGGGATTAAGGGGAGACAAATATTTTGAGCCATCAACCTTTTCGCCTGTCACATTCTCCACATAAATAAACCCGTTTTTAGGATCAACTCTCTCAACCTTACCCTCTACGTTTTTGTAATCTCCTCTAACCACCTTTATGGTATCTCCCTTTCTCACTCTGACAGTACGAGTACCATATTTTTCCTTGAGCTCTTTCGAAAGAGGAGCTCTAACATCCTTTTTCATTGATAACTTCTTCAGGTTAACAGCCTCCCTTTATAGGAATCAAATCATCTCTCTTTCTCAATAACCACAAAAGAGACAGACTTCGCTAAAGGTCTACATTCAGCAATCTTTACCTTATCACCTTGTCTTGAATTTATGCATGGAGGGTTATGTGCTGCAATGTGACTGTGTCTTCTCTCATATCGCTTGTATTTTGATGCGTAAATGTG
>Ga0209635_10004282_pt1 | contig 11191 bp, 9 predicted proteins | sample DeeMarSWOR230_32_FD_187463 | JGI IMG/M metagenome (GOLD analysis project Ga0209635, IMG submission 187463) | Marine sediment microbial communities from White Oak River estuary, North Carolina - WOR-2-30_32 (SPAdes) (version 2) | ecosystem: Environmental > Aquatic > Marine > Intertidal zone >...
GTGCCTATGGCTATTTGATGGTATCCAGAATGGGAAAGAGAGAACCAAGGAAGGGAACAGTGGAGTTATTTCCCGGTCATGACGTAGTCCACTATCTGTTCCGCGGTCATGTCGCCTAGACCGAGGCTCTCGGCGGAGGCTCCCTCGTTCCAGAAGTCTCTCTGTAACACGAGCTCCGCGAGGTCAACCATGGTGTCGATGGCTGGCGTCGGGATGCCGAACTGGTTCCCGAGGCCCGAGATGAAGACGTAACCGTAGAGAAGGTCCTCTCCGAAAGCGGTCTTGGCGGCGAAGTCGTCTAGGCTGAGGCCGGGCCTCCAGCTGCGGTGGCTTGCGAAGGTGCTGTAAACCTCGTACATGGTCTCACCCTTGACGCCGTACTGGCCGTACTCAATCTTGAGCACCTCCGGTTTGGGGAGCAGCTCCAGCCCCAGCACCTTACCGACGGCGATCCTCTCCTTGTCGATGAGATCCATCACGTGGGCCACCTTCGGCGTCATCAGCGTGCCGTAGAACTCGAGGTCCCCGCCGGTCTTCTCCCAGAGCCCGGTGTTGAGCAAAGCTGGCGCCACGTGGACCTGTAGGTTCGGGTTCGTCAGGCTCGTGTAGAGCACGTTTACGGCCGCCTCGCAGTTGGGGAAGAAATCCTTGACTGCCTTCATCAGCGTAGGCGTCTCGTCTCCCGGCATCGCCGCGGCCCAGAGGTGGGCCTTGACCCCGAAAACGTTCAGCACGCCGGGCGCGGTTGGTTTAACGAAGTAAGGCAGTATCGCCCCCTCCCCTAGGACGGTGTCCTCCGGCGCATGTTCCTTGAAGACCTTGTATGATCTGAGGGCCGCTAAGTAGGAGGACCAGTTCAATATAATCTGCCCCGGCTCCATGTGCCTAGCCGCCTCATGTATGAACCTTTTAGCCCCGTACGCCCTAATGGTCAAGAATATAGCGTCTGCGTCCTCTACGGCCTCAGCCATGTCGGTCGTCAACACATCCGGCTCCACCTTTCCCTCTAGGTTGCCATACGCTTCGATGGACCCCTTCTCCTCGACCATCTTCAGGTTTGCGCTATACTCGGGGAAGTCGAAGAGGTTCACCTTGAAGCCCTTGAGCCCAAGATCAACGGCCATGGTCATGCCTCCGCTGCCACAGCCCAACACCGCTGCTCGTTTCACCATTTCTAAGCTTCCTACACACGTGTCTCTGGAAACTTATAATAAAATATTCTAATGATTGAGTACCATGACTAGCCCCGGTCTGCTTCTCGGAGTCGACATCGGCGGCACCTTCACCGACTTAATGCTTTTCGACCCTGCAAGCAAGAAGATGCGTTTCAGCAAGATCCTAACGACGCCGGAAGACCACTCCGAGGGCGTCATGGAAGGCATACGGCGCATAACGGAGGCCGATGGCTACTCGATGGGCGAAATCTACTCGGTTATCCACGGCAGCACCATCGGCATCAACACGGTGATAGAGCGCAAAGGAGCAAAGACCGGGTTGATGACTACGAACGGCTTCGAGGACGTCCTGCTCATCGGGAGGCAGACCCGGCCAAGGATCTACGACTGGACGGTGGGTCGCCCCTCCCCCCTCGTGCCGGGTAACTTCAGGAAGGGAATAACCGAGAGGATGGACCATCACGGAGAGGCTCTAAAACCGTTAGACATTATAGAAGTAGAGAGAGTAATCGAATACTTCAGGGAAAACGGCGTTGAGTCAATAGCTGTCTGTCTCCTCCACAGCTACGCGAACCCAAACCATGAACAAGCCATAAAGGAAGCCATTGAACAGTCCCTTGACGTCTACATCTCGGTCTCATCTGAACTCCTCCCAGAGTTTAGGGAGTATGAGAGGATGAGCACCACGGTCGTCAACTCGTACATCGGACCCGTTGTCTCCAGTTACCTGGGTTCCATGGAGGCCGAATTGAAGGATGGGGGCGTCGGCCAGCTCCTAGTCATGGAGGCTAACGGTGGCTTAACCTCGGTAGAGGACGCCGTCAAACGCACCGTAGGCACTATAGAGTCCGGGCCAGCAGGCGGAGTTTTGGCCGCCGCGTACATAGGCGGTCTCGTCGGGAGAGGAAACTTGATCAGCTTCGACATGGGGGGCACCACTGCGAAGAGCAGCTTAGTCGTTGACTCGCATCCCCTCGTCACGACGATGTACGAGGTCTCACCCCTCGAGCAGGGGGAGACGCTCGTCAGAGGCTCAGGTTACCCGATAAAGACGCCCGTGATCGACCTAGTAGAGGTGGGGGCAGGCGGTGGAAGCGTGGCTTGGATAGACGCCGGGGGCGCGTTGCGGGTGGGGCCTCGGAGCGCGGGGGCGGACCCGGGCCCCGCCTGCTACGGCAGAGGAGGAGCGGAAGCAACGATTACAGATGCAAACATCGTCCTTGGGAGGATCGACCCAGAGTACTTTCTCGGGGGCGAGATGAGGCTCGATCCGACGGCATCCCGAGGGGCGCTCGACGGGATCGCTGAGGCGCTGGGGATCACGAGGCTGGACGCCGCGGAGGGCATACTGAGTGTCGCGAACTCCATCATGGCGCGGGGGGTGAGGTACGTGACCACCGAGAGAGGCATAGAAGTCAAAGACTTCTCTATGGTCGCCTTCGGCGGGGCAGCCCCCGTTCAGGTGATAGACCTAGCGGAGATCGTGGAGGTGAACGAGATAATCGTCCCCCCATCGCCGGGAGTGTTCTCTGCATTCGGCTTCCTCGTGGCCGATCTCGTCCACAACTACGTTAGGACAAGCTACTCGCTATGCTCCGAGACGAGTTGGAACCGGGTCGAAGGCATATTCGGTGAGCTCGAAGAACGTGGACACACGCAGCTGGAGATAGACGGCGTCCCACTAGCTGACAGGAGAATGACGAGGTCCCTCGACATGCGTTACGCCGGTCAGAGCCACGAGCTCAACGTCGCTGCGCGCGACGCTCAAAGCCTAGGGGGGATGGTCAGTAGGTTCCACGGCGTCCACGAGAGGCATTACGGTTACTCGATGCCTGAGGAAGAAGTCGCCATAGTAAACTACAGACTCGTCGCCATGGGCGTCAGGCCAAAACCAGTGATGGAGCCGAGGGAGCGTTCAAGCGGCGACGCAGAGGTGGCCAAGAAAGGGAAGAGGCGCGTACACTTCAACGACGAGGGCTGGGTTCGATGCAGCGTGTATGACAGAGACCTTCTGAAGCCGGGAAACGTTGTGCACGGCCCCTGCGTCGTTGAGGAGTGGGACACCACGACGGTGGTGAACGACGGCTACGCTGGAACAGTCGATGGTTTTGGTAATCTTATCCTAGCCAAGAGAGTGGGAAGCAGATGAGCGTCGAATCCACGCGGCTGGAGGTCATGAAGAACGCGTTCTTCTCGATCGCCGAGGAGATGGGCGCCGTGCTCATACGCGCCGCGTACTCCACGAACATCAAGGATAGGAGGGACTGCTCCTGCGCCATATACACGAGGCATGGTGAGCTAGCAGCGCAGGCGGAGCACATCCCGCTCCATCTCGGCATAATGCCGTCGGCGGTCAAAGCCATCCTCGGCTACTGCGAGGAGGAGTCCATGGAGCTCAACCCAGGGGACGCTCTTCTCTGCAACGACCCTTTCATCACAGGCTCACACACATGGGACCTGATGGTCGTCTCCCCCGTCTTCCACGACGGCGAGACCGCGGCAGTCGTCGGAAACTTGGCGCACCACGCCGACATCGGCGAGCACAAGGGGCACGTCGCTACCGAGGCGCTGGACGAGGGGATCAGGATACCTCCAGTCAAACTCGTTAAGGGCGGCGAGCTAGACTCCGAGATTTTGGGCATCGTGAAGAGCAACGTGAGAGTCGAGGAGGTGGGAAGAGACCTGTTAGCTCAGGTCGGCTCCAACGTGAGGGGCGCCACTAGGCTCAAAGAGATGTTCTCGAGGGAGGGGGCTGATGAGGTGGGGACGCACATGGAGGAGCTGATCAGGTACAGCGAAAGGCGGCTCGAGTCAGCCATCTCCCGGCTCCCAGAGAGGAGAGCATGCTTCAAGGACTATATCGAGGGAGACGGAGTTACAGAGGAGCTGGTGAAGATCAGAGTCACAGTCGCGGTCGAGGGTCCGAGGATCATCATGGACTTCACCGGCACAGACCCTCAGACCACAGGTCCAATAAACTCGCCTCTGCCAGTGACCCTCGCCTGCGCTGGATACGTCGTGAAGGCCCTCCTCGACCCGGACGTGCCCAGCAACGAGGGAGTGTATCACCCCCTTCAAACGGTTGCCCCAAAGGGCTCTCTGGTGAACGCCTCCTACCCGGCTGCGGTTGCCTACGCGAACTCTGTCACCTGCATGAGGATAGTCGACGTCATCCTCGGGGCCTTCGCCGAGATCATCCCAGACAGGGTCTGCGCAGCCTCGACGGGGACCATGAATGCCCTCAACATCAAGGGGATTGACCCCATGTCAGGAAGGTTCTATGGGTACATAGAGACGTACGCGGGTGGATGGGGGGCTATGAGAGAAATGGATGGCTTGGATGCGACCCACACCCATATGACTAACACTATGAACGCTCCTGTTGAGGCCATCGAGATCGCGTACCCGCTCAGAGTGCACAGATACGGTGTCATTAGGGACAGCGAGGGAGCCGGTAAACGACGCGGAGGAGTCGGCATTACGAGAGAGATCGAAGCCATCGGCCATACGGCGACGCTCGGAGGTAGAGGGGACCGAGCGAGAATGAAGCCATGGGGAATGGAGGGAGGGCACGAAGCCAGAGGGTCGAGGTACTACAAGAAACTGGTAAACAACGACGTTGTGTCGATTCCCTCGAAGTTTCAGGGCGTCCTTCTTAGTCCTGGTGAACGTATCGTCATCGAGACGGCTGGAGGTGGAGGATGGGGAGACCCGAAGGAGAGAGACCCAGAGCTCGTCAGAAACGACGTGGTGAACGGCTTCATATCGGTCGAAAGAGCCAATGAAACCTATTATATCGTGATCGATGAGCACACGAACGCCGTGGACTACGCCAAGACTAGAGAATTAAGGGGATGACGTGGTCATCGATCACGGAGAAGCGTTTGACGTTGTTTAAGTTCATTCAATCTCTCCTCCTGTGTTTATCTGTACTATGAGTTAAAAATAACCTAAAGTCCAATTGATAGATCATGCTGCGCAGAGAAGCCTTGGGTTTAAATAGCCGGTTTCATTCCAATAGGTAACACAGGGCTGAACAGGTTGTCACGTGGAAGAGAGTACGACGGAGCCATCACCATATTCTCCCCAGAGGGACGCATCTACCAAGTAGAGTACGCGCTGGAGCTAGTCAAGCGGGGCAGCCCCATAGTCGGCGTCAAAAGCCCAGACGGCGTCGTCCTAGCCGCCATAGAGCCCAAGCAGAGCAGGCTGGCAGCCCCGATAAACAGCAAGAAGATATACAAGATCGACGAGCACGTCGCCGTCGCCATCGCTGGCCTGAGCCCCGACGCCAGGGTGCTCGTACGACAGGCCAGGTACGTGTCCCAAGGAAACAGGATGACCTACGACGAGCCAGTGGACATCGAGAGCCTCACCAGCAGCGTAGGCGACCTCCTCCAGACCTACACCCAGAACGCCGGCGTCAGGCCCTTTGGCGTAAGCCTCATCTTCGGAGGCGTCGACAACCATAGGGTCAGCCTCATCTCGACGGACCCCAGCGGCAGCTACCGCGGTCACAAGGCCCACGCTATAGGCCGCAACAGCGAGAAAGCCATGAAGGTGCTCCACGACCAGTACAGGGAGGGCTTGAGCCTCGACGAGGCCAAGGCCCTAGCCATAGAGAGTCTCAAAGAGGCAGCTGACGAGACGCTCACACCCGAAGACCTGAACATCTCCACGATATCCGAAACACAAAAATTCATGACTCTAACCGTTGAGGAGATCAAGAAATACTTCTAGACGCAGGGTTTATCAGGGACATTCAGTCTTTTCAACGGTGAAAACGCATGCCAGGCAAGAAAAGCTTGAAAAAGATGGAGAAGCAGCAGTCGTCGAAGGACAAGACAGACGAGAAGGCCAAGGAGAAGAGGGACAAGATAATCGGCGCCGTCGAGATACCCGACGCCACCAGCGACGAGGTGATGGGCGCCCTGAGGGGGATGAAGGCCATCACTCCCACAGGCGTCGCCTCCAAGTTTAACCTGAAGGTCAGTGTCGCCAAGAAGATGCTCAGGGAACTGGAGGACAACGGAACCCTGATGCTGGCAGCAAGCAGCCACAACCTCAAGGTTTACGCCCTCCGAAGAGTATAAAAAAGGGTCCTTATTAAGCCGAGACACGCTTTTTTATCGAAAAAAGTGTAGCCAAGCAGACCGACATATTGTGTCTCATTTGTCTCTGCTTCGCAGTTTCCGCAGATGGTTCTTGAACTCGCCTCAAAGTTACCTATCCAGATATCTTTATGGTCAAAGAGCAGCGTGATCCCAGCCGCGCAGTCAATTGATCTCTTGTAGTTCTTCCCATCTCACATTCCTACAGTAGTCGTTTGTCCAGGGAATGGTCCAATCAAAGCCTGATTCGCTACGCACATTGGAGCCCTTCGGATAGTTAGATGATCCTATGAAACCATCATATGGTTTGCGCACCGCTTTTCCTCTAAATTATTCCACTTGCTCTTGCTCTAAGGTGGCGGGTTCCATCGTTTCTGCTTCGACTGTCTGTTCATTTACTCTATCTTTTGAAGGGATCTTAACGTAGAAAACGGTGCCTTCCCCCTCACGAGATTCAACCCTGATCTCACCACCATGATACTCGACAACCTGTTTACAGACAGAAAGCCCCAAACCCATGCCCTTAGCCTTCGTGGTAAAGAAAGGCGTAAACAAGTTCTCAACATCCTCTTTACTTATACCCACACCGGAATCACTTACGCTAATAACATCAAACCCATCGTCTCTAACATGATCCACCCATATCCTTCCACCATCAGGCATAGCCTGGATAGCATTATTCACTAGATTGACTAAGACGCGCACAAACATATTGGCGTCTACAAATATTTCCCGATCCTGAGTTAAACCCACAAATTCAACCGTGTCAGGAATTTGGATGTTATCTAAGGCTTCTTGAAACAGATTACGTATGCTTGTTTCAACGAGATCAGGAGTACGTGGTTTTGCCAACAGCTGAAGATCTGAAACAATCTTATCCATGTATAGAATATTTTTATTAACTTTCCTAATCATCTCAAACGTTTCAGGATCTTCGGTGAATTTGTCCTCAAGCGTCTCACCTATCAGCCAAATGACTTGAAGAGGGTTTCTCAAGTCATGACCGACCATGGAGGTTATTTTACCGATGTCTGCCATGCGCTCCGATTCACGAAGTCTCTGTGTCTTCTCCTCAACCATGATTTCAAGTTCTTTCGAGTATTTTACCAGCTCAGTGACCTCGTCTAAAATAAATATCTTGGATCTGCTGACCTTCTGCCAGTCATCAACGGTGTATACCCTGACTTGATAAATTAGACCCTCATATTCAAAATACGGGTTACCGTCATTTTTATCGAGAGAGTAGTTAAATAGACTCTCGAATACGTCTCTTATGTCTTGTTGAATAAACAATACTTTCTCTATTTTCAATATTTTTAATGCTGCTGCATTCAAATACATAATTTTATTCTTAATATCAGTAACTATCACAGGATTAATCATTTTTTCTAATATTACGTTATATACTAGTGGAAGGGCCTCTCTTTTGTACATTTTTTCGGGATTCATAACCATTATCGAGGTGCTTAAAACATTAAAAATAAAGGGAGAAAATAGTAGATTATCTGGAGTCAACATTAGAAGGTCAGAAACAGCTGAGACAGTGTATATGATAAGTGAGATTAAAAAAGGCAGAGTCCGTTGTTTTAGAATCTTTTGAGGTTTTAATAATGTAAACACAAAAAAAAGTAATGAAACAACCATAATGAAAATGTTATATCCGATCATGATTTGTGAAAAGAGACCGATATCGGCGTATACCTGATTATTGCTTAGAACAGATAGTTTTTCCCATATTAGATTAGATGGATCACCTAATATCATCTGTACTGCAACTATTGCTGGCACAAAAGTGATTCCAATATAAAAAAACACGAAGTATCTGGCGTTAAAAAATAATTCAAAATAATGTACAAGGTATATCGCAAATATCGTAGGCATTAAGTATCCGAATATTGACTGAATTTTATAGAATAATATGATGTCAGGAGTATGTTCCGAAAGGTTCTGTAAAATATACATTAAAGTCCATAACGAGCCGTGAAGTATTAGTGCGCCCCCCACCATCGACCCAGGCATTCTTCTCTTGAATAAGGCATAAAATCCTGCAATTCCAGATATTATACAACTTATGACCAACAGATGCTGATAGTTGTATATTATCATGTAATTCTTCTCACACCATTTTTCATACGGAATGGGTTTTTACTTTAAAAATCTAGCATTTTGTATAACTACTATGGATAATAACTCAATGTTAAAATTCTATGAATAATAAATCCATTTCTTTAATATAACTATCATATTTTTATATTGGACGTGAACGCCGATTACAGGATTCTATTAGTAGATGATGACGAGGATATTCTATGGGCTAATAAAATGATATTATCCGGAGAGGGGTTCACGGTCGATATTTCTACTGATCCCAAGGAGGCTTTAGAGAAGATCAAGTCCGAACAGTATAATATATTCATTATCGATTACATGATGCCTAAAATTAAGGGAGACGAGTTAGCTTACATGATTCTTGCGCAAGATAAGTCTGTCGGCATCATCTTCCTGACTGGTTACTCGGAATATGCTGAATATATGAAAATGGTCGGGAATGTAGATGATTTCATATTATTTAAGCCAATATCTCGCAACGAATTAATCGATGCAGTAAACTCAAAAATCATCCAAATGCAGGGTGAATCAGATATTATTGTTAATACAGATGCTGTAGAATTCAGGTCGAGTAGCACAGAGACCTCACATCCTCTATAAAGGTTGTATTAACTATTCACTAAATACTAAATTACGCATGAATATGCTCGTGGTACTACATTAAACCTCATAGAAGGTCACGAGATCATTAAGCAGACCTAATACCTCGTCTATGGTTATCTGCGCACGCGCCCATTTATATCATCATAACTCAAATAACACGTCATAATTTTATTCGATTTATTCCCCCGGGGAAGTGGGAACTTCAAGGTCTACGCCTTGAAGATGGACTAGATTCTCTCTATAATTATCCTGCTGCCGCTTCTAAGCCCGTTGAATAGTTCGAGGCCGTCCTCGACTACTCCTATCCTGTTCACAGGCCCGTAGGGTCTCACGTCTTTCGGGTAAATGATTATAGCGTCTCCCCGGGGCCAGTACCCTATGGTCCCCGCCTTCACCTGTTCGACAGGCTTCTCGGTGCCCCTCTTGATGCCAACGATTATGGAGACGAAGCCCATGGCCGGGGAGGTCCTGGTGTTGAGAGGTAGTATGTTCGTTATCTCCCCAACGGTCAAAGGGGCCGTGAGCCTGTTCAGGTAGCCAGTGGCTTCCCCCTTATCGATCAAGGTGATCTTTATGGGTATCTTCGACAAGCTGTCACTCAACCTGTGAAACCCCGTACTCTACAATCAAATTGGCGTAGTCCATGCCAGTGGCGCGTTTTATTCCCTGCCATCCCGGGGAGGCGTTCACCTCAAGCACCACGGGCCCGTCGGGTCCCTCGAGTATGTCGACGCCGCAGTAATCCAGCTCGATGACCTCCGCCGCCCGTAGCCCCAGCTCAAGCACTTCTTCACTCATGGACTCCTCGACCATCCTTCCACCCTGAGCCACGTTGCTCTTCCAAGAGTGCTCGGGTAGGTACTTGTAGACGGCGCCCACGACCTCGCCGCCTATAACGAAGACCCTGATGTCCCTGCCCGGGTTCTGCACGTATTTCTGGATCAACAGCGGGTGATGAAGCCTGTCCAAGGTGCGGTACGCGTTGTAGGCGAGGTCAGTGTCCTGGAACCTCATGCTGCCTCTGCCCATGCTGCCTAGGATGGGCTTGTATATGACATCCCCCATCTCCGTAGTCTTCTCGTAAGCCCTCGCAAGGCTCTCCGACGTGTAGGTGGAGGGAATTGGTACCCCTTTCGCCTGCAAGGTATACTGGGTGGCATATTTGTCCCGGGCCCTCCTGAATGGGTAGCTGCTGTTTATGACCCTGATGCCGGCGAACTCCATGTGCTCCAGGAGGCTTATACGGCGCGTAATCTGCTCGCATGAGCCGCCGCCGTAGCTGCGGAGGAAACAGATGTCGGCGTCCGTCACCTCCTCCCGGCCGACCCAGAACTTTGACCCCTCGTTGCTCACCCACGAGGAGACGTCCTCGGTGGGGGCGTCCACAACCGTATGCCCGAGCCTGACGGCAGAGTCAACGAGCTCCAAGCTATTGGAGCTGGGCTTAGACCCATACAGGACTACTATCTTCAACTAGTGTCTTGAATACTCACAATGCCGGGGTAATTAAGCATACTCATGTCTCCCCTGCTGGTTTGATGAATCGGTGTAACCCAAGAAATGTGATCCAGGTAATGGGCATGATTCACTTTTTATTGCGCGTGACAACCATAGAGCCATGGTCTCACTGCTCGAGGCAGCTATAATAGGATTAATCCAAGGCGTCCTAGAGTGGCTCCCAGTCTCCAGCGAGGGAAACGTTATACTCTTCCTCGTCTCGGTGCTGGGCCTCGACCCCTCGGAGACCCTATACCTAGCGGTCTTCCTCCATCTTGGCACAGGGCTAGCAGCCCTCGTCTACTACAGGAAAGAGTCTTGGAACATCCTCATCGGTGACACAGAGAGAGATAAAGATATGAGGTTAAGGCTCCTCGTGATGACCGGGCTCACCGGAGCCGTGGGATTACCCATCTACGTGTACCTCAACGTCTCGGCTGCCGTCGGTGGAGCCCTCCTCGCCCTGACAGGTTTGGCCCTCATCGTCACGGGTCTCATAGAGAGACGTGGGAATGTTGCCGGGGAACGGGACGCGTCAAGCCTCAGCTGGCCTGAAACAGTGGCCCTAGGCGTTCTGCAGGGACTCGCGATAATACCAGGCCTGTCTCGTTCAGGGGTAACTACGTCGACGATGCTCTTGAGGGGGCTCAGAAGCGACGAGGCGTTCAACGTCTCCTTCATCATGAGCATCCCCGC
>Ga0209635_10004288_pt1 | contig 11180 bp, 8 predicted proteins | sample DeeMarSWOR230_32_FD_187463 | JGI IMG/M metagenome (GOLD analysis project Ga0209635, IMG submission 187463) | Marine sediment microbial communities from White Oak River estuary, North Carolina - WOR-2-30_32 (SPAdes) (version 2) | ecosystem: Environmental > Aquatic > Marine > Intertidal zone >...
CATCCCTGGTTTTAGTCATAACTCTAGTCCTATCAGTACAACTTATTCTTAGCACTAGGAGTGTCCGGTGTAAACGGGGGCTACATCATTCCCTGAGAAGGGCTATTGAGTTATGCGGTGGTTTCGAAGAACTAAAGCCTGATCATAAGGTGTTGTTGAAACCCAACATATTATGGGGTGGCGGTGTCGCAAGGAAAATGCCCAAGTATGGTGTTGTAACCACGTCAAGGATTGTGGAGGATCTTATACAACTTCTCCGTGAACGGGGATGTGGAGATATCCTCATAGGTGAAGCTACATTGGTAAATGAGGAGTTAGGCTCGGATACCCTCAGCGGATATAAGTGGACTGGCATTGCGAGGGTTGCGAAGAAATATGGTGTGAAACTGATTGATTTTAATAGAGAGCCTTTCAAGAGGGTGGAAGTGAATGGAATTTCCATTGGAATTTCCCGTATAGCACTGGATTCGGACTTCTTGATTAATCTCCCCGTCTTAAAAACTCATCATCAGACCAGGGTATCTTTAGGGCTGAAGAACTTGAAAGGGTGCTTAGAGATGAGATCGAAGATGGAGTTTCACAAAAGGGATCTGGATCATATGATCGCCTTGCTGAATACTCAGGTTGTGCCCAAGCTGACTATAATTGATGGAATCTATGCTATGGAAAATGGCCCAAGCGCTCTGGGCACAGCCCACAGAATGGACCTGTTCATTGCGGGAAAGGATAATCTATCCTGCGACATCGTGGGTTCAACGGTATTAGGAATCGAGCCACGTTTTGTAGAACATCTAAATGAATTCGCGTCGATTGCAAGCCGTTTATTGGACCTAGCTGCGATAGACGTGAAAGGAGAGAACGTTAAAGATGTAACAAGAGAATTGGAATGGCAATTCAATAACTACCAGGATATCTATCGACGAGCAAGAATAGATGGGCTTATATTTCAAGACCCAGGGAAGCATTTCTGTACAGGGTGCGTATCAAACGCTCAAGCGGTCTCTGTGTTGTTTTGTAAGGATAACCCCGGCATTACTCTGGATAATACAGAGATCTGCTGTGGTACTGAGGTGAAACCCAAGGCGGATTCAAAGAAGATCTTCCTATTTGGCGACTGTTCAATCCGGGCCAATAAAGACTTGACAGATGGAATTCGACTAAAAGGCTGTCCTCCGAAAGTGGCTGACTCGCTTGTTACCTTTATGAATCATACGATAGGCAAACAGAGAGCTCGGAAGATCCTGGCGGTTAGACTTCTCAGAATGATTGCAAACAAGTTGGGGATATATGGCGAGGATATGCCAACATACAGACGTTATGAATCACCGGAGTTTGATAAGCGCCATTTCTAGGTTCTCGCCGTTCTATTAAATTCAAGATGAACTCGAAACCGTGCCCCTCTGTCCAATTCTATCGATTAGCGTCAGAATTCTTGCACAAGTCCGAAATGGGCGAACCGCCCTATTTCAGTTAGTTATCGCTCACCCCCAAAGTTTCGAGTTAGGTGTCTGGCAAAGAGAAGCTAGCGCGGGTAGAAGCGGATAGAAGTTCGTTCGAGGCAGACAGAAGCCTCACGTTTCAGGAAGCCATTAGCTCGATTGACGACTGAAGGGAGTAACGGACATGTAAAGTGGAACAAGGAGCTTGACAACAGGTGGCCTCATAGAATTATTTAGTTTGAGATTTGCGTTAAAAGAGCTGGTGGATGTCAAGGATTACTTAGCAGATCATAAGAGCCTCGTGAGAAACACCAAGTTCGTGTGTAAGAACTCCGGCCAAGCTGCGGCAGGCGAGATAAGCCTCTATAAACCTAGGACATTGTAATGACTTCGGAACGCGTTATCGCGTTGGATGGAATCGCTAGGCACTTTTAATTGTTCCTCACTCATCGTTCGTATCCACCGTAGGCAATCCATCCACCATCAGCCAAAAATCCCCCGTCAACCGGCAGAGTCACTCCCGTAATATATCTGGCCTTGTCCGAGGCTAGAAAAAGGGCGGCCTCGGCGATGTCTTCCGGTTCTATAAGCACCCCCATCGGTGTCCGTCGTTTGAGCAGCTCAGGATCTCTTTCGCCTCGCTCTATCCTCTCTTTGAGCAGCGGTGTCAAGGTGTACCCGGGGGCGATGGCATTCACCCGGACATTATATTTACCCCACTCCGCCGCCAGTATTTTCGTGAGCATAATAACCGCGCTCTTGGCCGGGCCGTATGCGACAAGGGGGAGAGATGCCATTCCGACGATGGAGGATATGTTAATCACGCCCCCCGATCTTTGCTTAACCATTTCGCGGCCGGCCCTCCGGCAGCACAAATACACTCCTTTGTAATCCACGTCCGTTACCCTCTCCCACACATCCATGTCCAGCTTCAATATGGAAACTGGCAGCTGGGTGATTCCTGCGTTATTTACCAAAAGGTCGATTTTTCCAAAGGCCTCAACCGTTTCATTGACTAGTGTATCAACTTCATCTTTTACGGATACGTCGGCCTTTATGGCGATTCCCTTTCGACCCAGAGCCTGAACCTCCATGGCAGTCTGCTTTGCCGCTCCGAGATCAATATCCGGTATGGAAATATTTGCCCCTGCTTTGGCGAAGGTGAGGGCGATGGCCTTGCCGATTCCCATTCCCCCGCCCGTGACAATTGCAATTTTACCCGACAGATTCATCATTTTACTCCTTTTTCGTTACGCGAAATGGTATGTGTATTAAACTTTCTTAACGGAAAATCGACGGCATCTCCTGAGAATAGGTGCTGAATCGCCCAGCACGTTGAGGCTGACGGCAATAAGAATGACGATGAGGATTGACAGAGATTATGTACAAATAAAAAGATCTTTTACCGAATAAAGTTCGGAAATCGTGTATTTTACCTTAAAAGAACACATTTTTCTTGTCAAGGTTTTTTGATAATTTTCATAAAGGTACGATGGCGGAGCGAATGTGTTCCTATGGACTGTAAGGGTAAAATCCCCTGTGGGATGAACCTCAGCAGATGTCATTCCAGTGCGGGAACTGCTAAAGATCGTGGTTTCCAAGTCGGCCAAAAAGCTGAGGCGACCCATGTAGCTTAGGGGATTTTATTGGCCCTTCGGTTTTCTCGAGATCACTATAAACGATAGCATGTTACCGCAAAAGACGCTCGTCATTAAAAAAAGATTGACATTTCCGGATCGTTTTAATATGTTAAATACAAACAAAGGTTTAACACCTCAAGGAGGTGATGTAAAAAATGGCTGAAAGCAGACAGTCTGGTATCTAAGTCAATGTAAGGGAAGGCAACGTTTCCAGAGGGGAGGGAGAGCTATGAAAAAGAGCAGACGTAATTTTTTAAAAATCGCAGGGGGAGCCGCTCTGGGTGCGGGTCTCTCCGTTTTGGGTAAGAAAGGAGCACAGGCAGCGGCCAAAAAGAAGGCCATGCCAAAGGAGCCGGTTAGAATTGCGGCTATTAGCTTTTTAACCGGTGCCGCAGCAGCTCCTTTCGGTATCCCTGGCAATAACACCTATAAGATGTTGGCTGATGTTATCAATAAAGAGGGGGGAATCCTAGGCAGGAAGATTGATCTCTTAGACTATGATGAAGCCGGCGGGGTTGATGCTCAAGTGAAGCTGTGCAGGAAATTAATTCTAGATGAGAAGGTTGACGTGATATTGGGGTATATCTCGTCCGCAGATTGCAAAGCAGTACTACCCTTGTCTGATGAGCTTGGCGGGCTGATAATGGCATACGACTGTGGTACACATGTTCTGATGGAGGGGGATACATCCCCATTTAAGGTTCCCAAGTACACACTGGGTTTCAGAACTAAAGCCCACCTCGGTATTGACAATATCGGGCTCGCTTTTATGGTTAAGAAATACCTACCCGATACCAAAACAATAGCGGGAATAAACCCGGATTACGCATGGGGAAGAGATAGTTGGCTGATCTTTGAAACCGCGATGAAGAAACTGATGCCTCAGGTTAAAGTAGTTGGAACGTGGTGGCCCCCCTTGGGCAATACAGACTATACGGCCCACATCAGCGCATTAATGGGGGTTAAGCCAGATGTCGTCCACTCCGCCCTGTGGGGTGGAGATGCAGTTACTTTTACCAAGCAGGCAATGGGGATGGGGTTTTTCGAGAAGATAAAAATGGCTTACTCACGAGGCGAACCATATCCTCAAGAGATAGGAAAGGATTATCCAGAGGAGCAACTGATATGCTGTGCTGGCACACACTATTTTCTCTACCCACCTCACGATAGGTGGCCATTGAACAAATGGTTCGTGGAGGAGTATCATAAGAGATATGGAAAATATCCAACCTATCCCTGCTACCATGCTTACCAGGCGATGTACGCTTACAAAAGTGCTGCTGAGAAGGCAGCTGCCTTAGTTGGCGGCTGGCCGACAATTGATGAAATAGCCAAGGCGGCTGTGGGTCTCTCTATTCAGACACCCTCAGGACACCTGATGATCCGAGAAGATCACAACGGAGTCGAAGATGTGCTCCTTGGGTTCAGCAAACGCATCACGGGTTATCCGTTCCCGATCCTCGACCCGAACAGATTGGAAGTATTTCCAGCCCACATGGTAAACGCGCCAGTGGGCATCCGAACGGTCGATTGGATCAACAGTTGGAAGGTTTAAACTGTCCATCGTAATTGGAGAGAGGGGGGATGTTCTTTATCTCCCTCTCTTCTTCCCCTTTTCATTTCACCTTTAGATAGGTAATTTATCGTAATGTGGCCGATTTATATTCTCAATGGGTTCTATTTTTCGGCCCTCATATTTCTCATCTCCTTGGGGCTAAACATCATCTTGGGTGTTATGGGAATACTCAATCTCGCCCATGGCTCCCTCTATGCGATTGGGGCATTCATGGCGGCGTGGGCGATTATCGCCTTGGGGAAGGGGACGCCTATCTCCCTCATTTATGCATCTTTGATCAGCGGCGCGATTTTAGCCGCCCTTTTCGGCCTGTTCATGGAATATTTTCTTATCCGCCCCATGTATAAACGTGCCCTGGAGTATCAACTCCTGATCACATTCGGAACTCTCCTTCTCCTTGAAGATGTGATCAAGATGATATGGGGAGGGGAGGCGTACTATGCATCCCGGCCCTTTGATGTTCTTGGGAAAGTACATATTCTGGGAAATCCTTATCCCGCTTACTTCCTCCTTGTTATGATCGTAACCCTGTTGATCGGATTGTTGGTATGGGTCTTTATGGCCAAAACGAAGGTCGGCATCATGTTACGAGCCATATCCTTGGATAGGGAGATGGCCACTGCCCTCGGGTTAAATATCCACAAATTGAGTACATTCGCTTTTGTGCTCGGGGCAGCTCTCGCAGGTCTTGCTGGTGCCCTTATCGTTCCAACAACAGCAGCCCTTCTGGGATTCGGGATGGAACCACTTATTCTGGCTTTCATCGTTGTGGTTGTGGGAGGTCTCGGCAGCCTTAAGGGGGCGCTCGTGGGATCGCTGATTGTGGGGCAAACCCGATCGATAGGGATCGTCGTTTTTCCCGAAATAGAGCTGGCGTTACTATTTCTGATCGCAGCAGTGATCCTTGTCGCAAAGCCAGAAGGGCTTTTCGGGAGGTGATGCGAGGAACATGAAGGTGGATCTCGAGAGAACGATTTTACGCCCGAAGGTTATAATCTACCTAGCCATCATCGTTGTATTGTTATTCCTTCCCCGTTTCCTTTCAACGTTTAACCTCATCCTTTTTGAATACGGGCTGACGTTCGCCATCGTCGCATTGGGTTTTAACCTCCTTTTTGGATATACCGGCCTTCTATCCTTTGGACACGGTGCGTACTTCACTGCGGGGGCCTACGGCGTAGCCATGATGGCCAAATATTTTCCGGAGCTTTACTCCATGGAAATCCTGATCCCCGGTGCCCTTTTCGTCTCCTTCATTATGTCTGCTATCTTCGGATTTCTCTGTGTTAGACATACGAAGATTTTCTTTGCCATACTCGCGCTGGCACTTTCCATGCTCGTTTATGCCCTTGTTTTTAAATTTTACCACATCACCGGAGGTTCCGATGGTCTCTATGTAAAAATTCCGCGCATGTTCGGTATGACATTCGAGGGTGTAAGGAGGCCGCAATTTCTGTCAGGCGTCTACTATTACTTCCTGTTATCTATTTTTGTTCTCACGTGTATCACCATGAAAGGCATCGTGAACTCGCCCTTCGGGAAGGCTCTGCAGGCAGTGAGGGATAATGAGATAAGAGCGGAATTAATCGGCATCCGTGTTCGGCGATATCGTCTGTACGCATTTATACTATCAGGCATGTTTACGGGTTTGGGAGGGGCACTGTGGACTTTTATTAATGGGCAAGTGACACCCGATGTATCCCATTGGGTATTCTCGGGCGAGATCGTCTACATGACCCTGCTCGGTGGTTTTGCTATCTTCGAGGGGCCCATCATTGGCGCTATAATTTTTACCTTCTTAAAGTTGTATGCCATGGGATCAACCGAGTATTGGATGTTCATCATTGGCGCTACCCTCATAATCTTGGTTCTTCTGCTTCCCACAGGCATCGCTGGGGGGGTCAAGAGCCTGACTGACATAATAAGAGGTAAGAGGCTTTTCTCCGGAGGAGCGAGTCATGTTAACCGTTGATCATTTGAAGAAATATTTCGGAGATGTGAAGGCCGTTGATGACGTGAGCCTTGAAATTAAAGGGGGTGAAATAGTTTCCTTGGTTGGCTCCAATGGAGCTGGAAAAACCACATTGGTCAACTTGATCAGTGGCTATCTCATGCCCGATAGTGGACGGATCGTTTTTGATGATAGCAACATAACGTACGCCTCTATGTATAAGAGAATTAAGATGGGGATAGGCCGCAGCTTCCAAATAATGAGCCTTTTTGACAATGCCACGGTACTGGATAATGTAAGAATCCCCCTTTTTTCAAGGTATGAAATGATAAGAAAGGGGTTATTACCTGCAGACAGGTACACTGATATCAAGAACGAGGCCTTTGACATTTTGGATCTTTTTTCCATTTCAGATAAGGATTATTTATCGCCCAAAGATCTCTCGGAAGGGGATGGAAAGGTCCTCGATGTGGCTATTGCGTTCTCGTTAAAGTCCAAACTGCTCCTATTGGATGAGCCTACCAGTGGGGTGGCTACAGGCGACAAATTTAATGTAATGGATACCATTGTATCCGCTTTAAGAAATGAGAATATTTCTGCAATCGTCATAGAGCATGATATGGATATTGTTGCTGATTACTCCGATAGGGTTCTGGCAATGCATGAGGGTAAGATCATTGCTGAGGGAAAGCCCAATGAAATAATGCAGGATAGGAATGTACGATCGATATTGTTCGGTATAGGGGAGCAAAATGTTAGCGGAAATTAAGAACATAGACTTCTTTATCGATTCAATTCAGATCTTAAGGTCAGTTTCCCTGGGGGTTAATGAAGGGGAAATTGTCTGCTTGGTGGGGAGAAACGGGGCTGGGAAGAGCTCCGTTATAAAGAGCATCATTGGTTTATATTCAACGAAATCAGGGAAAATACTTTTCAGGGGAAGGGACATAACCAACCTCTTCCCACGGGACAGAGTTTTTCTCGGTTTGGCTTACTCTCCCGAAGACATGAGGATATTTTCTGAACTGACTGTGGAGGAAAACATCAACCTTTCATTATGGATAACGAGTGGAACTGAGAGGTTGAAAAAGTTCAGTATAGAAAGAATTTTTGACATTTTTCCAGAAATCAAGAAGCTGATGAAGAGAAAAGGGTTGTACTTAAGCGGTGGAGAAAAGAAAATGGTCTCTATAACGAGAGCTTTGGCCCTCAATCCAACGCTATTGCTCTTGGATGAGCCATTTGAGGGTTTAGCGCCCGTGGTTTTTTCCAGATTCAGAGAGGCCTTAAAACACATTAAGGATTTAGGAATCACTATTTTACTTGCCGAGTCCAACGTCAGAACTGCATCTCAAGTGGCAGATAGATCCTATATCGTCGAACGAGGTGAGATAGTATTTGAGGGGAAACCTAGTGAGATTCTCGAAAACGAGAGGCTCTTGAAACTCGTGAGCAGGTAAAGCGAATTTTTGGCATACATGAAATATGGAGAATCTATCAAGATGAATGAGAGGATTACTGTATTTAGGACGACACCAAGGATCATCTTTGGCATCGGCTCTCTCGGGAGGGTAGGAGAAGAAGCAAAAGCCTTAGGAGCGAAAAGGGCCCTCGTTATTACTGATCCAGGAATTGTTAAAGCAGGATTGAACAAGGCCGTGGAGGAATCGCTTTCTAAAGCCGGAATTGACTTTTCCGTATTTAAGGATGTTGAACCCGAGCCGAGAATAGAGGCCGTGGCGAATTGTGTTGAGGTGACGAAGAAGAAAAAGAGTAATCTTCTCATAGCCCTAGGGGGAGGAAGTTCCATAGATACTGCGAAGGTCACGTCAATAATGATGACAAATGAAGGAAAGGTCGGAGACTTCTTTGGCATAGACTTGATTCCTCAAAGAGGATTACCAAAGATCGCAATTCCGACAACAGCTGGTTCTGGGAGTGAGGTTACACCCATTGCCATACTTTCCGATGTCAAGGAAAAATTGAAGAAGGGTATAGTAAGTCCCTTCCTCTTCCCAGATGTCTCAATATTGGATCCTGTGCTTACAATTGGGCTACCTCCGGACATAACGGCTTCGACGGGCATGGATGCCTTGGTCCATGCGATAGAAGCGTATACATCCATTAATGCTACATACTTGACTGATATATTGGCATTTAAGGCGATGGGATTGATTTATGAAAATCTGAGGACGGCCTATGCCAATGGGGGCAATCTCGATGCCCGGAGTAAGATGCTCATGGCCAGCAACTTAGCTGGAATTGCCTTTGCCAATGCGGGCGTGACTGCTGTCCATGCATTTGCTTACCCACTAGGGGCTGAATTCCATATACCCCATGGTGTGGCAAATGCCTTAATGCTGCCCCACGTTATGAGATTCAACATACTGGGAAACTTGGCTAAATTTGCGGATATTGCCGTGACCTTCGGCGAAAAGGTCGAAAATTTGACCCGATTAGAATCGGCTGAAGTAGCTGTCAAGGCTGTCGAAAGATTGGCGGATGATCTCAGTGTACCGAGAAAACTGAGGGATTTTGACATACCCGAAACAGCCATTCCACATCTCGCTGAAGGTGTTTTAAAGGTGACAAGACTCCTTGCCAACAATCCTAGGAGAATTACGCTTAAAGATGCCATCCATATATACGAGAGCGCATACTAGATAACTTGGTGTTGAGATGAAGGGTTTCTTCAATAAGATAGTTCGAGTAAATTTAAGGGAAAGGTCGTATCGGGAGGAGGATATCCCAGATGGTATCTACGAAAAGTATTTGGGTGGGAAAGGCTTGGGTATTCATCTCCTCATGACGGAGGATCCGCCTGGTGTTGATCCCCTCTCCCCTGAAAACAGGCTGATCTTTTGCCTCGGGCCTGTCACGAATAGTCGAATCTATGGCTCCTGCCGGCATGGTGCCTTCACCAAATCCCCTCTAACGGGGGTCTTCTCAGAGTCCTATTCCGGAGGCAGGGCAGCAGAAGCCATGAGCAGGACCGGTTACGACGCCTTCATTTTTGAGGAGGCATCGGATGAACCCGTCTGGGTTGAAATCTCCGATCAAAAGGTCGCCCTCCATGAAGCAAAAGACTTCTGGGGAAAGGACACATATCAAACGGAGGATGAGGTTCTCAAGAGGGTCGGTGTCGGAGGAGCCGCTGCCCTGGTCATTGGCCCTGCTGGTGAGAATCTCGTCCGATTCGCTGTGGTGGAGAATGATTACTGGCGCTCCCTGGGGAGGACTGGGGTCGGCGCCGTGATGGGCTCTAAGAAGATCAAGGCCATCGTTTTTCATGGAGACAGGAAACGGGAGTTTGCCCATCCTGATCAGCTGGAACAGTTTGCCAAGGAAACTCTGGAGCGGGGAAAGGACAGTCCGGGTGCTCAGGCTTACAGGAGGTTGGGCACGCCGATGCTCGTGGCAATGAACAATGCCGTGGGGGGATTCCCCTCGAAGTACTGGCACCTAGGGACCTTTGAAGGATGGGAGCGAATCAGTGCTGAATCCCTTCTTGAGCGCTGTCAGGTGAAACCGAGGGCCTGTCTCCGTTGTTTCATGGCCTGTGGAAATCTAAGTGAGATCAAAGGGGGAAGGCACAAGGGGCTTAGAATCGAAGGTCCCGAATATGAAACGATTTACGCCTTCGGCGGCCTCTGCATGGTCCACGAGATCGAGGAAATTGCTTACCTCAATGATATCTGTGACCGGCTCGGCATGGATACCATCTCCGCCGGAAGTCTCTGTGCCTTTGCCATCGAAGCCTCGGAGACGGGAAGGATCGAGGAAAAGATTGGCTGGGGGGAGGTGGATGTGATTGCTGAGCTCCTTCACTCCATTGCCTCCAACAGGGGAATTGGGGGAGTACTAGCTGAAGGGGTTCGACATGCGGCAAAGGTTTGGGATATGGAGGATGTGGCCATTCATGTAAAAGGGTTGGATCCCGCCGGCTATGATCCCCGAGTTTTGAAAGGCATGGGGCTGGCCTATGCCACTTCGGATCGAGGGGCCTGTCACCTAAGGGCAACCTTCTACAAGGCAGAACTCTCCGGGATGATCCCTTCTGACCAGATCGAGGGAAAGGCCAAACTCTTTCTGGAATTCGAGGACCGCTTCAACGTCCACGATTCCCTGGTTCTCTGCAGGTTCTATCGGGATATCTACTGGGATTGGAATTACCTCTCGACAATTGTCGGGGTGACAACAGGACTCAAATTGGATGAGGCTGGATTGAGGAGGATTTCTTCCAGCATTCAAAACGAAACCCGAAGATTCAATCTCCGCGAAGGGATCACGTCAAAAGATGACACGCTTCCTGCAAGGTTCTTCGAAGAGGCCTTGGGCGAAGAAAGGAAGGTGATAAGCCGCGAAGACTTAGGGAAAATGCTCCAGGGCTACTATGCTCTCAGGGGATGGAGTTCAGAGGGCGTTCCAGAGTAAAATACTCGGTCTTAAAGTCCGCCAGCCGTCGAGTCTAAATTTGTCAAATACAAGATCGATCATCGGGGGGCAGACCGAAATTATCGATATGCGAAAGAAATCTTGCCCTTGTGGGGGTCTGCGGAAATTCAAGGATACAG
>Ga0209635_10004289_pt1 | contig 11179 bp, 8 predicted proteins | sample DeeMarSWOR230_32_FD_187463 | JGI IMG/M metagenome (GOLD analysis project Ga0209635, IMG submission 187463) | Marine sediment microbial communities from White Oak River estuary, North Carolina - WOR-2-30_32 (SPAdes) (version 2) | ecosystem: Environmental > Aquatic > Marine > Intertidal zone >...
ACAAAATCGACATCTGTGGCTACATCCTCTTCCCATCTCGATTAAAAGTGAATTTTTAAAATGGGCATAAGGGGAAGTTATAGGGGAAAAAGTCTCCACCCCAGTCAGATTCACACTTCTTCTCTGAATCACTGACGGAACGCCTTCTTTTATTTTTATTCCCTTAACGCTACCATCACTGTGGTAGCTCATCTGATAAAACCTGGGAACATATACTCCTTTGATTTTGGTAAGTTCAAATAAGAGTGACTCTTTTGAGGTTTTGCGCAGATGCAGTTTAAAGTATTGCTCCATGAATTCTTCTAACACATCTTCTGATTCACCGATGAACAGGCAGTCAAAGAATGGTGCTAAAATTTCGGGGTTTAAAGTCGGTGCCATTCCACCGGCAATTAGCAAAGGTGTATTCGTTTTCCTCTGGGACGATAGAAGAGGAATCCCAGAAGATTTCAGAAGTTTTAACACATGGGGATAGTCAAGTTCGAAAGGAATGGAATAGGCGATTAAGTCAAAATCTTTGATATTACGATCCGATTCTAAGGTTCTACTTCCCCTATAAGGAGGAAAGTCAAAAAGAAAAAACCTTTCGCAAACCACCTGGTTCATCTGATTGAACAGGCGATAGATGGTTTGAAAACCCAGATTGGACATTCCCACCTCATAGGTGTTGGGAAAACCCAAAGCCACCCGGAGAACTGCTGATTTTTTGGTTATTCTGCCTTTCTCTGTGGAAAGTAATTTCGCTCTTTCTGTGGCAAAATCCTTCATCTTTACTCTCTGAGGAGAGGTGAAACTCATTTGATTTAGTCAAAGAAATAAGATTCTTTGTAAATTAATCCTTTTCTGTCGTTTTTGTCAAATCAATTTAAGGTGATCTTTGGCAAACCTCACCCTGACTTTCTCCTTAAAAAAGAGAGGGGAGCAAAGTCCCTCCTTTTCAAGGAAGGGATTTAGGGAGGTTCAGAACCAGACAATGATAACGATGGCTTTTTTCCTTGTTGATAACATCCGCAACGAACAAGGGAAATAATTCTTGAATGATCTTTTTAATTCGGAATTCCGTCTAGCAGATCATCAGAATATACCAAACCTTAAAAATGCAAGCCATTGTCCTCAACTCTTGGTAGAATAAAAAAAGCCCCGCCTGTGGCGGGGCCGGTCGTAAAGGAGGCGCTGAAAGGAACTAAAGGCAGTTGTATGCTACAAATTATAAGTTATAACTTCTTCCTTCTTTCTATAAATCCATCAACTCAAAGAGCATCCGGAGGTCATCATCCTCCATTTTGTTTTCTCAGGAAGGTGGGAACTTCCCAATCATCTGTGTGAAATGATTTAACTTTACCCCTTTGTGCAACCTTCTGGGGTTCACCGCGTGACTCCTTGTGTTTTGCTGAACTTTTTTCAAAGACCAGTTTGCGGGAGGAGAACAGGTCCGAGGCGGATTCCGTTTCCACATTTTTGAAATCATTGCCAAACCCGGTGGCGATCACCGTTACCCTTATCTCATCTTGGAGGGTTTCATCTATGACTGCTCCGAAGATGATATTGGCGTCTGCTCCTGCCGCCTCTGTTATCAGGCTGGCGGCTTCGTTCACCTCCACAAGACCCATATTGCTGTTGCCGGTGATGTTGATCAACACCGCCTTAGCTCCGGTTATGGAGACATTGTCCAGAAGTGGGCTGGAGATAGCCTGAGTGGCGGCTTCCTTAGCTCGGCTCTCTCCGCTTCCGTATCCGATGCCCATCAGTGCGTCTCCCATCTCCGCCATAACCGTTTTAACGTCCGCAAAATCCAAATTAATCAGACCGGGGACGGTGATAAGATCGGAGATCCCTTTGGTGGCTTGAAGTAGCACGTCATCTGCCATCCTGAAGGCATCGGTGAGTTTGGTCTCCGGGGTGGCTAAATTCAGAAGTTTCTGATTGGGAATTATAATCAAAGTGTCCACTTTGTCCTTTAACTCTTCGATTCCCATAAGGGAGCGGTTCATCCTCTTTTTTCCTTCGAAATCAAAAGGTTTGGTGATGATCCCGATGGTTAAGGCTCCCTGATCCTTAGCCAGTTCCGCCACAACGGGGCAGGCGCCGGTGCCGGTGCCTCCTCCCATTCCCGCGGTGACGAAGATCATGTCCGCACCTAAAAGTGATTCTGCCACCACATCCCGATCCTCCTCAATTGCCTTTCTGCCGATTTCTGGACTGGCTCCTGCTCCCAATCCCTTGGTCAGGCGGTTCCCGATCTGCACCCGGTGGGTGGCTTTGCAATTCTCCAGATCCTGCAGATCGGTGTTTATGGAGATGAAATCCACTCCCGAAAGCCCAGCATCGATCATCCGATTGACCGCATTTCCGCCGGCGCCACCCACGCCCACCACCTTCATCCGGGCGTAGTTCTCATAGTTGGTGTCCAGCTCAAAGAACATGGCTGTTCCCTCCCTCTTTTTGAGATTTTTATAGATATTGAGTCAAAATATTTTTCATTTTTCTAAACCACCCTCTGGTTTTCAAGCCACCACCTGACCTTCCTTCTTTCATCTGCTCCCATCCATAAAGGATCAGACCCACTCCGGTGGAATAGATGGGGTTTGAGGCCATCTCCTCCAAACCACTCAATCCTTTTGGTTTTCCGGTTCTGACCGGAACGCCGAATGTCTTCTCTGCCAGCTCCACAATTCCTTCCATCAACGACCCACCGCCGGTCAGAACGATGCCGGTCGCCAGAAGATCAAAGTAGGTGCTCTTCTTCAACTCCTGCTGGGTAAGGCTGAGTATCTCTTCGGCCCGGGGCTCAATTATAGATGCCAGCACGTTGCGGGAGATCTGTTTGGGCTCTCCTTCTCCCACAGCCGGCACTTCGATCAACTCGTCTGAATCCACCAGGCTGGATATGGCGCAACCATAAAGTTTCTTAATCTCCTCTGCCCTATCCACCGGCGTTCTCAAGCCGATGGCTATGTCGTTGGTCACGTTTTTTCCTCCCAAACCGACCACGCCGGTATGCCGGATGGAACCGTCATAGAAGATGGCGAAATCCGTGGTTCCACCTCCCAGATCTATCAGTGCCACCCCCAACTCCTCCTCGTCACCAGAGAGAAGAGCATAACTGGAGGCAAGGGGTTGGAGCACTAAATCCCACACTTCCAAGCCAGCCTTTCTTACGCTACGGTAGATGTTCTGGGCAGAAGTGACCGCACCGGTGACAATGTGAACCTCAGTCTCCAATCTTACCCCAGCCATTCCGACCGGATCTTTGATCCCGGACTGTTCATCCACGGTGAACTCCTGAGGCAGAACGTGAATGATCTCCCGGTCCATGGGCAGGGCAACGGTTTTGGCGGCTTCGATGACCTTATCCACATCAACAGAGGAGATCTCATGATCAGAACGAGACACGGCAATTACTCCTCGACTGTTGATGCCGCGAATGTGGTCTCCAGCTATGCCAGCATAAACATGGTCTACCTTTACCCCGGCCATCATCTCCGCATCTTCCACTGCGGAAGCGATAGACTCCACCGTCTTCTCTAAGTTGATCACCACCCCTTTTTTGAGACCGACTGATGGGCTGGTGCCAATTCCGATTATTTTGAGCTGCCCCGACTCTTCTATCTCCGAGATTATGGCTGCTATCTTGGTGGTCCCGATATCCAACCCGACGATTTTGTTTTCATCCGCCATGTTTGCCTCTTGGTTTCAAAGATTGTCGTCTCCTTGGTTAGGAGGATTATTTTTGTGGTGACCCGACCGGGAGGAAAATCTTTTCGAAGATCTGCTCAGCACCACCTGGTCATCAAACCTGAGATCCAGGCACACAAGTTCTGCGATTCTCTCCTCTTGGGCAAGTATGGTTCGCACCCTGCTCCATTTCCTTTCAAAATCACCTGATCCCATCATCACCTTTATTCCGGGCAGAAGATACAGAACCAGATTGGAAACATCCTTCAGATTGATTTCCGATAAAAGCTCCACCGAGGAGGGATCAATTGTGGCCAGAATCTTATAAAATTCCAATGCCTTTTTGACTTTACAATTGGACCATCTTTGGTAAAGTTCTGGTATCCGGCTTAATTTTCCATCCTCGTTTTTCATCTCGATTCCTCCCACTATGGGAAGATCATGAGATAGATCTTTCTGATCTAAAGGAATGATCTCCTGATCAATGGACAGTCCAAAAAATCCGCAATTGGCTGGATCAGGGAGGTCAGTTGTAACGCTTATCCAGAGAACAGGTAATTTTTCTTCCACCTCAATGAGAATACAGTCTGGCAATCTTCTTTTAACCCTGATGTCTTTTAATCTTATATCCGCTCTTAATTTTCCTTCCATTTTGTCTAAGCACAGACAGAAGATGTTTTTGCCCAAGCTTGATTCTGCCTTTCCCATGATTTCATCGGTAGTAATTTTGTTGTTTCCTTTTATCTTGATCTCTACCACATTGAAGTGGGTTGAGTGGCAGGCGAAAATATATGTTCCGCAAAACATCAATATGATTGCAGTAAAAATCAAAAAAGCCTTGTTCACTTTCACCGGTTTATCCTTCCAGCAATTTTAGAAGTTCTGTTCCGATCTTATGCACGTCCCCAGCTCCCAGGGTGATCACCATATCATTCTCTTTTACCATTTCCTTTAAAAAGAGAGCCACCTCTCCAGTTGGGGGAATATAGAACGCATTTTTGTGACCTGACTTTTTGGCAGACTCGGCGATAAGCTCACCGGTTATACCCGATATAGGGTCCTCCCGCGCCGGAAATATGCTGGTCACCACCAGCACATCTGATTGGAGAAAGGCTTTCCCAAATTCTTCATGAAAGTCTCTGGTGCGAGAATACAGGTGAGGCTGAAATACGGCGATGATTCGTCTTTTCCATCCTGTTTTGGCGGTTTCTAAGGTTGCCTCTATCTCGGTGGGATGATGAGCGTAATCATCCACCACCATCACCCCTTTAGTCTCTCCTTTGATCTCGAACCTTCTATGCACCCCCTTAAACTTCTCCAGTCCTTTTCGGATCCTATTCCAAGGTATATCTAACTCCAACGCCACTGCTATTGCCGCTAAGGAGTTCTTCACGTTGTGAGTCCCGGGAACCGACAAAGTTACCTCTCCCACATTTTCTCCGTTGATGAAAGTCTCAAACGTGCTGCGGCTTTCTTCGAAACGAAGAGAGAAGGCTTTAAGATCAGCCTCGGCGGAGAGTCCATAGGTGGTTGTGGGTCTTTCTATCTGGGATATTAACTCTCTTACAGTCTTTTCATCCCAGCACAAAATAACTCTTCCGTAGAAGGGAACCTTATTTACAAACTCCAGAAAGGCGGATCTTATCTCCTCGAAATCCTTGTAATAGTCTAAGTGTTCTGCCTCCAGGGTGGTCACCACCGCAATGGTGGGGGTGAGTTGCAAAAAGGAGCGGTCATATTCATCTGCTTCTGTTACCATGAATTGTCCGTTTCCTAACCGGGCATGCGAACCCAAGTTGACCACCCTTCCACCCACCACGATGGTGGGGTCCAGTCCCCCCTCAGACAGGACTTCACCCACCATCGAGGTGGTGGTTGTTTTACCATGTGTTCCAGCAATGCCGATTCCGTATTTCATCCTCATCAACTCGCCTAACATCTCCGCCCTTCTTATCACCGGAATTCTTCTCTCCTTTGCCCGGATTACTTCCGGATTGTCTTCTTTCACCGCAGAGGAGATGACCACCACTTCAGCCTCCTTCACATTTTCTCTTGCATGCTGATTCTGGATCTTTATCCCTAGTTTTTTCAGCCTTTGGGTGGTTTCGGATGATTTAAGGTCTGATCCAGTGACGGAATATCCTAAGTTGAGAAGCACCTCGGCAATACCGGACATCCCCGCTCCACCAATTCCAACTAAATGAATATGTCTTATCTTACTGAATTTCATCCTTTACCTGAATTCTTCTGTGCAGGCTGAAGCCTGCGGCTACCAAAATCGAAATCAAACTCTCTATTCCATTCCTCCAGCAAATTGCCGGTGATAAGTTTTAATCTTTTTTTTCAAAAGACTTTCCATCTCATCTACCAGAAGCGAGGTTGCCTCTGGTCTGCCCATTTTTTTACTTTTTTCTGCCATTTTTTCTAATCCGATCTCATCAGAAAGAAGGTTGCTAATCTTTTCGGCAAGCACCTCCACAGTCAAATCCCTTTGCAAAATCATCTTTGCGGCACCTTTTTTTTGCAGAGCTTCAGCATTGTGTCTTTGATGATCTGCGGTGGCAAAGGGGAAAGGGATAAGGATAGAGGGTTTGCCGCAGGCTGTGATCTCTGCCAAAGTTAACGCTCCTGCCCGGGAGATCACCAGATCTGATGCTTCATAAGCTGATCCCATATTTTCAATAAATGAATATACCGCACATTTAATTCTCCCTCCTCTCACTTTCTGAGAAACCTCTTTAAAATCAGCCTCTCCGGTCTGCCAAAGTATCTGCCACTCCGGCTTGAGCAAATCCAGACACTGCAGAAACCGATGATTTATGGTATGAGCGCCCTGGCTTCCGCCAAAGACGAATATGGTCTTTTTATCCTCTTGCAATCCAAATTCACTTAAAGCCTGATTTCGTTGTTTATAGATTAAATCTTCTCTTATCGGATTGCCGATCACTTCCAGTTTTTTCTTGGTGGAAAAATATTTAATTGATTCCGAGTAAGAGAGGCACACTTTGTCCACAAAATGTGATAAAAATCGGGTGGAGATGCCGGGGTAACTATTCTGTTCCTGGATCATGGTGGGTATGCTCTTTAAGCTGGCCAGCATTACTACAGGAAAACTCACGTATCCACCGGTCCCCACCACCAGATTCGGTCGGTTTTGGCTCAATATCTTGAGGGCTTGATAGAACCCCTTCAAAAGGTAAAACACAAGAAGGAGGTTAGATAAATAGGACCTGCGGGAGAGTGCCCGGGTCTGGATGAATAACAATTTGAATCCATATTGGGGGACGATCCTTTTTTCCAATCCCTCTTTAGTCCCCACAAAGACAAGCTGGCTTTTGTGAAATCTTTTTTTAAACTCTGTTGCCATGGCTATTGCCGGGAAGATGTGTCCTCCGGTCTTTCCTCCTGCAAACATGATTTTTATCATATTCCTATCTTACTTAAAATGCGGTGAGACGGAACATACCTGGTCTGTCTGGAGATATTTAAGAGTATTCCGATCGCCGCCGCAGAAAACACTAAAGAAGAACCTCCATAGCTCAAGAAGGGCATGGGGAGACCGGTGGTGGGCAAAAGCCCCACCACCACCCCCGCATTGATCAGAACTCCCACAGATATGCAAAGAGTTATCCCGAATGCCAGAAGGTAGCCGAAATCGTCTGAGGCTTTTCGGGCAATGGAGGCTCCTCGAGCAGCCAGAAGAGAGAACAGAACCAGGATAGCTGAGGCTCCCACAAATCCCAATTCCTCTCCGGTGGTGGCGAAGATGAAATCAGTATGTGGCTCAGGTAGGAAGAAAAGTTTTGCCTTCCCTTCTCCCGGTCCCTTTCCCAATATCTCACCGGATCCTAAAGCCAGAACGGACTGCTTCATCTGATAGCTTCCTTCCAATGGGTCTTTCAAAGATTTCAGATAATCATTTACCCGTGCCTTTTTATAACCAAGCAAAAAGACCAAGATAAACGCACTTAAAACCACGGGAGTGATAACCAAAAGCAAGTGTCTGAACTTTGCTCCAGCCACAAATAACATGCCCAAGGCGATTACCGAGAGGAGAAGAACAGCGCCCAGATGAGGTTGTTTCATGATCAAAAGTGAGGCTAGGCCTAAGATCACAAAATATGGAAGAAGAATAAATCTGAGTTCTCTTATTTGAGCTTTCTTTCTGCTCAATGAGTATGCCATAAACAGAATCAACGCGTATTTAAAGAGCTCGGAGGGTTGAAAGGTGGCGGGTCCAAGTCTTATCCACCGGCTGGCTCCCCTGGCGGAGGGAACAAACAAGACCACCACTAAAAGAGAAAGAGATATCAGCAAAACAAAGGGCGAAAGTTTCTCGAACCTGTGATAATCAACTCTGGTTAAAACTAAAATCAAAACCAAAGAGATTATCGCCCAGATCGCCTGTCTTCTGGCAAAGAAGGTGGTGCTACCAAATTTTTCCAGAGCGAGTATGGCAGAGGCAGAATAAACCACCACCACTCCGATGGCTATCAAAATCAGAACCAACAAGAGCAAAAGATAATCGGGCCTGGATTTGTCGATCATCAGGTCTTCTCCCTACAGGTTAATGGTACCACCATGTTTTTGAGCTAAGTTTCTAACGCTGGATTTAAACACGTTGCCCCGATGTCGGTAATCCTTAAACATATCGAAACTGGCACAACCGGGAGAGAGCAAAACCACATCTTGGGGGGAAGCTTTTTTGAAGGCTTGTCCCACCGCCTCTTCTAAAGAGTATGAGGAAAAGATGAGCACCAGATCACCTAAGGCATCTTTAAGCTTCTCTTTTGCTTCCCCTATCAAGATCAAAGCCTTCACATTTTTTTGCACCAGCTCTCTCAATTTGGAGAAATCTCCACCTTTATCCTTTCCTCCCGCGATGAGGATGATCGGAGGAGTTACGCTTTGCAGAGCATACCATACCGACTCTACATTGGTGGCTTTGGAATCGTTAACAAAGCCTACCCCGGAGATGGTTGCCACCTGTTCCAACCTATGCTCCACCCCTTTGAAGCTTATCAAAGTTTTTCTCGTGGATTCGGGTTTTATCCCTAAGATGCCACAGATGGCGCAGGCGGCACAGGCATTGGAAAGATTATGCGGTCCTTTGATTCCTATTCGGCTTGTCTCCACCATCTCCGTTTCTCTGCTGTTCCATCTTGACACAAGCTTTCCCTTCCGGATAAAAGCCCCCTGCTCCAATTCTTTCCTGATGCTGAAGAACGTTTTCTTACATTTCCCGTATGAGGCAAGCTTAAAGCTGTTTTCGTCGTCTGCATTCAAGACGGCAAAATCCTCTGGGGTTTGGTTCTCCAGGATGCGTAGCTTCGCTTCCATATATGATTTCAAGTCTGGATGCCGATCTAGATGATCCGGAGTGATGTTCAAAACTGAAGAGAGATAGGGTCTGAATTCCTCAATTCGTTCCAGCTGAAAACTGGAGAGTTCCAAAACCAAAATGCCATCCGGGGAGATTTTTTCCACTATACTTGAAAACGGAATGCCGATGTTTCCTCCCACTTGGTATTCCTTTTGGTCCTCGTTTAAAATCTTACCCACCAGGGTTACCGTGGTGGTTTTCCCGTTGGACCCGGTGATTCCAACAATCTTTGCATCGGTCAGCCAGAAAGCCACTTCGATCTCAGAAAATATGGGAACTCCTAACTCTTCTGCCTGACTCAATATGGGAATGTCCAGAGGAATGCCCGGACTTATCACTATGAAATCTTTGTCCCGAATAGCCTTTGGGGTGTGGCTTCCAGTTTCAAAATCTATGCCCAGCTCCTTGAGTTGATTCATCTCAGAGAACAAAAGTCCTTTTCCCTTGATGTCAGACACAAACACCTCTGCTCCGATTCTTTTCAGAAGCTTAGCGCAAGAGATTCCAGAACTGGCCATACCCAGAACCGAAATTCTTTTTCCTATGATTCTATCTTTCCTCATGATTGGCAGCCTGCGTTTTTATCTAATCTTCAAAGTACTCAAGGTTAAAAGTGCTAAAATCGCTCCAACGATCCAGAAACGTACCACTACCTGAGGTTCTTCCCAGCCCGAGAGCTCAAAATGGTGGTGCAAAGGTGCCATCCTGAAGACCCTTTTTCTCCAGGTCTGATAGACGAATACCTGAATGATCACGGAGAGAGCTTCCGCCACGAAGACTCCGCCCACGATCAAAAGCAACATCTCCTTCTTTATGAGAATGGATAAGGCACCAAAAGCTCCCCCTAAGGCTAAGGCTCCGGTGTCACCCATGAATACCTGGGCAGGATGGGTGTTGAACCATAAAAACCCGAGAGCCGCTCCTACCACGGCTCCGCAGAACACGGTCAGTTCTCCTGCCCCCTCCAGATATATTATAGAGAGATACTGGGAGAAATCCACCCGTCCGGTCATGTAGCACAGGCCGGCGAAGGCGAAGGCGCACAGGCCGACAAGTCCGATAGCCAGCCCGTCCAGACCGTCGGTCAAATTGACCGCATTGGAGGCGCCGGTGATCACCAATATCACTAAAGGGATATAGAATATTCCAAAGTTTACCAGGTAGTTTTTAAAGAACAGGATATCCGAGGCGGTGCCGAAATTTTGGGAAGGGGGGAAAGTGCGCAAAAGGACCCCCAGAAGCAGGCCCAAAGCCACCTGACCTGCCAGCTTCTTTTTTCCCACCATCCCCTTGGGCTGGTGTTTGATGGCCTTGAGATAATCGTCCATGAATCCGATGAGCCCCATCCAAATGGTGACCAGGAGTATCAACTTGGTGTAGGCATTGGTTAAATCTGCCCACAGGAGGGTGGGAATCACCACCGAGAACAGAACGATTATCCCCCCCATGGTAGGGGTCCCCTCTTTGACCTTGTGAGTAGAGGGACCTTCCTCTCTTATCTTCTCGCTGACCTGCCTCTCCTTCAGTTTCTGGATCACGATTGGTCCTAAGATCAGGCTGATCAAAAGGGCGGTCAGGGTGGCACCAGCCGTTCGGAACGTGATGTATCTGAAAAGATTGAAGAGAATGAAGAATTTGCTTAAAGGATAAAGCAGATGATAAAGCATCCTATTCCTTAGATTATCTTTGAAGTTTTTAACTTGCCGATTACATCATTCGGACAAGAATCATATCCTTAGGTCAGTTCTGTCGCCGGTAAAGGCTTTTTAAACTCAAGACCACCTCTTCGGTTTTCATTTTTCTGGAGCCTTTAACCAGTACCAGATCACCCTCTTTCAAATTCTCCAAAAGATAAAAACTGACCTCCTGGTTGTTTTCAAAGGTGAGAATATTATTAGAGCTCATTCCCACTTCCTTTGCTCCCTCTCCAATGAAGCGAGCAAGTTCTCCCACCACCAGGAGTAGATCTATTCCTCCTTGAGCTACTTTCCTTCCCACCTCCAGATGAAAATCCATGGCTTTCTCTCCCAGCTCCAACATATCAGCTAACACGGCGATTCTTCTTCCTGAGGTCTTTATCTTTTTCAAAGTCTCCAATGCCTTCTCCATAGAAACTGGATT
>Ga0209635_10004290_pt1 | contig 11177 bp, 9 predicted proteins | sample DeeMarSWOR230_32_FD_187463 | JGI IMG/M metagenome (GOLD analysis project Ga0209635, IMG submission 187463) | Marine sediment microbial communities from White Oak River estuary, North Carolina - WOR-2-30_32 (SPAdes) (version 2) | ecosystem: Environmental > Aquatic > Marine > Intertidal zone >...
ATGCCCGGCTCTTCCCCCCAGCCCGACGCGCTCCAGCGCCTCCAGAGCCTGCTTGCGCTTCTGCCGAAAACCACTATAGATGAGCGGCAGCTCAACATTGGCCACGGCACTGACCCGCGTTAAAAGATTGTATTCCTGAAAGACGAAACCGAGTTTCTTGTTTCTCATTTCGGCTAACTGGTTATCACCAAACCGACTGACATCCTTACCATCAAACATATACTTGCCCGTGGTCGGCTTGTCCAGACAGCCGATAATATGCATCAGGGTTGACTTGCCCGACCCCGAGGCGCCGACGATAGATAGCATCTCTCCATTGTCTATCTTAAGGGTCACCCCGCGTAGTGCCGGCACATCTACCTTACCCATGCGGTAAATCTTGGTAACCGAATCCAGCTCAATCATTTCCCTCAATCCTATCCAGCCCAAAATAGGCGGTATTTCTTATTTTTATTCAGCTCACCGGGCTCACTTCGGCAGAACGACTGACTCACCCTCACTGAGCCCGCTTACAATCTCGGTGTAAAAACCGTCACTCAAGCCAGTCACTACCTTTCTCTCTTCGGTCTGGTCATCAACCTTGACCATTACTACCGGATTACCCTCGCTATCCTCGGTGATAGCCCGCTCCGGTAGTATCAGGACATTACTGGCTTCCTCCATTACGATATCAACATCGGCGCTCATACCCACCCTCAGCCCGGTAACTTCGGGGACATCAAAGCCGATTTTAACCTCATAGATTACGACGCCGGCTTCTTCCTTAGCCACCGAGGAAATGGTGCGCACCTCACCCTCAAACTCAACATCAGGCAGAGCATCAATGGTGATAACCGCTTTCTGGCCTACGGTCACGCCGGGGATGTCTATCTCGTCGACATCCAAATCCAGCTCCATAGTGCTCAGGTCAACCAGATAGATGATTGACTGTGTCGTCAGGGTTGGCGGCAGAACAACATCCCCCTCATCAGCATATATATCAGCGATAACGCCAGCAAAGGGGGCACTGATAGTCGCCTCATCCAACTGGTCCTGCGCATACTCTAGAGATTGCCTGGCGTGTTCTAAACTCTCTTCGGCTAGCTCAAGCGACTGCTCGGCCAGCTCGACGTTCATCCTATAGATGGCTACCTCTTCAGTGTCATACTGCGTTACCATAGCGTCCAGCTTGGCCTGAGCCGCTGCCAGTCTTGCCTGGGCATAGGCGATGGTGAGCGATGATAGCCCCTTATCTAAGACATATTCCAGAAAGGCTTCGGCATTATCTACCTCCGCATCGGCGACCTCAATCTCCGGCCAGCTATATACCTCCATCGCCTGGTCCAGGTTGTACTCGGCTTGCTTTAAATTTACCTCCGCTTGAGTTACGGCTACCTGCTGGCTGGCTAGCGTTACCTCTGCCTGAGTCAGCGCCAGCTCCAGGTCATCAGTCTCAAGCTCAGCGAGCACTTCCCCCCTGCCGACCATTTCACCCTCTTCAACATATATCCTGTCTATCCGGCCACCGACACCAAAAGATAACTCCACATCATTCGCCAGCTGAATGTTACCGCTACCATCGACGCTAATCCGCACATCACCCCGCTCCACCTCAGCCAGCTGCTGAGCAGCTTCATCTTCACCAGCGAAGGGATTACAGCCGATGGTTCCACCTACAAGAACCAGACCAATTAACAGAAGACCGATAATTTTTGACCACCTTTTCATTTAGAGCCTCCCTATTAAAACTAAAAGTTGTTTCACCTAAGTATAACCGGCCGTCCTATGCTCTGCCTCCCAGCGTTCCACCAGAGCGGGGAACTCCCGCTCAAAGAAGACATACATATCACGGGTCTCTTCCAGCCACTTACGATTAGGATGAGGCTTACCCTCAATCAGCCTGAGGCCGTGCTCCGCCAGCTGGCGCAGCGTGGTAAGCTGGTTCGCCCGCTGCCTGATCAACTGGTGCCAGGCGTCGGGTTTAACCCGGAAGTAGTCCTGCCTGACTCCGGGCAGGCTGAAGCGCTCAATCAGATTAAATTGAATCAGAAAGCGGCTCATGGTGCTGATTGAACCCCGACTCGCCATCAGGGCTTCGGCCAGCTCGTCGGTGGACTGGTGGGGGGGGTCGGCAATCATGAGACGACCAATAATGCGCCCCGACATGCGGGGCATACTCATCCGCTCAAAAGCACTGCCTACCTCTTCCACAAAACGCTTCTCTTCAAGCTGTAATTCAGTATCCATACCTTTCCCCCTTGGGGAAATTCATTTTTATCAAAAATAAATATAGTATATTTAGATAGTTTTGTCAATATTGAAACTATTAAACTTTCAGAAATTTTTGAAAGTTTACCAAATTTGGGGGGTAAACAGGGTACTAAATAAAGTATAGAGGCTATCAGTTAAAAAGTCTAATAAAGCCAAGAAAAAAGGTGATTAGCCACCCAGTTTTTGGGCTTTCTCATAAGCCGCCTCCACCGCCGCCAGGACCAGTTCTTTAAAGCCGCCCTGCTCAAAGCGGGCCAGTGCCTCGGCGGTGGTGCCGCCGGGAGAAGTAACCATCTGGCGCAGCTCGGCGGGTGCCCGGCCCGACTTTTGCAGATAGCCACCTGAGCCGAGCAAGGTCTGCATTACCAGCTCCGATGCCATGTCCTGAGGCAGGCCAATTTTCACCGCCGCCTCAGTGAGCGCCTCGACAAATAAAAAGACATAAGCCGGCCCGCTGCCGCTCACCGCCGTCGCCATATCCAGATATTTCTCTTCGGCAACGTAAAACTCCCCACCCATCGCCCCCAGAATAGCACCGGCCTGTGCCTTCTGCGGGGCGGTCACTTCATCCGTAGCCGTCCACACGCTTACCCCCTGCCTGATCTTGGCCGGGGTATTGGGCATGGCTCTAACCACGGCATTATGGCCTAGCCCACGGCGCAGAGTATCCATCCTGGCTCCGGCGATAATGGACAGGACCAGCTGGTCTGGCTTTAGCCGGCCGTTAAGCTCAGCCATTACTTCGGTCAGATTCTGCGGTTTGACCGCCAGAACCACCACCTCCCCCTCCGCCGCCACCGCCCGGTTATCGCCCGCCACCGAAACAGCGTATGCCTGCTTCAGGTGCTGGCGGCGCTCATCTTTAATATCGCTGACCCGGATACTATCCGGCGTGCTCAGCCCCTTATCCAGGAGAGCCGAAATTATGACCTCCCCCATATTCCCGCCACCGATAAAGGCAATTTTCATGCTGACTTTTCTCCATCCTCAATGGGCACGAAATTCACCAGTTTCAGTTTGCCCTTCTCATGATAGAAGGTTTTGTAGTCTTTACCATCCAGGTAAGGCTTCACCTGCGTCGCCCCCGCAGCTATTTGCGTGGCTTCAACCTCAGTGGTAGACGCTGGGACGATGGTCCGGTAACGTAGTTTACCTATGACCTGCGCTACCAGCGTACTTTCTTCATCCTTAGCCAGCTCCTCATCCCACTGGGGCCAGCGCTGGTTATGGATGCTATATTCCCGCCCCGTCCTCTGCCACAACTCCTCAGCCAGGTGGGGGGTGGTCGGGGCTAACAGCCTGAGCAGGTTATCAATAGCTTCTTCCCACGCCGAAGGGGCAACCGCCCCGGTTTCGGCTACTTTGGCCAGGTAGTTGGCAAATTCCATCAGGGCGGCAATCATAATATTGAAACGTATTCTTTCCATATCATCGGTCACCCGGCGGATGGTCTGGTGGGTGAAGCGGGACAGCTCCCGCTCCGCATTCTGCCTCACCTCCGGACTAACGTCCTTACGCTGGTGATAGCCGCTGAGCACCAGATTCCAGAGCCGGTTAAGCCAGCGGGTTACCCCGCTGATGCCGCTATCGTCCCACTCACCACCCTGCTCCCAGGGGCCGATAAACATGAGATAGGTGCGCACCGCATCCGCCCCCAGCTCGGAAACATACTCATCGGGAGTAATCACGTTGCCCCGTGACTTGCTCATCTTCTGGCGCTCCACAATGATAACCCCCTGGTTAAACAGGCGGCTAAACGGCTCACCAAAATCAACCAGCCCCATATCCCGAATCGCCTTGATGAAGAAACGGGCATAGAACAGGTGCATCACGGCGTGCTCCGCACCACCGGTATAGAGGTTTACCGGCAGCCAGGACTTTACCCGGTCCGCCTCGAAGGCAGCCCGGTCACAATCGGGGCTGGTGTAGCGCAGGAAATACCAGGAGGAACACATAAAGGTGTCCATGGTATCCGTCTCCCGCTTGGCCGGTGCCGAGCACCGGGGGCAGGTGGTATTGACGAACTTCTGGTGGTATTTCAACGGGGACTCACCGGTGGGCTTGAACTCAGCGTCCTCAGGCAGCAGTACCGGTAGGTCTTTCTCCGGGACGGGCACAGTGCCACATTTTTGACAATAAATCATCGGTATCGGTGCCCCCCAGTAGCGCTGGCGGGAGATAAGCCAGTCACGCAACCGATAGCTGGTGGTGTGCTTGCCCCACCCCTTCTCAGCCAGAAAATCGGTCACGGCGTCTATCCCCGCTTCGTTGGGTGTCCCGTTAAACTGCTCTGAATTGACCATAACGCCGGTTTCAATAAAGGCTTCCTCCAGCTCCCCGCCATCCCAATCAGGCGGGGCGACCACCACCCTTATCGGCAGATTGTATTTATGGGCAAAGATAAAGTCCCGGTCATCGTGGGCCGGCACCCCCATCACCGCCCCGGTGCCGTAGCTCATCAGCACATAGTCGGCAACCCAGATGGGCACCTTCTCCCCGTTGAGCCGGTTGACGACATAAGCCCCGATAAAGACGCCGTCCTTCTCCCGCTCGGTGGAGAGGCGCTCTATCTCGCTTGCCCGCCGGGAGCGAGCGATGTAGCCCTCAACCTCAGCCTTCTTCTCCGGCGTGGTCAATTTAGACACCAGGGGGTGCTCCGGAGCCAGCACCATAAAGGTAACGCCAAAGATAGTGTCGGGGCGGGTGGTAAACACCCGAATCTCTTTTTCGGCCACGCCGGGATGGTCCAGGGCAAAGGAAATGTCGGTGCCCTCGCTCCGGCCCACCCAGTTGCGCTGCATTATCTTGATTCTCTCCGGCCAGTCAATGCCATCGTGCTGCATCAGTTCGTCAGCGTATTTGGTAATGCGGAAGAACCACTGCTCCAAGTCACGGTGGGTCACCCCCGCGCCGCAGCGCTCACAGAAGCCCCCTTCCAACACCTGCTCGTTGGCCAGTACTGTCTGGCACTGGGGGCACCAGTTGACCGGAGCCTTGGCGCGGTAAGCCAAATCGTGCTCATATAGTTTCAGGAAGAACCACTCCGTCCATTTATAATATTCGGGCAGGCAGGTAACCACCTCACGGTTCCAGTCATAGATAGCGCCGATGCTTTTCAGCTGGCGGCGCATATTGGCCACATTCTGCATTGTCCAGGTAAAAGGGTGAACCCCCCGCTTGATGGCGGCGTTTTCCGCAGGCAGGCCAAAGGCATCAAAGCCCATCGGGTGAAGCACGTTGTAGCCCTGCATTCGTTTGAACCGGGCGTGAACATCGGACGGCGCCATAGCATACCAGTGCCCGATATGAAGGTCGCCTGAGGTATAGGGGAACATGGTCAGGGCATACCACTTCGGTCGGGGGTCGCGGTCATTGACCTCATAGAGCCTGTCTTCAGCCCACCGCTGCTGCCACTTCAGCTCAATTTCCTGGGGGTTATATCTGGCTAACATTTATTTCTTCTCACTAGCAATCTAATTTAGCAGAAAACAGTGGCTAGGGCAATCCTACCGGTAATTGCCTATCTAATACAAGTAGAGTAAAATGTGGGCAAAGATTAACCGGAGATGTGCCGATGAAAATTAGCTATCTACGCCGTATAACTGGCATTATCCTGCTTATCCTCCTGCCCCTGCTCACCGCCTCCTGTGCTGAATCAGCCCCCCAGCCCAAAACCTACTCCGAGCCGCCACCGATGGTCATTGACACCGCCAAGCAATATACCGCCACCATTGAAACCGAAAAGGGCAATCTAGTGCTGGAGCTCTTTGCCAAAGACGTGCCGGTAACGGTCAATAACTTTGTCTTTCTCGCCCGCGAAGGCTTTTATGATAACGGCACCTTCCACCGGGTTATACCCGGCTTTATGGCTCAGGGCGGCGACCCGACCGGCACTGGCTACGGCGACCCCGGATACAGATTTGCTGATGAATTTACCGAGCATACCCATCTGGCCGGGACATTATCCATGGCTAACGCCGGTCCCAACAGCAACGGCTGTCAGTTCTTCATTACCTTTACCCCCCAGCCGGGGCTTGATGGCAAACACACCGTCTTTGGCCAACTAATTTCGGGAAGGGAAGTTTTAGAACAAATCACCAAAGGTGACGTCATAAAAAGAATCATTATAGAAGAAAGCTAGTTTAGGATGTCTAAATCTTTTTCTTCAGGTCTTGACAAAGAGGGACATAATTTTTTATTCTATATAAAACACCATGTCAAAAGCATGTATCTCATTATATATATCTACCTTAATTTAATCTCCCCAAATATAAACATATCTTGGAGGATGCCAAGCAACTGACAACGTAGGGAAAGGAGTACCAAAATGGAGCTAAGCCGAAGAGAATTCCTGAAAGCCTCAGGGATGGGGGTGGGTGGTGTCTTCCTTTTCGGGATGTTTGACCCCGATTTAGCCCGAGCCCAGGTCCCCAAACTGCTGCCCCTCAAGAAGAAAATCGGTGAAAAGAGCACCATCTGCCCGTATGATGCCTCTGGCTGTGGCTTTCTGGTCGCCGCCGTAAATGGCAAGGTGGTCAACATTGAGGGCGACCCGGACCATCCCATTAACCGCGGTGGCGCCTGCGCCAAGGGCGCTTCAATGCGGCAGCTCTCCGCTGATAATCCCTGGCGCCTGAGCAAGGTCCTTTACCGGGCCCCGGGCGGAAACCAGTGGCAGGAAAAGAGCTGGGACTGGGCACTCAATGAGATTGCCCGCCGCATTAAAGACACCCGAGATGCCAACTTTACCGAGCGGAACGATATTGGTAACCTGGTAAACCGCACCGAGGCCATCGCCAACCTAGGCGGCTCTGCCCTGGATAACGAGGAGTGCTATCTCCTCGCCAAGCTGACCCGGGCGCTGGGTGTGGTCTACCTCGAACACCACGCCCGTATATGACATTCCCCCACTGTCGCCAGTTTGGCGGAATCATTCGGGCGCGGGGCGATGACCAACCACTGGAACGACATCGCCAACAGCGATTGCATGTTAGCCATCGGCTCCAACCCCGCCGAAAACCATCCGGCCGCCTTCGGTCACATCACCATAGCCAAGGAGAAGGGGGCCAAGCTTATCAGCGTTGACCCCAGATTTACCCGAACCTCAGCTAAAGCTGACATCTACTGCCCGCTGCGGTCGGGGACTGACATCGCCTTCATCGGCGGTATGATCAAGTATGTGCTGGATGATATTGAACGTAACCCCAATAACTACAACCTGACCTACATCAAGGAATACACCAACGCTCCCTACCTGATTAATACCAGCTACAAGGGACCTGCCGAGCTGGAAGGACTGTTCTCCGGTTACGTCGGCGGCCACAATGAAACCGACGGCGGTAAACGGAAATACGACAAATCAAGCTGGCAGTTCCAGCTTGACCAGAACGGCATCCCCAAGAGAGATATGAGCCTCAAGAGTAAGAACTGCGTGTTCCAGCTTATGAAGCAGCACTTCGCCCGCTACACCCCGGAGAAGGTAAACCAGATCACCGGCGCTCCGGTGGATACTTTCCGGGAAGTCTGCCGCACTTTTGCCGCCACCGGACAGGTGGGCAAGTCAGGTACTATTCTCTATGCCATGGGCACCACCCAGCATACCTACGGTGCCCAGAATATCCGTTCCTACTGCATCCTGCAGCTGCTTCTGGGCAACATCGGTGTCGCCGGCGGCGGCATCAACGCCATGAGGGGTGAATCCAACGTGCAGGGCTCCACCGACCACTGCCTGCTATTTCATATTCTCCCCGGCTATCTCAAAGTGCCGGTGAATACCGATAGCTCACTTGACACGTATTTAAAACGGGCTACGCCGACCAGCAACGACCCCAAGAGCGCCAACTGGTGGCAGAACACCCCCAAGTATGTGGTCAGCCTGCTCAAGGCATGGTACGGTAACGCCGCCACCAAAAGTAACCAGTTCGGTTTTCACTATCTGCCCAAGATTGAAGTCGCCAAGAACTACTCCCACATCTCCCTGTTTGAAGCCATGTATGCCGATGTAATCAAGGGACTGATGGTCTGGGGGCAGAACCCGGCGGTAGGTGGGCCCAACGCCGAGCTGGAGCGCCGGGCTATGGAGAAGCTGGACTGGATGGTGGTCGCCGATATGTGGCACACCGAAACGGCTAACTTCTGGCGACGCCCCGGCGCCAACCCGGCTGATATCAAGACCGAGGTCTTCCTGCTCCCGGCACTTAATTCCTTTGAAAAAGAGGGCAGCGTCACCAACAGCGGGCGCTTGAGCCAGTGGCGCTACAAGTGTGCCGACGGTCCGGGTAATGCCATGGATGACCTGTGGATGATGGACTGGCTGGCGCGCAAGCTGAAAGCGCTCTACGCCAGCGAGGGTGGTCCCAACGCCGAAGCAATTACCAACCTTGAGTGGAACTACGGTGCCGAACACCCCGATGTCCACGCCGTAGCCAAGGAAATAAATGGCTATGACCTCACCACCGGTGAGTTGCTGCCCAGCTTCGGGGCGCTTAAGGATGATGGCACCACCACCTCGGGTAACTGGCTCTACTGCGCCAGCTACACTGAAGAAGGCAACATGGCGGCTCGCCGCGACCTGACCCCGGGGCCGTTTAACATTGGCCTCTTCCCCAAGTTTGCCTGGTGCTGGCCGGTCAACCGGCGCATTATCTATAACCGCGCCTCGGTTGACCTCAACGGTATACCCTGGGACAAAGAACAGCCGGTCATCTGGTGGCAGGATGGCAAATGGGTCGGTGATGTCCCCGATGGCGGCTGGCCACCAATGGCGGTTGACCCGGAGAAGACTAAATATCCTTTCATCATGAAACCGGAAGGACACGCCCGCGTCTTCGGTCCCGGCATGGCCGAGGGACCTCTCCCCGAACACTACGAGCCCTGGGAGTCGCCGATACAGAACCCAATGTCCAAGCAGCATAATAATCCTGCCTTCAAGATATGGAGACCGGAAGAACAGGGGACACCGGATAAATATCCCTATGTGTGCTCCACCTACCGGGTCTGCGAGCACTGGCAGGGCGGCCAGATGACCCGCAACATGCCGTGGGTGATAGAGATGATGCCCGAGCCCTTCGTTGAGATGAGTGAAGAATTAGCTGCCGAAAAGGGTATCGTTAATGGTGACCGGGTCATCGTGGAATCAGCCCGGGGTAAGGTAACGGTAGTCGCGATTGTAACCAAACGCTTCAAGCCATTCCAGCTGAATGGCACCAAGGTACATCAGGTGGGTATACCCTGGCATTGGGGCTTTACCGGCCTCTCCACCGGCGACAGCGCTAATTCGCTTACCCCCCATGTCGGCGACGCCAACACGATGATACCGGAATATAAGGCCTTCCTGGTTAATCTGCGCAAGGCCTAGCTGATGAGGAGTTAAATTTTTAGCTGGAGGTAATGATGGCCGAAAAAGCAATTCTATATGACCCAACCCGGTGCACTGCTTGCCGTGGCTGCCAGGCGGCGTGCAAGCAGTGGAACGAGAACGACGAGTTTATCCCCACCGTGGAAAACGGGGTAGATGCCGCCAACTGGGGCAGCTACGAAAACCCGCCCGACCTCGCCCCCAACACTTGGCTCAAGATGGAATTTCGCGAAGTAGAGCCAGGGGGAAGGATAAGGTGGCTGTTTACCCGCCGTGCCTGCATGCACTGCACTGATGCCGGTTGCGTCAAGGTTTGCCCCTCCGGTGCCCTCTATCATCACGAGCTGGGCTTTGTTGCCTACAATAAGGATATCTGTACCGGCTGCGGCTACTGCATCGATGCCTGCCCCTTCAGTGTGCCCCGCACCGACCGCAACCTGCTTACCGGGATCGCCAAAATGGATAAGTGCACCTTCTGCACTACCCCTAGCCTAGACCGTATCGCCGAGGGCTGGCAGCCAGCCTGCGTCAAGACCTGCCCGCCCAAAGCCCTGATGTATGGCGACCGCGATGAGCTGCTCGCCGAGGGGAAAGCGCGGGTAGCCGCCCTTCAGGCGAAAGGCTGGGCAAATGCCAACCTGTATGGGGAAAGAGAGCTGGGCGGCTTGCATGTCATGTATGTCCTTGATGACCACCCCACCGTCTACGGGCTGCCGGCAGCGCCAGAGGTTTCCCCGATAGCAGTTGCCTGGCAGGACGTAATCCAGCCGCTGGGCTGGGCACTGGGCGGACTGACCTTAATCGGGCTGGGCTTGAACTACATTGTCGCCCGGGAGGCAAAGCTGACTAAAGAACTACCACCCCAGAAGGAGGAGAAGTAACATGGTGCAAGAAGTAGAACGCTACCGAAAGCCAACCCGTATCCTGCACTGGGTACACGCCGGTGCCTTTGTCGCCCTGTTTCTCACCGGTCTTATCCTGTTTGTGCCTCCGCTAGGCGCCCTGGCCGCGGATAGCTGGACCCGCATCATACACCGTGTGGCCGCGGTTCTCTTTATCGTGGCGCCTCTCATCTACATCCCGCTCAACTGGAAGGCATCTGTCAAGGGGATAAAAGAAGCCTTTGTCTGGGGCAAGGATGATATCGGCTGGCTACAAGCGGCTCCCCGCTACTATTTCCTGAGTGACGAAGCGGCCATGCCCCCTCAGGACCACATGAACACCGGGCAGAAGATGTGGTGGTTCATGGTGATTGTCTTCGGGGTGGTCTTTGCCATAAGCGGGCTTATTATGTGGGTCGCCAAGACAACCGCCCCGCCGGAGCTACTGCAATGGATGGTTCTACTGCATGATGTTGCCTTCATTGCTACCGGCTGTATGCTGTTTGTCCATATTTACCTCTCCGTGGTTCACCCGATGATGCGCCCACTGCGCACCGGGGCATGGAGCTCTATGTATCGGGGCACGGTATCAGTTGACTATGCCCGGTCACATCATGGAAAATGGTATGAGAAGATAGCTAGAGGGGCAGAGAAAAGCTAAGTGTCCGCCGTAACCGACAAGATTATTA
>Ga0209635_10004296_pt1 | contig 11170 bp, 7 predicted proteins | sample DeeMarSWOR230_32_FD_187463 | JGI IMG/M metagenome (GOLD analysis project Ga0209635, IMG submission 187463) | Marine sediment microbial communities from White Oak River estuary, North Carolina - WOR-2-30_32 (SPAdes) (version 2) | ecosystem: Environmental > Aquatic > Marine > Intertidal zone >...
CAAACCATGGTTAATGCTCGAGTGATCCTTAAATAGTATTCGACGCCTGAAGACAACTCAACTCTTTTATCTAAGACAACTGGAACCCATTGCCAAAGCCCACTCACCAATTTCTGGTCGAGTAGTCCGCTGGCCAAGATCGTGCCATCCTCGACTCTTTCAATTTGGACTTTTGCTGGCGTCTCATCTAAAACTCTGTCCGCGACGCGTAGAAATACAGTGTTCAACGTGATGCTTTCAGTTGGCATAAACGGCTGAATCAGATCTGAGCCGGAATTATCTTGAATTCCGAATGATTGCATCGGATAAATCTTCTTGTCGACCCAGTCAACGTTCTTTATCCATAGAATAGCTGAACCGCGGAGTTCCCACCTTGCAATAAAATATCCATCTTCGCTAGCTTTACAGGTAGATTCATCCGTCTTGAAGTTTCTTCTGTAAACCTCATATTTGTTATTCTCATTTCCGCCTTCTGTCTGAAACACAATCCAATAGTATTTATCTTTCACCAATTCAGACACGAAGGATATAGAAGGTTGCCAATATGCTTGTGTGCCAACTTCTTCCCTTGCTTGCAATGCAGATTCGATGGGGCTGCCGAGATTTCTTGGTGCATTACTCTCGTCTTCGTACAGTTCGAGGATTAGGGGATTTGGAGGTTGTCCTATTCGTCTTCCATACCATCTAATTGCAAAACCCGTCATGTTTTCTGGTGCTTCGAATTTCATGGCTACCAGTCGCCCGCTTGCTCCCGTTCCGTTGTAAACGTCTAGTTCATCAGAGTCTTGCCATGTCCCCCAACCAAAGGTTTTCAATGGCTTGTATTCTCTGAACGCTTCCCAGATTCTGCACTTGGTTCCGTCACTATGAAATCCAGTCTCGTTCACATCTCTCAGGTAGTAGATTGTGTCAGCAAAGTTGTACAAAGAATAGTTTGCAAATCCCACTTGACTTGCTGTAGCGTCTGTTGATGCATACTGAGCGAAGTCGCCAGGAAAGCTTCCCCATCCAATCCAAGATGGATGTTCGCCGTAGTATTGCCACAGTTGTTCTAAGTCATCCTTATACTGTTCCACCAATTGAGGATGATCTATGGATATGGGATTGGCTTCACCTAACGCGAGTGGCAAGCCGTTTCTGTCGTATGTTTGTATGTCAGGGTACGTTTCAAGTACGTCGTTCCACCATGAGGGAGCAGGGGAAGAAGTTCCCCATTGTCCGAAATAGAAGAAGTTGGCTATACCATATTGATCGCAGGCGCTAAGCCAATCGTCCACCCAAGCATAATATGGAATATCTGTTGTTGGAGTGTTAGCGTGCTGGTCCCAACCGATGAAGAGTCCAACCAAACGTTGATTGAAGGGAATAAAATACTCCTCAATCAATCGACAGAAGTTGCCATGATTCATATACGCATCACCGCCGACCAACGCTCGCAGAGTTGAATAAGTCACGTTCCAAGCGCCAGTAATGTAGGTAGATATGCCGGCTCTGGATTGCTCTACGTCACCAGTCATGATAGCATCTTGCTCGCTGCCGCTCAAGACTGAGCCGTTTGGAACAAGGGACAGCGCTAGAATCATCAACAGACTCGCAATTAGGATTTTTCTCATGATGTCATTGCCTCTTTTACGATAGTCCCATACTGCCTTAATTTCATAAGGCTTATGAATTGATTTCACACTAAAATCTTATTTCGGAGATAAAATTATGTCGATCAATCAGGCGCTGAGCAATCTTTGGGCTTGGCTAGAGACGTGGCTCGACGAGAAAGGCGGAGTCCATGGGTACGTGGTTCATCATCATCGCGACAATCTAAAGTTCTTATCCCCGGACACGTGGACACAGGCACCATGCATTCTAGGTTTATTAAGAATTTATCAGAAGACAGGAGGGAAAAGATGGCTTGACTTGGCTACAAAACTTTGTGATTACCTGGTGACTACATATCTAGATTCTCTACATCTCTATCGCAATTCTAATCATGAACGCAAACCTCTGGGAAAACCAGGAATCATTCACAACGCGCTTCCTTCCTATGCTCTGCTTGAAGTGGCAAAGGAGGTGAAAGGGACTGACCGACAGAAGTACCAAAAAATTGCCAAAGACAACATTCTGAATTTTCTGCTTCAACTTCGAGACGAGTCGACTGGAGCCTTAACAAGTATATATCATGGAAAACCTTCTCGCATTCATAACATGAATAGCGCAGCCGTTCTCGCGTTAACAGCGCTTTCTGAAATCGAACAGGATGAGAGTTACATCGAAAAATATGCTAGACCAATTGCAAACCATATTCTCGCTTGCCAAGTGAAGACCGGCGACCTGTACGGAGCCTATCCATATGTAGACACAAAAAGAATTTACAGAACCTTGTATTCCTTAATTACGTCAATCGGTATTCTTCGATTATACAAGAAGACGAATGATTCCAAACTTCTAAAGAGTGTAGAAGAACTAGTTAGGAACCTTGTTAACTTCATTGATAGTGAAACAGGTCTCATATGCCATTATCACAGAACGGGTTTTCCCCAATGGATACCAGATACCTTGCTTTTCGTGCTTAACACCAGATGGCTAGAAAATGAAGGAATAGAAATTCCCATACACACTGATGATGTTCTAACCAAGGTTCTTTCCCAACAATATGAACATGGAGGATTTCCGCTTTCCATAGGTTTTGAAGACCTCTCGTATACAAAAGGACTTCCATCGAAGCCTGAAATCAAGCGATGGCGAGACTTGCTTCCTACTCCGAACTGGAACGCTTGGAATTTCTGGGTTTTAGCCGAACTACTTCCACAAGGGTTACGCATTAGTAAACCAACGATTGACTTCCCTCTCGTTTTAGAGACGAGTGCTGAAGAAAAAGAAGACCCATACGAGATTGTTGAACATGAAAACAAAGTGATTTTTACGTCCAGAAAAGAGCAGAAGATCGTAGGAGTTTTTAACAAAAGGGATGATGTTGCAAGCTACTGTTTGATTAAAGAGAGAGGCGATGCTTGGAGAACTCTGGAATCTTTGAACAAGTATCCTGAATCGTTACGGAGACTAATATTAGCTATTGCTAACAGGGTTGGTTGATTCTAGCCACATGTGTCTTATGGCGCGAATATAATATGCATGCATGCAATTGATTGCTAAAAATGTTCTGTTAAGGGAAAATAGAAGTCATAATCTGGTTGAAGCGCTTTGATGAGCTTAAAGATGGTGATGTTAGAAGATATTCCTTTTATCTTAACCTTTCTTGTAAGATACGCTCTGAAAAGAGATGTGAGACCGAGGAACATTCGTAGAAAATTATAGGATGTCATCTCAAGTGTGACGTTTGCTTTTTCTTTCCCGGGTCTAACTCTGATTTTTCCTTCTTTAATATGTATTGTAATGTGGTTTTCATCTACTTTGATGAGAAGTTTTCTGTCGTTTTTGACGAGTTTTTTTAAGCTACACTCTTTTTTCTGTCTTTCGTTAAATACTTCAGCAAGCTTCTCAAGGAGTTTGGCTGGGTTTATTAGTGTAACCATTATTTTGGTCGCCGGTTCGTTAATTTTTATGAAGCCACACTGTCGAAGGCATTTGTGTATGGTGCTGTGAGTAGGGGGCGGCTGTACCAAAATGTAGTCTGCATTATATTGATGCGCGTAGTTGTTGGCTGCTTCAAGCAATTTAGAAGTTATATCCATGTTTTTTGCACAAAGTTCATATATTGTAGCAACTCTGGCGCCCCCCATTTTCTTGAAACCAACAACCGTATAGCCTACTATCTCCTCATCGAGTTGAGCTACAAAAATCCCATCTTCTGACAATCCCGGTCGATCTAAGATTAGGTACTTCCAGATCTCGGGAGTTCTAGGAATGAAGCCTGCAAACTTCGTATGATAATCCTCAAAAATTCTCACCATTTCCTCTATGTCTTCGTCTTTGAAGTTCCGAACGATTATATTCTCCACTTACATTACACTCCGAAGAGCTCTAAACGTGTCATAAACGCTCTTAATTTTCTTCAGGGATACCCGAAGCTTTATTTCTCTAGTTATGAGATGCTTTAAAACCTGAACAATGCTCGTCGCGTAAATTAGTTTTCTTATATCGCCTTTGATGGTCACCGTAGGATTTTCTACGGCTTTTTCCAGTATCTCAATATTGCCTCCCTTTATTCTCATGCTAAAAGGATTTCCATCATGAGGGATTATCAAGATATTCTCATCTATTTTTCTAAGTCTTTCACCGATTTTTTCCATCTTTTTGGATTCTTGGCTTTTGACCGCTGCCCTGAAGAAGTTTGGATAGTTCAAAATCTTTACGAAATAGTGTTGAGTGAACAATTCGCGTATTCCACGGGCCACACGTGCCCGGTAAGTGGTAGTGGCTGAAGTCACGTATCCAAATTTCAGACAGGCCCCCATTCTTCTTGATGATAAGCTAGCTTCCTCCATATACCTCCACCATATTCCCTTCTTTCTAAAGTGAGGATGCGTTGCAGCTCCCCCCGCCACTAGAATATAAAGCGTGTGGGCGGGACCAATCTTTATTTTCATAGGCCAAAGGGTTATTGCACCAACAAGCAAATCATTTTTTTTCACAGCTACGGTATTTTCAGGCCTCAGTTCGGGAAAACGTTCATATTTCCACCGAAAATATTCACTTTCGCCCTCACCTTTTCCGCCAAAACAGAGTCCTATGAGATCGAGAAACTCCTTCTTATCCTTCTCCCTTAAGTATCCGGTTGTGAATTCTTGTTTTTCTTTCTGTCTTTTCATGATTGGCACAACTTGTTCTGTGCAAAATGTGTTCAATCAAACGTGTTTGTGTGCATTAGCTTTTACGATCATTTATTGCTTACAAAGGGATATTGTATATCTGCAATCTCCTTTTGTACTCACCACAAAGATAATAGACTGAAGATCCTTCCAAAACTTAAATGGAATGGATGTCGCATCATTAAGTAAAACGTCAACGACTCGGTATTCTTCTGGAATGCGAACCATGAGCGACAAACTTGGTTGGGCGTTCTTGACTTGAACATGTATAATCGATGTATTTGCGTTATACATCGCTTCTAAACGCATTCTCCTTCGAAACATCCAACTAGAATAAACTTCGCCACATGACGAAACAGCCACATCAGAAGTTCGGAGAATTTTATCGATGAAGGATTCAACGGCCTTCCACCAAGCTTTGTGGGCAGTAATCCAGTATGGATGAACCAGCAATATTTGAAGACCTCCCATAAAATACAAGAATTTGAAATCCTCCAGCAATTCGTTCAGATAGTCTTGAGCAGAATGAGGACCTCCGTGGACTGGACACCACTGATCCCAAGGTTCAACAACCGGAACTTCAACTACCTCAATCTCACGCTTGTCTTCCCATTTTGCGATCGGATAATATGGTAAGAAAAACCAACGCGTGGGGTAATTGGTTTGAGGAGAACTGGAACAATCCCACAAAAATCCGCTTTCCTGTAAAGCGACCAAAGTGTCATGATTCGCATATAGCCCCGGCGCTCGAAATCCTTCAATCGGCAAAGAAACGATAGATGCAATCATTTGTTTCATGGCGTTTAAACGCTTCTTTTGAACGGATAGATCATCTTCATCGAATCTTTTCGCTGATCTATCGATGTCCATATGGAAGTCACCATGCCCAGCAATTTCTATCAGTTCTTCGGAAGCCAGCTTTTTCACAAGCTTTGGCGTGTGGACGGCCTGACTTCCAAGTACAAACCATGTGCTGGGGACTCTTTTGTCCGCAAGAAACTTGAGAATAGGCCTAAGACCGAGTCCAAGCAAGAAACGGTCGAGACCCCTGTGCCACCACCAATACTTTCGAGACTTCCCGTCGTCCGAATACGCCGCAAGAGTTTCGAAATCAAAGGTCAAAACGATAGTCATTCGCTTTCCATTAGGCCAATGCCATTTACGTACAAAAGGTCTGTTCATCAAACACCATTCAAGGGCTGCCAAATGAAGTAGGGGTCCAAGGTTTGAGTACTGGCATATAAGCGTGTCGTCGTCTGCTGTGATTACAGCAAACCTTCCATCTTCTTCGGTTGTTCCGCAAATCAGTAAGGGATATCGATCGCCACTAATAGTTTCAAATTCTACCATCGTCTTTGCCGGAGGAAAAACATGAAGTTTTCTAATCATAAGGTCTAGATTACGATCTTTCCGCATTTCGGGATGAAGGTAGCGTTGGGGGAAAAAAGAAAACAATGGGTTTTCGTTGTCTAGCACTCTGTAGTGTCCTACTTGATGGTGTGCATCGCCAAAATCGACAGGAAGAATGTTTTCCGGAGGCTTATGCTTCTTGGCTTCCATCTCATTATGAGGTGTGCATGCAATTAACATGCTGCCTTTTTGATGAAGGTAGTCAGAGAAGATCGACGGATTTTTAATCAGTCTTTTGTAGGGAACGACAATAATAGGATATTGATGTACTGCATCCTTGGTTATTAACTCTGATGGATACCCTGTTTCGTCTTGAAACAGCCACATGATCTTGTTGGACCAAGCGGACTTTTTAGATAAGATTCCGATTTTGAGATCAAAGTATGTCATGGAATTCACTCAAATAGCCACAATCGAGCGTAGTAGCGTTATTACTCAGGCAACATCTCTACCCTTGTCTACTAAATCGGAAAGTAGAACAAAAGTTCCTTTTTGCTTGAGATGACTTAATAACGCCTCGAACATGAGAGCGGTTTCCTTTCCCTTTTTTCGGCGGTGGAAGAAAACTGTATGACGTTTAACCGGCACATCAAACGCTTCGAGGAATTCCCAAACATGAATGTCAAACACTATGAAATCTGAAAAAAAGTTTACAAAGTTTGTGAATCGAATGAAGAACTTAAGACCAGCATTCCTCATGGTTACTCCGAGTAGTGGAAGAATGAAACATGGCAAGGGAATTTCCAAGATTTCCGAGTTTCCTTTTCTGAAGATGTTCTCCGTAGAAGGATTGTATGGCTTCATGGGGGCGAATAAATTGTATGGATTGTTAGTTCTACCCATGAATAGATCGAAGCGTTTAGAAGGGACTGAGGAGTCATAGCGATAACCAAAATCCGCTAGAACTGTAGCAAGCCTCCTATGAGGTCTAAAATATGGAGCTCTAAAACCAACGACATCACCAAATTTTCGGACTGCTCTTGTACCTTTTTCGACATCGGTTTCCACTTCGCTGAATTCTTTCATGTCGTAAGGATCATGAACATAACCATGGCATCCCAACTCATGACCTCGAGAAAGAATTTCCATAGGCACCTCAGGGTTTCGATCTGCTAGTCGCCCAAGAACAAAAAAAGTCGCTTTAATGTTGTGGCGATCCAGCATGTCCAAGGGAATCGACAAGGCAGATAAAGCAAGATGACGTAATTCTACATCAAATGTGACCGCGATTTTGGTTTTCAACAATTTTTCACCTTGTTGGTGAGCCATCTATCAGAAAAAAATCTTTTCACAACCTTGTTTCATTGGAAATACATTCATTCATATTTCAAATGTTTAATCTAGCTCCATAAACGATTATATTTTCCGAGGATCATACTAAACCGTGAAAGAGTTCAAGGAGAACGCTAATTGAGAATCCTCATGGTCACCTTTGACTTCCATCCCACTGTTGGAGGCATCCAGACTCGCACAAAAAACTACGTAAGGAATCTAAGCAAAATGAAAAATGAGGTAATCCTTCTGCATTTGCTCAATCCGAGGGTGTTGCAAACGTATTTTGGTTCATTGCCTCAGGGCGAAGTGCGCGGTGAAAAATATCTTGGTGCAACGGTTTACAGATATCCCTCAAGAGTGAAATTTTTGTTTCAAGTTTTCTTTAATGTGACTAGAACCATTAGGAATACTCCGGTTGACGTGATCCACATCGTCAGTGGAGGCACTACACCCATTGGTCTCCTATTCCTCTTCTATGGAAAGATTAAGGGGATTAAGACCAGGGTATCCTTTTATGGAAAGGACATATTGAGTTGCAAACATAACTTGTTGGACATTCTGATAACGCGATTTTCAATGTTTTTTGCCGATAGGATAGGTATGAATTCTAGGGCTACCTCCAGACTAGTCCCGAAAATGTTTAGGAATAAGGTTTCAATTTTGTACCCGGGAGTGGATGTACAAGCTATGAAACCATTTGAGAGTCAGAAAAGGGTGGACAAAAAAGAAAAAGTGATACTTTTTGTTGGGAGACTCGTTTGGAGAAAAAGCGTGCACGAGTTATTACAAGCCTTTAAGCTGGTGCTGAGAGAAGTTCCTAAGGCCAAGCTCATAATCGTTGGAGACGGTATTCAAAGGGAAGCCTTGTTGAAACTTACCAGGAAACTTGGTATCCAATCCAAGGTAGAGTTCACTGGTTTTTTGGTTGGAGAAGAACTTTGGAAGAAATATCATGAATGCGATATTTTTGTGATGCCGTCGAAAGAGACTGGAATGGATACGGAAGGCTTTGGTATGGTCTTCCTAGAGGCTGGTCTCTTAAAAAAGCCTTCAATAGGTACATGGTGTGGAGGCATCCCTGAGGCCGTGATCCATGAAAAAACTGGCATCCTGATTCCGCAGGGAGACGTCAGGGCCTTAAAAGACGCTATACTGCTCCTATTAACGAATGAAAACTTGGCAGAGAAGCTTGGACAGAACGCCTACGATCGTGTGGTCTCCGAGTTCACATGGGAAAAGGCTACTTTGAGACTATTGAAGATGTATCAGTGATGGAAAGTATCCTTCGATTAGAATGTACGCTGTTTGTCATTTATATTTTCAACAAGCTGATCTGATTATTTCCTTCCTTTTACTCTCTGCCAAAAATATGTGCAATGTAGATGAAGTGAATGCATATTACTTAAAACCAATATCTGTGTTAATCCTGAATTCGCCGCTTTGGAGATTCACATACTTTCTCTTGTTATTAGCATCTTCAAAAACCACTGGGAGAGGATAATATGAAGTTTTCCCCTTTATTACATCATCTTTGATGGTCGCATCAACCCTTGTATTTTCTCTTTTCGTCCACCAAGCATAGCATTCATGTGCTGTTGGAAACCAGTAGTTCCGTTCTTTTAAGTCGTCCAAGACGTGAGTATATAATTTCTCTATATTTGGAAATGTTTCTTTATTTTGGTATGTGTTATGGAAATTCATCGCTAGGCAACCATTGTATTTTTCGACGACCTGCTTTAGTTTTTCCAAGATCTTCAAGAGATCGCCATAGGGTCTAGACAGAACCGTCCAGTCCATGAAGGAATTGGGAATTTCAAGCAAAGAGAACTTTTTAGACTTGGCAATGTCTATTGGGTGATAAGGAAAACATAAGCCACTCCTGAAGCCGAGTCTTGTGCTGTAAGAGAAAGTTGAGTCATAAAGGAAGCCAGTCTTCTCTTGATATTCCCAGGTGAGTGGGGTTAGAAAGTTGAGTTCATGTTGTCTCACACCTTTCACTTCGGCATTGGCATATTCTTCCATCTTGCCCTTTTCAGTTCTCAGAAGATCAAGGTTCCGATAAGAGCGGAAAGAACCATGTAAACCTATTTCAATTTTTTCTCTTCGCAATATTTCTAAAATCTTTAGGAACTCCTGCTGATGGACTCCATAATTTGCCAGGAAGAAAAACGTTGACTTCATGTTTCTCTTTTTTTCTTTTGACACAATTTCAGGAATGTTGTTTCCATAGTTTCTTTTATGAATGAGCCCTTGATATGCAAGTTGTATCAGTTGAAGGATCGATTTGTTTCGAGTTACTGCAAAGTGCCAAGGAGAATAATAAAGCCAATCTACATCGTGCGTCAGTATGCAACATTCTTCAAAGAAGTCGGGCCAGAACCACTTTCTGACAAACGGCAACTCTAAGGCAAAATATTTCTCTCTGATTTCAGTTAGCAGTTGAATTTCATACTGATTTATCATAGGATGCAACAAATCATTCGTTGAACTGCCGAACTTTCCTCCCAAAGCATTTAAAACCGTACTTAAGGGCATCTGTTTGTCAGCAACCACTATGTTGTCTTCATCTTCGCAATGTTTCCTAGCTATCTCATAACTAGAATCCACGTAGCGAGGCAAAACAACACATGGCAACTTCTCATGTTTTTTTGTCTCCCCAGAAACTTCCTTAAAAAGTATCCCTTGGTGATTGAGAACTTCCGTAACAACTTCGTCAGAAATGTCGCCGCTACTGACAAAACCTACATTCAGTTGTTTGGCGTTCATTTATTCACCTTGCAAAGTCTTATGGATCTAATTGGTTTTTTCGAGGAGCCCCCAAGTCTTGTAGCGCAGATATCGCCTCACAATCTTTTTTAATAGTTGAAGAGGCACCTTAGAAAGCAGATTTACAAAATCCTTGTTTTGCGCCAAATTGAGGGTCGTAAGCCATAAACGCTCGTAAAAGTATCGGCTTGGCGTAAAGGCTTTAGATGGGCGTATCTTCAATTTGTAGCCCAAGAGGCTATAGTCTTTTACAAGGTTTTGGCTGAACATGGGAACTCGAAAGTCTCTCCCTTTTCTTAACCGCATTCTTGTGTACGAGCAGATTTTTTTATCTATCATATTCGTGAGTTTGCTAGCTATCAAATCGTCCACATCGTAATTGGAAAGTGTAATGCTGTCCTCGGCGTTTTTCAGAAGTTCAGCACCGTTCTCTGTTCTAACGACGATTACGGACTGAAGTGGCTCAACAACCTTATAATTCGGGCTATCAGTTGGAAAGGGTCTCATGTCGCCAACGGAGATGTCTGCAGACTCATTTGTGTGGTCTGTGCAGTATAAGCAAGCTTCTCTTGTAAACAAGTAAAACAGAAAGGAGTAATCTTCCCTGTCTATGAAGAGCCTTTTTCCATCCTTGGTGACGACTAAAAGAGAAGATGTAGTAGGGTTGCGTCTATATCTAAAATGGAGTTCTTCGACATCCTCTTTGTGAAGGCCTAAAATGGAGAGAATATAGTCAATGAAGTCCTTGCGTAAGCTTAATCCACAAAACAATCCGATGAGATATCTGATTTTCTCTGAGTACCACTTGGGACCATTTGCTTGCAATTTTCGAATAGCATGGATCTGGCAAGGCAGTCCAACCAAAGCAAACTCACCTTTCTTCGATTTGATCTGCTTCAAAACCGCGTTTATTGGAGCTGGAATATACTTAGATTGTGCTGCTTCAAGCACTTCAT
>Ga0209635_10004297_pt1 | contig 11165 bp, 8 predicted proteins | sample DeeMarSWOR230_32_FD_187463 | JGI IMG/M metagenome (GOLD analysis project Ga0209635, IMG submission 187463) | Marine sediment microbial communities from White Oak River estuary, North Carolina - WOR-2-30_32 (SPAdes) (version 2) | ecosystem: Environmental > Aquatic > Marine > Intertidal zone >...
GTTTGTGCCCTCTTCGCCTTCCCCCCTGAAGCTGGGGAGACCTTGAGTGGCTGTTCCCCGGCGAGTGTTGACTCGGACTCCTGTCACTCCAGGAGTTATCTTGACTGCATCCACGACTGTTCGATTCTGGGAGGGGATTGTTACCAGGTCTGTACTCGTGAGATGAAAGCTTGTGTCTGTAGACGTTTTATCGATCAGAGGAGGTTCTGCCGTGACAACGATTTCTCTTCGTATCTCCGATAATTCCATTGTGACTTTCAGGTTGGTCACTTGTCCGAGGCGCACGATGACGTTTTCCTCTGTAACCGGATTGAATCCTTCGAGTTTGAAGGTTAACGTGTATTTTCCAACAGGGAGGATCGGGAAATGAAAATCGCCGGAGAGAGATGAAAGAATCGTCCTTTTTCCTTGAAGGCGGGGGCTCTGCGCTGTTATCTCGACTCCTGGCAAGCCTTCTCCGTTTTCCTCCACGACTTTTCCCTTGATCTCACCTGTCTCAACGCCCCAAGCTTGAATCCAGAAAAAAAAGACAAACACTAAAGACAAGAGGATTATTTTTTTCTTATTCATTCCAGACAATTGCACTCTATTGGAATTAAGCAGATTTAAGTATCTTATTTTGACGTGATGCTTCCCATTTATCAACTAATTTTTGTTGATTGATCTTATGGAAAAGGCAGAAAGGTTGAAAAGGGAACAGGCTGCTTTTTTCAGGGACTATCCCTCTTCTCCAAAAAGGAACCTGTCCCCTTTTTTCTTTTTTATAGCTTTCTATTTTTTCTTTGGGCCTCTTTTTGGCGGAGGTTTTTTTTGGCTGACCTTCTTTCCGTACTTGCTTATATACTTTTCAGTCAGCTCTCTGGCTTCACTATCTGTATATTGCTGGGGCGGTGTTTTCATGAAATATGATGAAGGCCCATCCAGGGCGCCAGAGAGACCGTTGTCCAGGGCCAACTTGCAGCATCTTATCGCGTCTATGACGACTCCTGCAGAGTTCGGGGAATCCTCGACGGATAACCTGCAATCCAGAGACATCGGAATATCGCCGAAGTGACGGCTCTCTATTCTCAAAAAGCACACCTTGTTGTCTTTTTGCCAGGGGACATAATCACTCGGGCCCACATGGACATCCTTTTCGTCGACATCCGATCCTCTCGCTTTGATCTGGGATGTGACGGCTCCGGTCTTGGATATTTTTTTTGAATGAAGTCTCTCTCTTTCCAGCATGTTCAGGAAATCTGTGTTTCCACCGGTGTTGAGCTGATACGTTCTATCGATGGGCATTCCTCTGTCGAGATAAAGATTGACCAGGGTCCTGTGGAGAATGGTGGCCCCTAATTGAGATTTTATATCGTCTCCGATGATGGGAAGGTTTCTCTCCTCAAACCTTTTCTGCCAGTACCTCTCGCTGGCAATAAAAACAGGAATACAGTTGATGAAAGCGCATTCCGCCTTCAGCACCTGTTCAATGTACCATTTTGTGGCCTCCTCACTTCCTACGGGGAGATAATTGATGATAATATCGGTGTGTGTATCTTTAAGAATCCCGATGACATCCGCTGTGGAACCTGGAGCTTTTTGAATGATCTGCGAAAGATATTTTCCGAGGCCATCGTGAGTCATTCCCCGCTCCACTTTGACTTTGAGATGAGGAACTCTGGCAAATCGCGTGGTGTTATTCGGAGGAGTGAAAATCGCCTCACTGAGGTCTTTACCCACTTTATTTTTATCGATATCAAAGGCAGAAACGAATTCGATGTCGTTGATCGAGTATCCTCCCAGGTTGACGTGCATGACTCCTGGAATATTGTCTGTTTCTTTGGCCTTTTTGTAATATTCAACACCTTGGATCAACGCAGACGCACAGTTTCCGATACCAATTATTCCAACTCTAATTTTGCCCATTCACTCAGACCTCCTTTCCAGGCTTATTCGCATTTTCGACTTTTCTGACATAGAGAGTCCTCTGGATTACAGTAATGTGGGAAATAACCGCGATCATGGTCAGGACAACGATCATTGCCGGGTCGAAGACTTTGAAAAGCGAGCCGAGGACCGCACCCAAAGCGAGAAAGACAATTCTTTCGGCTCTCTGCATGATTCCGACTCGACATTCAACGCCCAATCCTTCAGCGCGGGCCCGTGTGTAGCTCACCAGGGCGGCCCCGAGCATAGCCGCGAGTGTTATCCACAGGGCCCAGTGGTTCCTGAAGTGAGCAATGATGCCCAGAAAAATAAAAAATTCTGAGTATCTGTCCAATGTGGAATCGAATATGGCTCCAAAAAGGCTTTTTTTATTCATGCTTTCAGCGACTTTTCCATCCAGAATATCGAATATCCCACATATGAAGATCGTGATCCCAGCCAGGAGTGGCCGTTCGATGATGAATAAAGCTCCGGCGGCCATCCCTGCCAACAGCGCAAGAGCGCTTACAGCGTTAGGGCCGATGCGGAGAACAACGAATAGCGAAGCAAAAAAATCTAAACAATTAAGAGCAAAAGATATTAATTTTTTTGGGATGATCCGGTTAATTTCCTTTGTCTCACTACTCATAGGGGCTACTATTATATTTTTTTTTGTTGGAAAAACATAATTCTCTGGTGGAATACAAGGTATCAGTATTTCTCTGACCGGAATAACCGCCTTGATTCTTCCTTCATTCGATCTTGATTTTTTTCCCTTTGGCTGACTTCCTTTCCCCTCTCTTTTCCAGTGATTCAATCTTGTAATCTATCACAGAACGCAAAGCAAGAAGGGCTTCTTTTTTGGCATTGATGAGATGATCCACAGTCTTTTCAGGAAAGAAAATAGAAAAGAGTTCCTCTGGAATACTGATTTTGATCTCCCTTGTTTTCTCCGGACTCATGTTCTTCACCTCCTTCATTTGGGATCAGACTTCAGTCATTCACATTAAATGATTTATTAAATTTACCATCTATAAATGACTGAAGTTATTGAGGTCTGACCCCAATAAAGCTTATCTTAAGCATATCTTTATCGAATTTTGCGTCTTTTATGGAAAAATTCAAAAGAGTCTGAGGAAGAAGGATGTTTCTTTTATAGCTTCCCACCCTCACAAAAAGGTCTTCTCCCTTCTGGTAGAGATCCAAGTCTTTCTTTTTAACGAAGGGAAGATGCAGAGAGAGGTCGAATCCACCGTCTGTTTTTTCGATAGAAATCGGTTTTTGGGTGAAGAATATTTGTGACGGGTCTTTTTTCCCGTAGACTTCCTCTGCCAGCTTGTTGAGTAAATCGACTCCCACGATTTCCTGCGAAAAGAGTTCGGCCGTAAGGATGGGAATGGGAGAAAAACATTCTTTTATCATTTTTTGGTAAGTGGCCTGGATCGATTTCCACTTTTTGAAATAAGTATCCCGGACCTCAGGCGGAAGCAAGCGGTTGACGATGACCAGGTCAACCGCGTAACCAAAGAGGCTGAAGAAGGTAAACGCTCTTTGTGTCTCTTTAATGACCATTTTTTCAGGGTTGACAACGAGGCGGATGGAGGTCTTTTTCGGGTCATCAAGGATTTCCTTCATTTCGGCAAGCTGGGAAGTCAGCTTCTTCATCGTTCCAAAAACTTTGTCTTCAGGGAAAGGGAAGGGGAGGACTCTATTGGCAACCGGCCGCACCGCTTTGGCCGCCGTTCTCTGAATCGGGAAGATGTGCTTGAGATACCAGTTTGTGATTTCAGGTGCGCTTAAAAGTCTCAATGTGTCTGCTGTGGGAGCGCAATCGACTATGATGACATCATAATCTTGGGTCTTATTATAATTCCTGATCTCCATCAGGCTGAAGAGCTCTTCCATTCCGGGGAATATACTCATTTCTTCGGCCTCGATAGCGTCCACTCCCTGGGAAGCAAATAGGGCTGTAAGATAGCTTTTGATATCTCCCCAGTTTTTCTCGATCTGTTCCAGAGCGTTGATTTCCTGTCCGAACAGATAAGGGGCGATCTTTTTAGGCTCGTTGGAGAGTTGCGTGTTGAAAGAGTCAGACAGGCTGTGGGCCGCGTCTGTAGATATGACCAGGGTTTTAGTCCCTTTCTTTGCTGAGAGAAGAGCTGTGGCGGCGGCGAGAGTGGTTTTTCCGACACCGCCTTTTCCGGTAAAGAGTATGATACGCATCGAAATGACTTCTCAATATTTAATGACAGAAGAGAGAAATCTTATTGTATCACTCCCCTGGGACAAGTCAACGGTTTGTATTCCGGGCATGTTTGAGTCGCCGCCTCTCTCATACTTTTTGTCGCTTGGAGCACTCTCTCTATGCAAAATACGGAAATTTTCCAATATCAGTTTTATTTTGATAATTCAATACGGAAATTTAATAAAAAGCCAGATTGAAAAAAAAGAAGAAATCATCTATATTTTGGGAGGATAAAACAGTCCCCGATAAAGCCTGATCCAATGTGCCGGGGTGGCGGAATTGGTAGACGCAAGGGACTTAAAATCCCTCGTTGGGTAACCAACGTGCCGGTTCGAGTCCGGCCCTCGGCACTTTTTATGTCTTTTATCCCCTGTAAAGACGTAAGTTAACGTAACCATCCCCAGACAAACGAAAACAGGCGAATGCAGACAGTTTTCGTCTATTTTGACATGTTTATGTCCCCAAATTGTCCTCCGGGCTTAAATGAATTGCAGAGATGTGCCGGACGCAAAATCTTCTGGGAGGAATTTCTTAGGATTTTCCTAAAGCATTAAAAGCGATCAACTTGCTGAAAAATCAAAAAGTTCAGGAAGATAGGGGAGTGGTGTATCTTTCCAATTATCTGTATTGTCTGCATTGTCCTCTGCAGAAAGGGGACACAAAAATGACACAGTCTCAAATCCATCATTCATACCTCAAGCTGTCTGCAGGATTTGCCCGCGCGGCTTTAAAAACCTGGATAAATACGGTTCCAAGTGATAGCAAAACAGTAATGAGCACTGCACCCATAAATGGAATCCATCCAATATCTACTCTGTAGGCGAAGTTCTTAAGCCATTCATGCATTGCAAAATAGGAAATAGGGAATGCGATGATTATCCCGATTGACGTCAATTTCATGAATTCTTTTGTGAGAAGGATGCTTATTGAACTCACACTTGCTCCGAGAGTTTTCCGTATGCCGATTTCCTTTATCCTCTGCCCGGAAGTCAAAGAGGCTATTCCGAATAATCCCAAACATGCGATAAATATGGCCACAAATGTGAAATATCCAAAGTTTTGCCCCAATTTTTGCTCCCTCCTGTACAGCATATCAATCCGTTCATCCAGGAAATAATAACTGAAGGGATACGGCGAGAATTTCTCAAACTTTTCTTCCATCAGAGCCAGAGTCCCGGAGATATCTTCAGAGCTGATTTTAATCGAGAAATACCGGACATCCCACCACCCGGAATCATCAAAAAGAAAAATCACGAGCGGCTCTATCTGCCGGTGAAGCGAGTGGCAGTGAAAATTGTTCACTACCCCAATAACCTGTCCGTCGACATACCTCTGGCAATTAAAGCGTTTCCCGATCGGATCTTCCCACCCAATAAGTCTGACAGCCGATTCGTTCAGAATATAGGCTTGTTCGACATCTGTCGGAATTTCCTTGGAAAGATTTCGACCTTCAGCCAATTCAATCCCGTAAAAATCTAAAAAGTTTGGATCGACACAAAGATAGCGGAAATCCGGGCCATCCTCCGGTCTCCCATCCCAATCCACCGCTTGACTGTTCTCAACGGAAAAAGGCAGAAAGTTGGAAACCGTAACATCCACAATTTTTGAATATTGGCTCAGATCATATTTCAAAGGCCCATAGTTCTTTTTCAGATTCTCATCCTGTATGGGGATCGTAACAACATACTCTTTTTTAAATCCCAACTCTTTGGTTCTGATATACTGCAATTGGTTAAAGATGATAATCGTACATATAACCAATACCGTAGAAATGGCGAATTGAGTTACGACAAGAGTATTTCTGAATCCGGAGGATTTATTCAGGCTTTTGCGAGAAATCAGTTTTCCTTTGATGATGTTGACCGGCAAAAACGATGAGAGGAAAAATGCAGGAAAACTGCCGGATAATATCCCAACCAAGACAGAAATACCGATCAGGCTTGAAAAGGTTTCTATGTTATTAAAAACTGGAAAACTCAATTCTTTTTCTATGAGCGAGCTGAATGCCGGCAGAAGCAGTTTGACAAGCCATAGGGAAAAGAGCAAAGCTATAAAAGCAAAAAGGAGCGATTCGCCCAGGAACTGGAGGATAAGGTTGTGTCGACTCGCGCCTGCCACTTTTCTTATCCCCACTTCCTTCATGCGTTGAACGGCACCCGCTGTAGAAAGATTCATATAATTGAAACAGGCAACAAGCAATATTAACAAAGCTATGGCCGAGAAGAAATAGACGTACTTGATATCGCTGTTGGCTTCGATTTCATCATTAACGTTTCCACCCAAATGGATATTGGTTAAAGGTTGAATATATATCTCATCGTTTGTTGGCCGGCCTCTGTATTTTTCCAGCCTCACAGGAAATTTGCTGTTAAATTCGCTGGTATCGCTACTGCTGTGCAGCTGGATATAAGTTTTGACCTGATACGCATTCCAATCTTCAAAAAAACGGTCTCCATAATCTCCATATATAGGATATAAGCTGTTAAACGATCCAAGGAAATCGAATTTGAAATGGGAGTTGCCGGGAATATCCCTTAAAACCCCGGTTATTTGGTAATCATATTTATTGTCAATATTTAATATTTTTCCCATCGGATCTTCATCATCGAAATATTTTTCCGCCATCTCCTCTGTCAATAAGATGGAAAACGGTTCATTCAAGGCCGTTTCCGGGTCTCCGGTTGTTAAAGGGAAGGTGAAAATTTTCAGGAATTCCGGATCAACTGTAAAAAATCTGCTCTCGAGATAACGATTGTTTTTATAATTTATTAATCCTTCTGTTCTTAATATTCTGGCAGCATTTTGGATCTCGGGAAAATCTTTCATTAGTGCAGCTTTTAAGGGTGGAGGAGATATGCTATAGATATCTATTCCCTGATAGATATCGGTCGGCTGCCGAATCAATATCCTGTATATTCTATTCGCATTTTCATGATATCTGTCGTGACTTATTTCGTATTGGATAAAAAGCATTATGAAGATGGAACAGGTCATTCCGACAACCAACCCAGTGATGTTAATGAAGGAAAATGTTTTGTGCCTTTTGATGTTTCTTAAGGCGATTTTTAAATAGTTTTTAAGCATGGTTGCACTTCCAAAAAAATCATCAATAATTAAAATCGGTATCGTTCTGAAAATATCTCTCAGATACCAAAACAATGCTGAAATTCGTCCTCTGTCTTTGAGCTCGCGTACATATCTCTCTTCAATCCCTTCTATGAGAAATCGTCTTTCTTCAGGAGGCAGAATTTTCTTCAATATCCATTGACCCAGTCTGGGTGGTCTGGCTTTATTTTTCCTCATTAGCCTTCCAGCAGTTCCTTAACAAGATTCTCAAAGCCTTTCCACATTAGATTCTGCAGTTGTCGAATGTCTTTTAGAGCCAATACTCCATTCTTTGTTAATTTATAGTACTTTTTTGCTCTTCCGCCTCTTAATGAAGATGATTCACCAATATGACTTTCTAGATACCTATACTTGATGAGTCTATTCAGAGCGACATAGAGTGCGCCAAAAGACATATTTTTACTCGTGAAACGCTCCAATTGGTCTTTGATTGAAACGATGTAAGCATCATCTTTTAATTTCAGGACGGAGAGTAAGACACTTTCTTCTAATTTCGTTAAGACTCTCATGATTATTCTATTTCAGGCTCATATATTTCTAAATTAGAAACATTATACCAGAATGGGCATAATTGTCAAGACTTTGCCAGATTAAAAATGAAGATATTTTCGATACAAGGGACTTCAAATATGGGAATTCGTTTATGACAAAAGGGGCCGCAACGACCTTGAGCGTTATCTCTGGAAACCGGATGAAGAAGACATTATATAGTTATTCATACCGGAGAGAGTCCACCGGATTGGTTGTGGCAGCCTTTACCGCAAACCATAATACCGTTAAAACAGCGATAAGTGACGAGGCGAGCCCGGAGAATAAAAAGTAATGAATACTGATATCAATCCGGTAAGGATATTTCTCAAGAACTTTATGCATGATATAGAAGACAATAGGCCATGCAATAATATTGGCTGCGGCGACGAGGATAATGAAATCTTTGATTATGAGGTTAATAACCTGAGTGATTTTAGCTCCAAGAACTTTTCTGATTCCAATCTCCTTGACGCGGTTGTTTACAGTGATGGCTGTGAGGCCAAGGATTCCCATGCAGGCGATAATGATGGCCAGTAAAGACGAGTACTGCACGATTTCGCTCCATAAACTTTCATTCTGATAAAGAGATCCCTGGGCATCGCTTAAAAAGGAATAGATGAAATTTTCTCCAGGCCTCACTTCTTCCCAGGCTCTTTCCAGAAAAGCCAGAGTTTCCTGTGTGTCACTCGTTCTAATCCGGATAATCATAAACCGCAGACCATTAGAGGGGTAAACATGGAGCATGGACGGATAGATCTCCGTGTGGAGTGAGCGGAAATGATAATCTTCGAGAACACCTATTATCCTTAAATTATAAGGATGGCCGCGAGAAGGATTTCCAAGTGTTTTTCCGACAGGTGATTCAAATCTTAATTCTTTAACAAAGGCCTGATTGACAAGGATGGCTTCTTCTTCATCAGATGCGATTTCGTTTGAAAAATCTCTTCCCTCAAGAATCTTCATCCCCATTGTCCTGATAAAGTCATATCCGACCTGGCAGTGATGGAAGTTCATTTCTTTTCCTTCTTTTTCCATGCTCAGCTCAGAAAATCCGACCCCAAACACTGCTTCGCAGGCTGATACGGCCAGCACTCCTGAATGCTGGACCACTTTATTTTTATACAAGTTTACAAACCTCTCCTGATCATCCCCTGTCTGAATACTGATGGATAGCAGGCCTTCTCTCTCGTATCCGACATTTGTATTGACCAGATACTTCAATTGCGCTCTGAGAATCACACTGGAAATAATCAGAATAATGGATAGGGAAAACTGGAATATGACCAGGGATTTTGAAAACATCCTTTTTCCGCTGAACTTCAGCTTTCCTTTAAGGATCTCCACAGGGTTCAAGTTTGCCATCACCAGCGCCGGATAACATCCAGAGACAATTCCAGCGACGACGGCCAGAGATATAAACACGAAGAGATTGTTTGTACTGTAAAAGTCTTTCAAAACAAACTGCTCGCCCGATAATTCATTGAATACTGGAAGCAGTGAGGCGGCCAATCCAATCCCCACAATCATCGAGAGAACAACCATTATTATTGATTCACTCCAGAATTGCTGGATCAACTGTCCTCTTTGCGCACCGATGACTTTTCGTATTCCTACCTCAGTCGAACGGAATGAAGATGTCCCGATGGAAAGGTTCACGAAGTTCATGCAGGCAATCACCAAAATCATCAGAGCGATTCCCGAAAGGATGTAGAGGGATCTAGCGCTGCTTCCTCCGGATACATCAGGATTCAAATGGATATCTTTCATGGACTGCAGCGTGATTGCAAAGGGATTGTCATCCCGGTTCCAGGACCCTTCGCTCCTTTGCTTTTCCGTATACCAACTGAAATGCTGCTCGTAAAAAGGCTCAAATTTGTTTTCGACGTTTTTTACATCTGCACTTTCTTCCAATAAACAGAAAATTGGCGTATTAAAACTCCTCCAGGTTGTTAATGCAGGAGGGTACTCCCAAGTAAAGGGCATGTTGGATATATTGATCAACAGATTGAATTGAATTGTCGAATTCTGTGGAACATCCTCTGCGATTCCAGTGACAATGAAGTCTTTTTGTGTGTTTCCACGAGTGATCGTCAAGATTTTTCCGATGGGACCCTCTTCCCCGAAATATCTTATAGCAGCGTTCTGAGTGATCACTATGGCATCATCTCGGGTAAGAACGGTTTGGGGATTCCCTGAAATCAGAGGAAATGTAAAGATTTGAAAAAATGGAGCATCGGCCATTCCTATAAACTCTGGAAATCTCTTATCTCTATAAGAGACGACGCCATACCCTGTGTTATAACGGGTATGAAGTTCCATCCCCGGGAAAAACGCTGAAAGCTGTTCCCTCATGATAGGAGGGAAATGCCAGTTCTGGTTTCCTACACTTCCGTCCGGTTCATAATTTATTCTTTTAATTCTGTATATAGAATTTATGTTGGAATGAAAGGTGTCGTATGTCACTTCATTCATGATATAAAGAGATATCCAGATGCAGCAAGCCAGACCTACGGCCAGTCCCAAAATATTGATAGCTGAATAGAGCCTCTGCCTTGAAATATTCCGGGATGCAATCATGAAATAATTTTTAAACATGATTATCCTCCAATATAATGACTCTAACAGATACTCGGGGGCTGTATGAATCAACTGTCCCCAATACCAGAGCGAAGCCGCTAAAGCGCTCTTCTCCTCCAGCTTTCTCTGAAAAGATTCTTCGTAATCTCCTAACAGGTAATCCCGGTCCCTGGGTGGGAGGATCCATCTGAGGATGGAAGCGGCAATTCTAGGAGGCTTTTTTGGCATGGCAGAATTCAGGAGCTTTCAGCTTTTTCTGCTAATCCTTTAACACCACTCCACATGGTCTCGTTGATGGCTTCGAGTTCAGCCAGGGCTTTGAGGCCGATTTATGTCACCTGATAGTACTTGATGGCTTTTCCCCCGCGCTTCTCAGTCACTTCGCCAATGGTTGTCTTTAGATAGCCTTTTTTTTCTAACCGGCTTAATGGGATATAAACCGAACTGATCGACCAATCCTTATTTGTAAAATGATTGAGATGGTCTTGGATGGAAATCAGGTAAGCGTTTTCCTCCAAACGGAAGACCGAAAGGAGAACCAGCTCTTCCTGCCGTGTGAGGTATTTCATGGTATTCTCTCCATTTCCTTCAATTGTTGAAAGTTATCAATACTAATATAAGGCTATTTCCTTCAAAAGTCAAAGGAAATTTAGGTTTTTTTAAAAAATCTCTTGTTTAATGTTTGATTCAGGCGGTCAGACGTTTTCTCCTTGACAGAGAAATGTCTGCTGTGTAAATTAGTCGAAAAATCCATGCCGAGTTTTCCGCATGTCATCCAAGG
>Ga0209635_10004300_pt1 | contig 11160 bp, 9 predicted proteins | sample DeeMarSWOR230_32_FD_187463 | JGI IMG/M metagenome (GOLD analysis project Ga0209635, IMG submission 187463) | Marine sediment microbial communities from White Oak River estuary, North Carolina - WOR-2-30_32 (SPAdes) (version 2) | ecosystem: Environmental > Aquatic > Marine > Intertidal zone >...
TCAACATAATCGGTCTGGAGCCTGGTCAACAGGTCAGTAAAGAACTCAGCGCTCACGGCTCTATCCCGGGTCCGGCAGTACTGACCATGTTTAAGCGCCGCTCCCAGGTGACCGGCAATCATAACCTGGTGTCTTCTATTTTGCAGAGCGATGCCGAAATTATCACGGACGCCGGGGGAAGACATGAACAGGTCAATATAGTTCACCCCCTGCGCCACCGCCTCATTGACTACCGAAATAACCGTCTCCCGGGAGACAAACTCCAGATATTCGGCGCCCAGTCCGATTATGCCTACCTCAACGCCAGTTCGGCCTAATTTGCGGTATCTCACTATTAACTAACCTTCCGGCAACACAGTAAGAGGCAGGGTCTAATCGACCTGCCTCTTTAGTCACCCTCGTCAGGGGTAGCGCCTGAGATGGCGAAGCCCTACCAGGGAGTCTCCTTCTTACGCAGCGTCTTGATGAGGTTATCAAGGGTGATGGCCGCCAGGGTCAGGGTCTGCATGGTTCCCTTGGAACTGAGCCTGATGGCCAGTTTAGCGACCGCCTCATTGCTGGGCGCTTCCAGTATACTGACGAAGTCATACTGACCGAGCAGGGCATACTGGTCTAGGATTTTGACCCCCAGATGCTCCACCTCTTTATTAATGTCCTTCAGGCTCTCCGGGTCATCCTGAATCACCTTTCTCCCCTCGTCAGTAAGCGTGGTAAGCATAAGATAGATCGGCATCTCTACCTCCTCTTAGTCAGACTTTACCCTGTATTATGTAGTGATAAGTCCCCCTTTTGTCAATATGATGACAAGCCTCCCCGCCCCGTTTAGCGGTGCCGGTGGGACTAGGTAGGCACGCCTCAGGTATGTTATAATGTGGCCAAAATGAAAAAGCTACTATCTGGGAACGAGGCTCTGGCCCTAGGAGCCTATCACGCCGGCATCAAGTTAGCCGCTGCCTACCCGGGAACCCCGAGCACTGAAATTCTGGAGTCTCTGGCCGGCTATGATGACATCCACGCCGAATGGTCAACCAACGAGAAGGTGGCCATGGAAGTGGCGCTGGGGGCAGCCTATGCCGGCGCCCGGGCGATGGTGTCCATGAAACAGGTCGGCCTGAACGTGGCCAGCGACCCGTTTATGGCGGCTTCAACCACCGGGGTCAATGCCGGGCTGGTGGTAGTCAGCGTCGATGACCCCGGCATTCACAGTTCCCAGAACGAGCAGGATAACCGCCACTACGCCAAGTTCGCCAAAGTTCCCCTGCTGGAGCCGAGCGATAGCCAGGAAGCCTATGATTTTATGGCTTACGCCTATGACATCAGTGAAAAATTCGATACCCCGGTGCTGGTGCGCTCCACCACCCGCATCTCCCATTCTAAGTCGGTGGTCAAAGTAACCGGCCGCCGCACCGTGTCTAATCGAGAGCCGAATTTCCCCCCCGATGTGGAAAAGTTTGTTATGCTGCCGGTCTATGCCCGGCTCAGGCGCCCGCTCATTGAGGAACGCCTGGCTCAGCTAGCCAGCTATGCCGAGACCTTTCCCTTTAACCAGATACTACCGGGGGAACGCCAGCTGGGCATAATCACCAGCGGGGTTACCTATCAGTATGCCCGTGAGGTCTTCCCGCGGGCATCCTTTCTCAAGCTGGGGATGACCTACCCCCTCCCCCAGGACTTAATCCGCCGCTTTGTGGCCGGGGTAGATAGAGTAATCGTCATCGAGGAGCTCGGTTCTTTTCTTCAGGAGAATATTCAGGCGATGGGGATAGCCGTCAGCGGCAAGGAATTCATCCCCCGCTTTGGCGAGCTAAGCCCGGAGATAATCGCCCAGGGCTGCCGTGCTGCCGGTTTGCTTGGTGAATCACCGACCCCGCCGGCCAAGCCCGTCCCGGAGCTGCCCCAGCGCCCGCCCCTGCTCTGTGCCGGCTGCCCCTATACCGGCCTGTTCTTTACCCTGAGCACTATGGGGCAGCGCTCGGCACTGGTGAAGTCCAGGGTGAAAAAAGTGGCCAAGCCAAAGCTGATTATCACCGGCGACATCGGCTGTTACACCCTCGGTGCCTACCCCCCGCTCTTTGCCATGGACACCTGCGCCTGTATGGGGGCCGGCATCGGTCAGGCACTGGGCATGGAGAAAGCAGGGGTCAGTAATAAAGTGGTTGCCATCATCGGTGATTCCACTTTTCTGCACTCCGGCATCACCGGCGTGGTCAACGGCGTCTATAACAAAGGCGAAATAACCATAATAATTTTGGACAACCGCACCACCGCCATGACCGGCCACCAGAGCCACCCCGGCACTGGTGTTACCGCCCGGGGCGAAAAGACCAAAGCAGTTGAGCTGGAACGGCTGGTGCGGGGCATCGGCGTCAATGATGTCAAAGTGGTCGATGCCTTTGACCTGAAGGCACTGAGAACAAGCGTAAGGGCGGCGCTGGATAACCCGGAGCTTTCGGTGATTATCGTCCGTGGCGACTGCCCCGACCTGGCCGCGGCACGCCCCAGGCACCTGGTTATTGCTACCGAAAAGTGCGACCAGTGCAATATCTGCCTCCGCCTCGGCTGTCCCGCCATTCAGATTGACGACGGGCAGGTCTATATTGAGGCTACCCTGTGTGTTGGCGACACCTGCTATCTGTGCCAGCAGCTCTGCCCGCGCCAGGCTATAGTTTTCCAGTCCGAGACCAGCACTTAAGGATTAAAGTGAAAAAGCTAGATTTGCTTATTGCCGGGATGGGAGGTCAGGGGATTATCCTGGCCAGCGATATCATCGCTGAGGTAGCCCTGGCCAGCGGCTATGATGTCAAGAAGACCGACACCAGAGGCATGGCACAGCGGGGCGGCAGTGTGGTCAGTCAGGTGCGTATTGCCGAGCAGGTCTTTTCCCCCCTAATCAGGCCAGGGGAAGCCGATATGCTGCTCGCCTTGGAAAAATTAGAGGCGGCGCGGTGGGCTCACTACCTCGGTGGCGGGGGGACGGTCATTGCCAATAATCTCGCCCTGCCCCCGCTGACGGTCACCCTCGGTTATGAAACTTATCCCGGTGATGAAGAGATAACCAGACTGGTCAAGCGCCCTAAGAATAATTTCTATCTGGTCAATGGCACCGAGCGGGTCAAAGAACTGGGTAATATCAGGACACTCAATATATTCATGCTGGGCTGTGCCTCGCTGCGGCTGCCCTTTAGCATTGATATCTGGGAGAAAGTTATCGCCCGGCGCCTGCCCGCCAAAATCAGGCAAATCAACCTTAACGCCTTCACGCAGGGCAGAAAGGAAATGCCGGGCATCCATCTCAAGGAAGGTTAGCAAGATATGAGGGGGATGAATAAAATGTCAGGACAGGAAAACAGTGCCGCTGATAATCTGGCTGAACTCAACGCCAAAGCCAAAGCCGAGCCGATTGCCTCTTTCCTTAAAATGCGCCTGGTAGAGCTATCTCCCGGCTATGCCAGGATAGCCCTGAAGTTAAGCCCCGAATACCAGAACTTCAACGGTCTGGTCTTCGGCGGTATCGTTATGGCGGTGGCTGACCAGGCCTTTGCCTATGCTTCCAATTCCCTGGCCTACCCCAGCATCGCCTCCCAGTTTAATATTCACTTCATCGCCGGTGCCGGCAAAGACGATGAACTCACCGCCGAGGGACGGGTGGTGAAAAGCGGCCGGCGCGCCGGCCTCTCCGAGATGACGGTGACCAACCAGGAGGGAAAGCTCATCGCCAAAGCCACCGGCACCACCATCCCGGTAGGCTCAAGCCGGTAGCCGACTGTCCCCGTATTGACAGGGGATTTTCAATTGTGCTAAACTAGCCCATCTTTTAAGCGGGGCGAAGGTCGAGGGTAATGTTAACTGCCGAGCACTGTTTGGAGAGAGCCAAATTCGTCTTTACCGAGCGCACCGGGGTGCGCTTGGGAGGGCCTTTGCGATAAACTTAAACAAGTATAGTTAGCAAATATACGCCTAAAATGCCTCCCAGGCGGGAGGCATTTTTGTATCGGAAAACAGGGGTTAGCCTTATGGAAAAGTGTGATACCATCCCAAAGCTCATCCAGCACAACTATGAAAAATGGGGCGACCGCCCGGCCATGTGCATGAAGCAATTCGGCGTCTGGCAGAGGTATAGCTGGCAGGAGTACTACCAGAAGGTAAAACACTTCTCCCTGGGCCTAATCAACCTCGGTCTGAAACCGGGGGATGTGGTCTGCATCATCGGGGATAACGAGCCGGAATGGTTCTGGGGGGAGTTCGCCGTTCAGGCAGTCGGGGGTATTGTCACCGGAATTTTCGTTGACTCAATTCCATCTGAGGTAAAATACATCGCTACTCACTCCGACGCCAAATTTGCCATCGTCAATGATCAGGAACAGACCGATAAGTTCCTCCAGATTAAAGACGAGCTGCCTTCATTAAAGAAGGTCATCTACTGGGACCCCAAGGGTCTGCGCAATTATGATGACCCCCTTCTCATCAATTTTAGCGAAGTAATCGAACTGGGTAGAAAATACGAGGCAACGCATCAGGGTCTGTTTGAACAGAATGTGGCCCAGGGCAGCGGAGAGGACACCGCCTTTATCTACTACACCTCCGGCACCACCGGCTTGCCCAAGGGGGCCATACTGACCCATCAGTCCTTGATAACCACTGCCGGCGGGTTTATCAGCCGCTATCCCCTGAATGAGAATGATGACCTGATTTCCAACTTTCCGGCGGCCTGGGTGGGTGATAGCTACTTCGCCACCATCCCTCATCTGCTGACCGGGGCCAGGCTCAACTTCCCCGAAGAGGCGGAAACCCTGGCTCAGGATACCCGTGAGGTCGGCCCCAACTTCGCCATTTACGGCCCCCGACAGTGGGAAGGGCTGGTCAGTGAGATTCAGGTAAAGATGATTGATGCCCACCCCCTGAAGCGCTTTGTCTATCACCTGTTCATGCCCATCGGCCACAAGATTGCGGATATTAATTTCAAGGCCAAGACCCCCAACCTGTTCTGGCGAGCCCTGCACCGGTTAGCCTATCTCTTACTGTTCCGACCGCTCAAAGACCAGCTGGGGCTGGGCAAGGTCAGGTTTGCCGTCACCGGGAGCTCGGTGCTGAGCCTGGACACCTTCCGGCTAATCCATGCCATCGGTATTGAGCTGAGGCAGAACTATGCCAGCACCGAAGCCGGCTTCATCTCCTCACACGGCAAGGGTGAAATCAGCTTTGAGAGCGTGGGGCGACCGGCACTGGGCACCGAGGTCAGAATAACCGATGCCGGTGAGCTTCTGGTGAGAAGCGACTGTATGTTCAAGGGGTATCACAAAGACCCAGAAAAAACGAAGCAGACCCTGATTGATGGCTGGTGCCATACCGGGGACGCCGTCCACATTAATGAGAAGGGACACCTCATCTTCATGGACCGGCTGGAGCACCTGGGCGAGCTGAGCTCGGGGGTAAAGTATGCTCCGCAGTATATTGAGGGGCGGCTCAGGTTCAGCCCCTACATCAAGGATGCCATGGTTATCGGCGGCAAAGACAAAGAGTTTGTCTCCGCCATACTGAACATAGATTTCACCATGGTCGGCAAGTGGGCCGAACGCAACCACATTCCCTATACCACTTTTGTTGACCTGTCCCAGAAGAAAGAGGTTGCCGATTTGGTGCAGAAAGACATGGTCCGGGTTAACAGCTACCTGCCCGAGTCAGCCCGAGTCAGAAAATTCGTGCTGCTACACAAGGAATTTGACCCCGATGAAGCTGAACTCACCCGGACCAGAAAGCTGAGAAGGGACTTTATGGAGGAACGCTACCGCGACTTAATCAGCGCCATGTACCAGGACGGCAAGAGCGTCACGGTTAAGGCTCCGGTAACCTACCGCGACGGACGGAAAGGGATGGTCAGCACCGATATCAATGTCAGGGAGGTTTCGGCAGAGACATAATGGCTGAGCTACTGCAGTACCTGATTAGCGGTCTGGCGGTGGGGATGATTTATGCCTTGATTGCCCTCGGCTTTGTCGTCGTCTGGAAGTCGAGCAGTGTCGCCAATCTGGCTCTCGGTCAGCTGGTGTTATTCTCTGCTTGGTTTACCTACGGAATGCTGGTTCAGGCTAATTTCCCCCTGTGGGTGGCTTTCCCTCTGGTTATCCTGTTCTCGCTAGCGTTGGGCTGGGTAATCGAGCGGCTCGCCCTGCGTCCTCTGATTGCCCAGCCTATTTTGTCTCTGATTACGATAACACTGGGCGTGGCCTATTTTATTGAAGGCGTGGTAACCCTTATCTGGCCCAAGAGCGTGGCCGCCCTGCCCCGTTTCTTTCCAACCAAGCCCATCCATATCGGCCCGGCTGTAGTCTCCCAAGAATATGTCTGGGTAGCCGGCATCTCCCTGGTGGTATTCATTCTCCTCACCCTTTTCTTCCGCTATCACCGCATGGGTATCGCCATGAGGGCAACCGCCGATGACCAGCTTGCCGTTCAGGCCTGTGGTATCCCGGTAACCCGAATTTTCTCCCGGTCATGGATGTTTGCCTGCCTCGTCGCCGCCATCGGCGGTATTCTAGTCTCCAGTATTGGCGGCATTACCTACGGGCTGGTGGAAACCGGGCTCAAGGCCTTCTCGGTGGTAATACTGGGCGGGCTTGATTCCTTCATCGGCGCCATTATCGCCGGACCGATTATCGGGCTCTGCGAGAACCTGGGCGGGGGCTATCTTACCCCGGTTATTGGCTGGGCCGGGGTGAAAGACATCATACCCTTTATCATTATTATCATCGTTATGATTATCAAGCCCTATGGGCTTTTTGGCGAGGTTCGTATCGAGAGGATATAGTCTATGACGCTACCGAGTGGAACGCGCAATTACACCTATGGCCAGGACATGGCCATTCTGCGCACCAAGACCCAGTGGGCATTGATGGCTGTCTTTCTAGTTTTCCTGCTCACTGCTCCTCTCTACCTGAGCAACTACCTGCTGAGCGTGGCTAACCTGATTGGCATAACCCTTATTGCCGCCACCGGACTGAATATTCTGACCGGCTACTGCGGGCAGCTATCGGTCGGTCACGCCGGCTTCATCGCCGTGGGCGCCTATACCTCAGCGGTGCTGACCAACCGGCTGGAGCTTCCCTTTCTGGTCGGTCTTATCTGTGCCGGCTTGATGGCGGGATTGGTCGGGCTTATCTTCGGCATTCCCTCAATCCGGGTCAAGGGCTTCTATCTGGCCATCACCACCATTGCCGCCCAGTTCATCATTATCTGGGTCATCAACCACTGGTCTTCCGTAACCGGCGGCTTCGTCGGCATACCGGTGCCCGAAGCTTCTATCGGGGGGTTTACCTTTCACGGTGAGGCAAGCCAGTTCTACCTCATCATCGGCATCGTAATTCTGGTTATTTTCTTTGCCAAGAACCTGGCCCGGACCAGAGTCGGTAGAGCCTTCATTGCCATACGGGATAATGACCTAGCGGCCCAGGTAATGGGTATCAATATTTTCTACTACAAACTGCTTGCCTTCTTTATCGGCTGTTTTCTGGCCGGGATAGCCGGCTCACTGATGGCTCACTGGATTGGCTTTATGAACGCCGAGCACTTTTCCCTGACCGAGTCCATACTCTATATCGGCATGGTAATCATCGGTGGTCTGGGCACCACCCTGGGACCTATCTTCGGGGTGGTCTTTATCCGCCTGCTCCAGCAGGTGTTAACCGTGGTGGTGGTCCCCTCGCTGGAGTCAACCTTCACCGCCCTACCCTCCGGGTTTGCCACCGGTGTCGCCCCGATGCTGTTCGGCCTGATAATCGTGCTGTTTCTGATACTTGAGCCACGGGGACTTGCCCACCGCTGGTCACTATTTAAGTCCGCTTATCGCCTGTGGCCTTTCTCATACTAGTCAAACACTAGCCAAAAAAGGAGGTATATATTACAATGTGATGAATTAAATCAGAAAGGAGGCTGACTTAAATCTTCAAGGAGGAATTAAGATGAAAAACCGAAAATTTGTGATATTTGTGGGACTCATCTGTCTCGCCTTGATGGTAGCCATGCTGCCTTTAGGCAGCGCCTGTGCTCCCGGCGAAGCCAAGACATTGAAGATAGGCATAACCACACCATCAACGGGCAAGGCAGCCGAGAAGGGAGCCCCGATGGGAGACGCCAATCGGGACGCCATTGAATATGTCAATGCCGAACTCGATGGCGCCGCCGGCTACCCGATTGAGCTGGTATGGCTGGACAATGGCTATGATGCGGCCAAAGTGGTCACCAATGTCAATAGATTTATGGACGAAGGCTGCCTGATGTTCGCCACTGCCTCTTCGGCGATGATGTCGGCGAGCATGGAAATCGCCAACCGGGCTGAGTTCCCCGGCCTAGCTTCTTTTACCTCGCCCAGCCTGTACCGTCCCCCCCAGCATATCTACGGTCAGATGCCAGACTACGGTGACGATGCCCTGGCCTTTGCCAGCTATTTCATGGACAATATCTGGCAAGAGTCGCGAAAACCAAAGTTTGCCCTGCACCTCTTGAACAACCCCACCGGCTACGGTGCCCGCGATGCCTTCAAGGCCAAGGCTGACGAACTGGGTATTGAGATTATCTCGGTTGATGAGCACGCCGCGACCACCACCTCGGAGATGGAGTCCCTGACCCGAATCAAGGCATCAAACCCCGATGTGCTCTATATCTCCAGCACACCGGCACCGACGGCGGTCATCATCAAGAATGCTAATGACCTGGGCCTGTACCCGGGGGTAACCATCGGCCTGGGGCATGCTGGTATTACCAAGGCACTGGTTGACATTGCCGGCGCCGATATCGTCGAGGGCGTCTTCGGGGTGTTCCCCACCGTGAACTGGGGCGATGATGTACCCGGCATGGCTAAGATGACCGAGTACTGCCGCAATCTTCACCCCGCAGATGAGGGCAATATGGACTACATCACCTCCTGGGCGCAGAGCCTGATTATGGCCGAGATTCTGCGGGTAGCCGTGGGGAATGTCGGCTATGACGCCCTGGCCAAGGGAGATGTAGATGCCTGGCGAGCCCTGGAGACCCAGGGTATCCAGAAGCTCAAGGACTATGACATCGGTGGTCTTCACGGTCCGGTCAGCTACACCGCCGGGGACAACCGACTGTCCAAGTCAGTCAGGGTCTTCCAGATACAGAACGGGGTAATCACCCCCGTCAGCAGCTGGGTGGAAGCACCCATGGTCAAATACGAAGACTTTGACTGGTTCGGTAAGTAGTCATAATTACTAAGCGGGGGCTCTGTGATTACAGAGCCCCCACCTGAATAAGGGGTAGACATGCTCAAATTAAATAACATTGAGGTGACATACCTCAATGTTATCCGGGTGCTGCACGGTGTCTCGCTGGAGGTAGAGGATGGGGCGATTGTGACCCTGCTCGGCGCCAATGGCGCCGGCAAAAGCACCACCCTCAAGGCAATATCCGGCCTGCTTCACGTTGAGGAAGGCGAGGTAACCGATGGCAGTATTGAGTGGAACGGTGCCCGAATAGACAAAAAAAGCGCCGAAGAAATCGGCAAGCTGGGCATTATTCAGGCTCTAGAGGGACGCCGCGTCTTCGAGCACCTGACCACCGAAGAAAACCTGCTGGTGGGGGCGTTTAACCGCAGCGACCGCAGCCGGGTGAAGCCGGACCTGGAGATGGTCTATAACTACTTCCCCCGACTGAAAGAGCTGCGGCGCAACACCGCCGGCTATCTCTCCGGAGGCGAGCAGCAGATGCTGGTCATCGGTCGAGCCATGATGGCTACCCCCAAGCTTATGATGCTGGATGAGCCATCGCTCGGTCTGGCACCGCTGCTGGTGGAGGAAATATACGATATCATCCGGCGCTTTAATACCGAGCACAAGACCTCGGTGCTGCTGGTGGAGCAGAATGTCCGCATCGCGCTCAGTATCGCCGACTACGGCTACGTGATGGAAAATGGCCGCGTTGTCCTTGACGGCACCGCCGATTTTTTGAGCAACAACGAGGATGTTAAAGAATTCTATATGGGCCTGTCCGCTATGGGCACCAAGAAGAGCTACCGGGAAGTGAAGCACTATAAGAGGCGCAAGCGATGGCTGTAAAAGCTAGGCCAGACGAATATTTTGATGAACTGGAAACAATGCCGGCTGAAGCCAGGCAGAAATACCAGAACCAGCAGCTTTCCCAGACGGTAGCTAATGCCTACCGCCATGCCGCCACGGTAAAGAAAATGTTTGATGAGGCCGGAGTCAGTCCCGCCCAGATTGGCACCGTAAAAGACCTGGAAAAGCTGCCCATCATCAGAAAGACCAACCTGATTGAGTGGCAGAAGCAAAATCCCCCCTACGGTGGATTTCTGGCTGTTCCCGTGCCGGATGTGGAACGCGTCTTTATCTCACCGGGACCGGTTTACGAACCCATCCAGCACTCCGGCATCAAGTGGTTTGCCAAGTCCTTCTGGGCGGCTGGCTTCAGAAAGGGCGACATTGTCATCAACACCTTCACCTACCATATGTCCCCCGGTGGCATCCTGTTTCACGAAGCGCTGCAGCATTGCGGGGCGACCGCCATACCGATGGGCATCGGCAACACCGAGACCCAGATACAGACCATGCTTGACCTCGGGGTTAGCGGCTTCGTCGGCACCCCCTCGTTTCTGATGACCATCATTAAACGCGCCGAAGAGCTGGGCTATAACTTCAGTCGGGACTTCGCCCTGCGCCTTGCCTGGTTCACCGGTGAGATGCTGCCCCCCTCAATGAGGGTAACCTTTGAGGAGGACTATCACATTGCCACCGCCCAAGCTTATGCGGTTACCGAGCCGGGTGGCGCCATCGCCTACGAGTGCCGCCAGAAATCGGGCATGCACCTGATGGACGAATATGTCGTCGAAATAGCCGACCCCGAGACCGGGAAACAGCTGGGGCCCAACCAGACCGGTGAAATCGTGGTAACCCCCATCCATAACCGAACCTGGGGGCTTATTCGTTTTGGCACCGGTGACCTGTCTTCATATATCACCGAAGCCTGCACCTGCGGACGCACCGCCCACCGCTTGACCGCCATCGTGGGCCGGACCAGCGATGCCGTCAAAGTAAGGGGGATGTTTGTCGTTGCCAGACAGGCGGAACAGGCTATTGCCGGCTTTGGCTCTGTCTCCCGATTTCAGATAATAGTCGGGCGCAGTGCCTA
>Ga0209635_10004303_pt1 | contig 11158 bp, 9 predicted proteins | sample DeeMarSWOR230_32_FD_187463 | JGI IMG/M metagenome (GOLD analysis project Ga0209635, IMG submission 187463) | Marine sediment microbial communities from White Oak River estuary, North Carolina - WOR-2-30_32 (SPAdes) (version 2) | ecosystem: Environmental > Aquatic > Marine > Intertidal zone >...
TAGCCATGGAAGGCCTGATAACACCAGACTGCTAATCGGTTCCACCCTCCGCCTTCAAAGTGTTTGAACATGTCATGCTCTGGATGGGTGCATGGGGCTACATAAAAAAGTGCCCATTAGAAATGGGTTGTGACACCCTTAGTCAAGTTCTCAGATAACTCTTATTTCAAATTTGAATCCCACGGGTTCTTTTAGAGATAGAGGCTCCACAGTATTGATCTCAACCTTGCATAAACTAGTTAAAAAAAGTTGAGGTATGTTTCTGAAATAAATAGGTGTTCTCTTGATGAATGCTAACCAATGTATGCTGGCGGTTGAAAGGGTTAGGCTTTCTGTTAGCAAATTGAATGGTCGGGGAGAATGAAGACTACCTTAACACAGAGAGTGTAACCTTGTTGTGAATAGCAATTTTCTAAGGTGGCTGAAGTTGTTTTGCTCTTTCAGCTGCCTTCGTCACGGCTGTGACTATTACTGCTCTAAGTTTGCCTTCCTCGAGGGCTAAGAGCCCCTCGACTGTTGTGCCGGCGGGTGTGGTGACCATATCTTTAAGCTTAGATGGGTGTTCTCCAGTTTCGACAACCATTTTCGCCGCGCCAAGAGTTGTTTGTGCTGCAAGAAGTATTGAGACATCTTTTGGTAAACCTAGTCTTACGCCCGCGTCGGCTAAGGCTTCTATGACTAGGTATATGTATGCTGGGCCGCTTCCAACCAAGCCTGTCGCTAGATTCAGATATCTTTCATCCAGCTTTGTGACGCGCCCTAAAAGTGAAAGCGTACCAATCACCCTTTCCAGCTCTTCCTTCTTTGTGTTTTCCGACGGACAGACAACTATCATGGCTCCCCTGACTCGGCATGTTATGTTGGGCATCACCCTAACAACAGGGACATCCTCAGGTAGATTTTTTCTGAGAAACCCTAATGTGACGCCAGCGGCAATTGAAACAACAATTTTTCCCGGCTTCATTGCCGGCGCTATTTGTTCTAACGCTGTTTTCACATGTCTGGGTTCTACGGCGATTATTGTAATGTCTGCGAAAGAAGCAGCCTCTTTTGCAGCATTTACACATTTCACGTTGTAGGTTTGACTTATGTATTTGCTGCGGCTCTCGAGGATCTCGAATGCTTGTACGTCTCGGGGTTCATACTCGCCTGACTTGAGAAATCCTGAAATCATGGCTTCGCCCATTTTGCCTGCGCCGACAATAGCCAATTTAGGCTTGTTCTTGTTCAAATAATTCATCTCCAACTTCTAGCTTCACGTTATATCTTTCGAGCAATTATTAAGTTTTTCATCAAAAGTTGGTTTTCGCGCGCATGAGTGAAATCCGTACGCAGCAAGTCTGAAGGGAACAGAGAGGTAAAAGAGAGTTATAATTGAAGAGTTAATAGGCATAGCTTGTGCTCATGTGGTCAATAAATAGTTCTTCGAGTCGAAACAACTAAGGAATTCTTAATGAACAGTCACAGCCCCGAAAGCCGAGGCATGGACAAGAGAACATTTATAACGTAAAAATAATTTAGCTAACGTTTCCAAAAGGTGAATACAGTTGACGGTTGCAGAATTCACATACTTCCACGGAAAGGTTGAGAAAGGATACAACAACAGAACCCTCTACATAGACCTCACAAACAACCAAATCAAAAGCAAACCCGTCACTCAATACATGAAAGACACATTCATAGGCGGCCGCGGCTTCAACCTCTGGCTACTATGGAACGCCTTGCCCAAAGATCGCATGGTCAAATGGGACGACCCAGAAAACGAGATATGCATCGCCTGCGGACCCCTCGGCGGCACTCCCATTTACCCTGGAAGCGGAAAGAGCATAGTCGTCACAATCTCTCCCTTAACAGACTCGGTGATGGACTCCAATGTCGGCGGATACTTCGGACCATACCTGAAATTTGCGGGATGGGACGCACTCGAGATAAAAGGAAAAGCAAAGTCCGAAGTAATAATCTTCATCGACGGAGACGAAGGAAAAGTAGTGATCGAAGATGGTGAAGGACTCCCATCCGAGACACATCTACTCGCCGAAATCCTAACAGAAAAGTATGGAGAAGAGAACAAACGTAGCATTTCAGTGGTTTCTGCCGGTCCAGGCGCAGAACACACAAGGTTTGGATGCCTCAACTTCTCATGGTATGACTCACCACGCAAGGTTGTAAGGTACAAGCAGGCCGGAAGGGGCGGCACGGGCACGGTTCTCCGGAACAAGAAGGTAAAGGCAATAGTAGCCAAATTCTCCAACTTAACCGCGAAAGCAAACAATCCCGCCGACTTCGGCCTGCTAAGACAGATAGGCACCGCATACAACAAGGAGATCAGAGCCCTCGACCCAAAGCAACACGAGATGGCGGTTGTAGGAACAACACACCTGATCGACATAATGAACGAATTCGATCTGCTTCCGACAAAAAACTTCAAGTTCGGAAACCACCCCGAGGCTTTGAAGCTCGGTGAAGAGGTCTATAGAAAGAAGTTTGATTCGGGCTTCGACGGGTGCTGGGTAGGGTGTGCAGTTGCTTGTGCTCATGGTGTCAAGAATTTTGAACTCAAAACGGGTCCGTGTAAGGGTCAACGGGTGTTCGTGAACGGGCCAGAGTACGAGACCTTAGCAGGTCTTGGCAGCAACTGCGGAATCTTCGACGCTGACCACGTGATCGAGATGAACTTCTACTGCGACACTTATGGTATAGACACAATTTCGTTAGGGACGGCTATTGCCTTTGTCATGGAGTGTTACGAGATGGGGTTGATCGACAAGAATGTCACTGGCGGTCTTGAACTTAGTTTTGGGAGCAAGGAGGCAGCCATGGAACTCCTTCATCAGATGGCGAGGGGTGAAGGCTTCGGAGCCGTCGTCGGCCAAGGAATACGCAGGATGAAGAAGCTTTTTGCGGAAAAGTACGGTGCCGACCCGAAAATAATGCGGGATATAGGTATGGAGGCGAAGGGTTTGGAGTTTTCTGAGTACGTCACCAAGGAGTCTCTGGCGCAGCAGGGCGGTTATGGACTTGCGTTGAAGGGTCCGCAACATGACGAGGCTTGGCTGATTTTCCTAGACATGGTGCACAACCTGATGCCTACCTTCGAGCAGAAGGCGGAAGCCCTACACTGGTTCCCGATGTTCCGCACATGGTTCGGCTTGAACGGGTTGTGCAAGCTTCCTTGGAACGACATCGTGCCCGAAGACAACAAGTACACCCAAGAACCTGCCAAGGTGATGGCTCACGTGGAGAATTACGCCAGATGCTTCTATGCAGTGACGGGTCGAAAGGTTACAACAGACGACCTTATCTCGATGAGTGAGAAGGTGTACAACTTTCAACGCATCTTCAACCTAAGAATGGGTTTTGGCACACGCGAACACGACGACATACCCTACAGAGCCGTTGGACCAGTGACGGAGGAGGAGTATGAGAGCCACGCAGAACACTATGACAAGCAGCTTAGAGAGAAGGTTGGTTTCGATCCGGACGGCAAGTCGACGAAGGAGAAGTTGAAGGTCTTGAGAAAGCATCGGGAAGCAGAGTACGAGAGGCTCAAGGACGCCGTCTACGAGAGGAGAGGATGGAACCATAACGGCGTTCCGACCTTAAAGAAGGTCAAGGAGCTTGGGATAGACACTCCAGACGTTGTGAAACTGATAGAGAAGTTTCGATAACGTTGGAACCTGTCTACCGAAACGATTTTTACCTCCTCGCTATCGACAGTCATATTCAAGACTTTTTCAACTGTTCCTTCGCTATATCGTTCGCGTCCAACTTTAACTTCCAAAGAAACTACCCAGACATCCTTTATCGTGGTGAGGAACACACAGTTCTTTATGAGGAGAGAGTTTAAGTCAGCACTACTAATATAAAATGTTAAAGGCTTGTCCAACCTAATTTTAGCAAGCTAACGTAGTTGGAGTGTTTATTGTGAAATATGAAATCAAATGTTCAAAATGTAGTCGCACATCTTCTAGCGTATTAGCTTTTAAATGCTCTTGCGGTTCACCACTTGAAACACACGTGCACTTCAATTTTGAAAAGAAAAAAGTTCGCAAGCAAGATTACGGCGTGTGGCGTTACGTAAACTTTTTTCCTTACGTGAAAGAAAAAGAAATCATAAGCTTAGGCGAAGGATGGACGCCTCCAGTCAAGTTTTCAGACAACGTTTACTTCAAACTTGAAAATTCGAATCCAACAGGTTCTTTCAAGGATAGGGGCTCCACCGTGTTAATCTCCACTTTGCATAAACTGGTGAAAAAAGCTGGAGGCTACATTTCTGAGGATTCTTCAGGCAATGCAGGCGCCTCCATCGCCGCTTATGCTGCTCGTGCAGGGTTAAAGGCGAAAATTTACGTTCCAGAAAAAGTTTCTGGACCGAAGTTTAATCAAATCCAATTTTACGGTGCAGAAGTTGTTAAGGTTTCAGGTGGTCGAAGCAGAGTTGCAGAGGAAGCACAGAAAGCTGAAAAAGGAAAATTCTATGTTGGACACATACTTCATCCCTTGTTTAGAGACGGAATGAGAAGCCTTGCCTATGAAATAGCTGAGCAGCTTGGTTGGCATGTCCCAGAACGCATTTACTTGCCGGTTTCCGCTGGGACTCTTCTTTCAGGTGTGATAAATGGGTTTAAGCATTTAGTTGAATCTGATGTGATAGAGGCTATGCCAAAAATAGTTGCTTGCCAAACACAACAAGTTTCACCACTTTACCATCGCTTCAAAAACTTGAGTTACACTCCGCCTGAAAGGATAAATTCCATTGCTGATGCTTTGGTGAGTGTAAATCCCCCGTTACTAAATCTTATGGTTAAACACCTGAGGGAAGCGAATGGCGATGCTGTTATGGTTGAAGAAGACGAAATATTCAACACTTTCAAAGAGCTTGCACGGAAAGGCTTTTTTGTTGAACCTAGCTCAGCTGTTGCCTACGCAGCTTACAAGAAGCAGCTCAAGAATAAGGAAGCGTCAAAAGGTTGTAAGACTGTGGTAGTCCTAACAGGAATTGGCTTGAAAACTATGCTTAAGCCAAGTTAAAGAATACTTCTTAAAGTTTACGTTTGAAAATCTAACTTTCTGCTTTTCCTTTTAGAAAAATTTATATTGTAATGCTGTTTCTCTTGTTGACGCATCAAAAGGAGGCTTGTTAAGTTTGTCAGTACCCACACAAGCTGGAGGAGTTCCAGTTTTAATATTGAAGGAAGGTTCGAGTCGTTCCAGAGGAAAGGAAGCTCAGCACTCAAACATAATGGCTGCAAAGATCGTGGCTGAAACTATAAAAAGTGCTCTAGGCCCGAAAGGCATGGACAAAATGCTCGTTGACAGCTTCGGCGATGTAACCATAACAAGTGATGGACGCACAATCCTTGATGAAATGGACATTCAACATCCAGCAGCCAAGATGATGGTTGAGGTTGCAAAAACGCAAGATAATGAGGCAGGAGATGGAACAACAACAGCCGTTGTAATATCTGGTGAATTACTAAACAAAGCTGAAGAGTTAATAGGAAAAAATGTTCACCCAACAATAATAATTGACGGATACAAAAAAGCCTCGGAAAAAACACTGGAAGTCCTAGAGAAAATAGCAATACCTGTGGACTTGAACTATCAAGAATACTTGAAGAAGACAGCAATGACTTCTATGGCAAGCAAACTGGTGGCTGAACATAGAGAATACTTAGCTGATTTGGCGGTTAAAGCAATTCTTCAAATTTCCGAGAAAGGAGATGATAGATACAAGGCGGATGTAGACGATGTCAAAGTTGAAAAGAAACCGGGCGAATCAGTGAGAGATACAAAGTTGATCAACGGCATAGTTTTGGACAAAGAAATTGTGCACTCAGGAATGCCCAAACGTGTAGAAAACGCAAAAATAGCACTACTGGATACTGCACTGGAGATTGAGAAAACAGAATTTGACGCAAAAATTAACATTGAAAGTCCAGAACAGATGGACGCGTTCCTAAAACAAGAAGAAACAATGCTGCGAGAGATGGTTGACAAAATAACTGCCACAGGAGCAAACGTTATCTTAGGCCAGAAAGGTCTAGACGACATGATCCAACACTTCTTAAGTAGAAAAGGAATACTCGCAGTTCGTAGAATTAAAAAGTCAGACATGGAGAAGCTTGCAAAAGCCACCGGTGGAAAAATAATAACCAACCTGGATGACATAAATCCGGCAGACCTAGGCTACGCAAGTCTTGTTGAAGAACGGAAAATCGGCGACGACAAAATGACCTTCGTAGAGGGATGCAAACATCCCCATGCCGTTACAATCTTGATAAGGGGCGGAACAGAACGCATCGTGGACGAAGCTGAACGTTCACTTCATGATGCCCTATGTGTGGTTAGAGATATAGTTGAAGAACCAAAGGTCTTAGCTGGAGGCGGAGCACCGGAACTTGAAATTTCACGGATTCTGAAGAAATACGCAGGAACCCTTCCAGGTAGAGAGCAACTTGCAGCAAAGAGCTTTGCGGAAGCCCTTGAAGCTGTTCCTGTCACGTTGACCGAAAACGCTGGTTTAGACCCGATCGACATATTGTCTGAGTTAAGGGCGAGACATGAAAAGGGTGAAACATGGACTGGAATAGAAGTTCACTCTGGAAAAGTTCAAGACATGACCAAGGCAGGGGTCTTCGAACCGCTGGCTGTTAAGAAGCAGATAATTAAGTCTGCAACAGAAGCGGCTTCAATGATACTGAAAATAGACGATGTAATCGCCGCTGGCAAGATGAAAACTCCGCCAACCCCTCCAGGAGTTCCCGGCGGGATGGGGCCAGGCGCTGGAGTGTACTAGAACACGTCTAAAAAAGAGAAGAAAATTTTGATAGGACCCCCTAAACTTACAAGGTTCGAAAAAGCTCGAATAGTGGGGGCTAGGGCCCTTCAAATATCCATGGGTGCCCCCATCCTTGTTGAGGTTTCAGGGAAATCTTCAAGTCCGATAGACATAGCATTAAAAGAACTTGAAGCAAGCATTCTACCTATAACAATTAGACGCACATTGCCTGACAGCACATACAAAGATATTCCGCTCAAGTGGCTTCGAGAAGAAGAATAAACTAATTTCTAGAATTTTCGCCTTTTTCTTTTTGTTACTAAAACTTGCGGTAACTGCAAGTAGTCACTTTTAGTTTTGAGAAGGCTTCCTTGAGATTCCTTTTGCTTTTTGAAGGGTTTTTCTGATTCTTTTCCAGTGGGCTCCTTGCCAGTATATTTGTCCACATTTTGGGCATTGCCAAAACTCATCGTAGTGGGCGAATGTGCTTTTTTCGACTTTATTCGTAACTCTTTCTTTAGGTACTAGATTTACTATAGTGTTGCATTTTGGACATCTTGATGATGTCATGTCTATGTCTAATCTGATGTTGAACCTTTCAGCAAGCTCCGCCAGTTTCTCCTCTTCTGTTTTTCCCTCAAGATAAAAGGTGTCAACTCCTTTCGCTGTGGCTTGATGATAAAGCTCAAAATCCCTTGTGAGCAGTATTCTCCTTTCTTTTTTGGCTATCATGATCAGTTGGGCATCATCAAGTTTGTTTGAATACTTCACGTTATGTCCCAGCAATCGAAGCCAACGCGTCAGTTTTCCAAGCATCCCATCCGAAATGAACTTCAAGGTCTTATTCTCTCCGAATGATTCCGCCACTTCCAGCTTCAGCAACGATTTCTCCTTCATCCATGACTAATTGGCCATTAACAAAAGTCCTAATGGGTTTTCCCTCAACATTCCATCCGTCAAATGGGGAATACTTCGCTTTTGAGTGGAACTTTGACGCGTCAATTCTGTATTTTCTATCCAAATCCACAACGACGAAGTCCGCGTTGTTTCCTTCTTTTAAGTGGCCTTTGCCTTTCAATCTGAAAATTTCAGCAGGTTTTTCCGACATCAGCCTAGCTATTTGAGTTATTGATAATCTTCCTCGTTTCACCTCTGTGAGCAACAGTGGAAGTGTTGTTTCTAAACCTGGTATGCCAACTTTGACATCCCAAACCAACTTTGCTTTCTTTTCGCCTAAAGTGTGTGGTGCATGGTCTGAAGCCAAGCTGTCAATCCAGCCGTTTTTGATTCCGTTCCAAAGGGCTGCGATGTGATGCTTTTCGCGAACCGGTGGCATAGTTAATGCTAATGTTCCTATCCGCCTCAAATCATCAACTGACAGAAACAGGTTATGCGGTGTTGTTTCACAAGTTATTGACATTCCAGATTTTTTCGCATCAACTATTGCTTTTAACCCTTTCTCTGTACTTATGTGGCAAAAATGCACGTGTACACCTGTTTGTTTAGCGATGTTCAGTAAACGTTTCACAGCTTTCACTTCGACGCTTTCCGAATGTGCCTTAAGAAACGCCTTAACATCATTGTGGTTGTTACGTTTAAGCTCCTCTTCAGCCCTTTTCAACGTTTCTTTGTCTTCTGCGTGAACAGCCACCGGAACCTTCAATCTACTAATGATTTTGGTTGCATCCCACAAAGCGTGGTCATCATCGATGTTTAATCCACCAACTTGTTCAGCCATATAAAGCTTAAAAGCCACGGCGCCTTCCCTAATGATTTCCACTATTTCCTCAGTGTTTTTCGGGAATTCGGAGTAAAAGCCAGTGTTGACCAAAACTTTTCTTTCAGCAATTTTCATTCGTTCCCTCAGAGTTTCAGTAGTCATCGTTACCGGGTTGTTGTTGGGCATGTCCAAAACGGTTGTTATTCCACCGGCAGCGGCGGCTGCCGTTCCGCTGTAAAAATCTTCTTTGTAAGCTTTTCCCTCGTCTCGAAGATGCACGTGAGTGTCCACTAAACCTGGCATAACTAAAAGATGTTTTAAATCAATTTTTGTTTCTGCTCTAGGCATAGCTGTTTTTTTGCCTATTTTGAGTATTTTTCCTTCTTCTATCGCGAGACTACAGTCAACTATTTCGTTGTCTATGTAGGCTTTGCCGTTGCTTAAGACTAAGTCGACAATCAAGTTGATCGGCTCTCTTTATTGGAATACGTGAATAGGATGTTGAGTTTCATTCTTTTATGCGTTATTGTATCAAAGTTTGGGCTTGCTGACAATACGAAAAAGGAAGCCTAGCTGTGTAAAAATGTGATCGCGGACCCGCGCTTACTTCAAAACTCTGGGAAAAAATGGTCAATTGAATGGTCACAGTTAACATTCTCAGATTCCACTTACCGCACGCCAGACTTAATACAAAACCTTGATAGCTCAAAGTCTCATACTCGATATAAGGTTGCACAATTGAATTGGAAAACGTTACCAAGAGACGAACTGGTGGAATGGCTGCTTGCTGGTGAGCCTTGGGTAGTTTATCGTACGTTGACTGATCTTATGGAGAAGGAGAAGAATGATGATCTAGTCGTGACGGTAAGAATGGCCATTCTCAAACACCCATTTGTGAATAAGATTTTCGGAGGTTTAAATTAAAGACGGCTACTGGGGAAAACCAAAAGACATTCACACGTGATGGCCAAGGAAAGACACTACTTTCTGGATACTTCCGGTGCTAGCCGATTTCGGTTTCACTGTGAAAGATAAAAGAATTGCCAGAGCCTGCGAATCCGTGTTTAGCACTCAACTTCAATCTGGTGGATTTGGTTGGGCTCCTCCAACAAAACCTAGTGATTGTCACACCGCCATCATAATCGAATCACTGGCGAAACTAGGTCTTCTAGGAGACTGCAGATTACGCAAAGCTTACGGATGGCTCATCAGAAGGCAGCGTCTTGATGGTGGATTTTGGTGCAAGAATACTGGCCAGATTGGTGGGCCAAGAGAAAAGGAGCCAAGTTGCGCCATGGCTACAATGTTTGTGCTTGGAGCATTAGCTCAAAACCCAAAACTCCGAAACAGTGAAATTGCTGTGATAGGGGTTGATTTTCTTTTTGAGTGTTGGGAAAACAGGGGAAAGATGAAGTATGCGGGTCATGATAGTCAGATCGGAACAGATTGGGAGAAATTGAAATACCCATTCACCGACTACAAAATCTTGAAGTTTCTGGATGTTCTGTCTCAGTTTGAATGCGCCAAGCAAAGGCTTCAAGAAGCAGAAATTGTCAACATTCTTATATCCAAACGAGACAGCAAGGGAAGGCTTACCTCTGAATCAATCCACAAGGTGTGGTCTGATTTTGACTTTGGACAAAAACAGAAGCCTTCGAGGTGGATCGCTCTTCTAGCTTTGCGGATATTAAAGAGAATTTACAAATAGAAACCGAGAATTAATCATCATCACCACACGAGAAACCCACAAGAATTCTCTTCCACAAAGATTACGCAAGTACAAGAAAACTTAAATGTATATCCCTTGACGGTTCTCTCTGCCATCTGCTAGAACTCCATGAAAAGTTTAAATGAACCGCAAGATTAACGATCTTTCCTTTGTGATTTCTGCACCATAAAAAGAGAAGTGCACGCACAAGTTCATTCTATTATTTTGAAGAAATCTCTTTCTGTTATTATGCCCAGGAGTTTTTTGTTTTTTGCCACCGGTAGGGCGCCTATGTTTTTCTGTCGCATTATTTTTGCTGCTTCACCCACATCCGCGTTGGGCTTTACTATCGTAACCTCTTTGGTTGCTATTTCAAGGGCTGGCGTGTTCAAAACTTGCGTCATGGTTCCAGATTTGAGGTATTTGAAGACTTCTCCTGAGCCGATGAACCGTATGATATCCATAACCGTTATTATGCCTACTAATTTGTCTTCGGAGACTATTGGCAGTCTTCTGAACCCTTGCGTTGTCATTGTTTTTTCAACTTCAAAAATTGTTGTTTTTGGTAGGGCTGTGACAACCTTTTCTGACATTAGCTGGGATACCGCTACGCCGCTTACTCTGTCGGCGAACATGTTGGCAATGTCCCTCTCGGTGATTATTGCCCTCACATGGTTTTTATCGTCAACTACTGGTAAGCCGCCGAGATTTTGCTGCTTCATTAGTTCTATTGCTTCACTTATTTTCGCCGAAGTTTTAACTGAAACAGTTTCTTTGGTCATTATAAGTTTTATCGGCTCATTTATGGCTTTGAAGAAGTTTCCTCTAAGCTTCCTCTGAATTATCTGGAATTTTTTTCCACCGCCAAGATAATTGATCACGTCTGTGGCTGTCACTACGCCTTCCAGCGTTCTAGTTCCTGGATTAGCGATTGGGATACGTCGAAATC